>CXWK01088015.1_pt1 | contig 48585 bp, 47 predicted proteins | sample 590851 | NCBI WGS metagenome assembly CXWK01 (sample SAMEA3498364, study PRJEB10139) | wastewater metagenome | biome: wastewater treatment plant; material: activated sludge | place: Denmark | collected 2014-08-01 | reverse complement strand
CGGTCGCCAAGTGAGAATTTTTTGCGAGTTTTCTCGCCAATGATTGCATAATTTTTCTTGTCGAGTGTATAGAAATCGCTGCCGAGATCACGAAGTTTGACCATTCCTTCACACGAAGTTTCAAGTTCTTCGATAAAGATTCCAAACTCAGCAACACCGGAGATTTTGCCATCAAAGATCTGACCCATGCGTTCCGCCATGTATTCAACTTGCTTGTATTTGATCGAAGCACGTTCTGCTTCTGCAGCATCGATTTCGCGTGCTGACGACTCAGCGGCAACACGTTCGAGACGGGCAAATTCGTCGGTTTCTACCGGATGACCTTTGAGCTCTTGCTCGAGGATTCGGTGGACGATGAGGTCGGGGTAGCGACGGATCGGTGAGGTGAAATGAGTGTAAAAACGGAATGCAAGTCCGAAGTGGCCAATGTTTTTTGTTGAATAAATCGCTTTTGACATTGAGCGAATCGTTGCGGTTTTGATGAGATCGGCTTGCGGTGTGCCTTCTGCTTGGCGAAGAATGTCATTGATGTCGTGTGATGTGGTTTTGCCTTCTTTGTTCTTTAAATTAAAGCCAAGCGCCTTGAGGAATGATGAAAGATCGGTGATTTTCTGAGGATCTGGTGTGTCATGGATGCGGTAGAGCGATGCGCCACGTTTGTCTTTGTGCTTTTGAGAAATAAATTCTGCAACTTCGCGGTTTGCAAGAAGCATGAAATCTTCGACTAGCTTGTGTGTGTCGAGTCGTTCCTTTTTGTATACACTGATCGGCTTTCCTTGTTCGTCGAGTTTGAATTTGATTTCTGTGGTTTCAAAATCAATAGCGCCAGCAGCAAATTTCTGTTTACGAAGCGCATGAGCGATATTGTTTAGGATAAGAAGCTCTTTCAAAAACGGACCATTGTTTTCATCCATTACTTTTTGAGCGTCTTCGTAGGTGAAGCGTTTGTCGGAGTTGATTGTTGATTTGCCAAACCAGCGCGAAATGATTTCACCATTTGCTTTCATGGTAAACACGGCGCTGAAGGCAAGCCTGTCGACGCGTTCGTTTAGGCTACAGAGGTCGTTCGAAAGCACTTCGGGAAGCATGGGGATCGTGCGGTCTACCAGGTACACAGATAGTGCTCGTTTGCGTGCTTCGGCGTCGAGCGGGCCGCCAGGACGAACATAGTGAGATACGTCGGCAATGTGCACACCGATTTCATACGTGCCGTCGCCCAAGTCCTTTACAGAAAGTGCGTCGTCGAAGTCCTTTGCATCAAATGGGTCAATGGTAAATGTTGTTGTCTGGCGTAGGTCGGTTCGTAGTGAAGTTTCTTCTTCCATGCGTGCTCGTTCGCGAGCGGCCACGTCTTCTGCTTCGTGGGTGACGTCGGCGGGGAAGTTGCTTTCGAATCCGCTTTCGAGCACGATCGATTCCATTTCTGTATTGTGCTCACCCTTTCGGCCAATAACTCGAATCACTTCACCTTCAGGGTTTTTCTTCGCATCTTTCCATTCATTGAGCTTTACGAGTACTTTGTCACCAGCTTTGGCGTTTTGGGTGTGTTCAGTAGATACAAAAATATCCCGGTACATGCGACGATCATCCGGCACGACAAAAAATCCTCCATTGGTCTCTACGGTACCCACAAACTGTTCACGCGAGCGTTTTACTACGCGTATTACTTCACCTTTGGGGCGGTCATCGCGGCGGCCGCGGACCATCGGGCGGGGACTTACTTTTGCTTGTGCCAAAAGAGAAATTTCCACTTCGTCGCCGTTTAGCGCTGTGCGAAGGTATTGGTTCTCAATTTCTATATCTAGATTTCGATCTCGATCTGGTCTGTCGGAGTGGGGGAAGTAGCCGACGCCCTTTGAGCTCACGCTCAGTATGCCCACCATAGTTTTATGTTCCATTTATGCTCACACTATAGCAAACATCGGCCAAAAGTCATTGGTGCGTGTTTGGTAAAGTTTTATAAAAAAAAGGAACCGCACTGCGGTTCCTGGTGAACTTAAGTTGTTGACACAGCGATCGGTGGTTGATCGGGCTCGGGAATCTTCTCGAAGTCTTGGTGGATTCTGTTGATGACCTTGAGCTCTGGGTCGCCGTAGAAAACCTCAACCCAAGACCTCCTTGTTTCGCCACCGAAAGCTCCTTGAAATGCACCCCTAATCCAAAATTGCATGTCGCTTGGCATGCGCCCAAGCGGCATGTTGTCGACCGGTGACCACATGACCAAGTCGACGCCATCGCATGGCTTGGGATTTCCAGCCCACTCAGTGATAGTAAAGATGGGGATTCGCCACTTGAGCTGGTACCTGGGAATTGTCCCCGATACGCCGTTGTTGGGCGGTTGGTAGCTGTCGATTGTGGCAATGTGCTTTACAGACTCGGGGAAGATTGTGACGTCGATCTCCTCCTTGAGTTCGCGCTCAAGGCATTCTATGGTCGACTCGCCATTTTCAACCCTGCCACCGGGACCGTTCCATAGCCCCATGTGGGGTTTGTGGTTCCTCTTGATGAGCAAGGTTTCCAGTATGGCGTTTGGGCCTACGGTTTGGCCGGGCATTGGCCTGCAAAGGAAACCGACAGTTGCAAGCTGGGTCGTATTCGGCATGGGTCATCTCCGTAATGGGTTATAGGTCTGTTTCTGGTCACAGCGTATCATTATGGTTTTTAACTGTAAATGTTAAGATTTTCAGATATATATTTTGTACCATTCATGAAAGAAGGAAAAACTGGAAAATTTTTTGTCATTGTTGGACCGTCTGCGTCTGGCAAAACCGAGCTCGTCAAAGAACTTATTAAAAGAATTCCAAACTCTGCCCGATTGGTGACCACAACCACTCGAGTCCGACGGCCAGAAGAACTGGCAACAGATTATTTTTTTATTAATCGCCAAGAGTTTGAAAAGGGCATTGTAGACGGTGATTTTTTTGAATACGCAGAGGTTTACGGCAATTTATACGGCCCATCAAAGAAGGTTCTTGCCGACTTTCTTTCCAAATACGACTATGTTTTTGCCATCATAGATGTTCAGGGAGCCGTGACACTAAAGGAAAAAATGAAGGATGCAAGGGTAATTTTTATTCACCCAGGTTCTGTTGAGCAGATAAAAAACCGCCTTAAGCGTGTCAGAAGGGGTATTTCTGAAGAAGAACTTCAAAAACGCTTGCATCAGGTGTCTCACGAACTATCTATGGCGCCAGCGTTTGAACATATCGTTCAAAATCCGGAGGGTTGTTTTGACGAAGCAGTACAAGGGGTTATGAGTATTGTCCTGGGTAGTTAGTGGTTGACTCTAGTTCAGACCCCTGCTAGAATTGCCCCCACATGTTAATGATTCGACTACAAAGAACAGGACGCCGAAACGAACCGACTTTCCGGGTTGTTTTGACTGACTCAAAAAACGCAGCAAAAAGCGGCAAATCTCTCGAGGTTTTGGGTTCATATGATTCTCGCCGTGGCGAAAAGGCAGAAATCAACACTGACCGCGTAAAGCACTGGATGTCACAGGGTGCTCAACTTTCTGGAACTATTCACAACCTTTTGGTTAGCAAAAAAGTAATTCAAGGCAAAAAGGTAAACGTTCTTCCAAAGAAGCGTCCTATTAAAAAAGAAGGCGATGCTCCTGCAGCAGACGCAGCAGCTCCAGCCGGTGCACCAGCAGAGGCACCAGCAGATGCAGTTCCAGCGGAAGCTGCACCCGAAGCAACTCCAGAAGCCGCTCCAGTAGAAGCAGCTTCATAGCTTACAAAGCCACAATTTGCCGCACCTGTGAATACTTTGGTTGCGGCACGTGTACATTACCGATATTCTGAAATGGGAGTCCTTTAGAAAGTAACTCTGATAAACTCAAACTATGAACGAACACGATGCTCAGTTTTTGGAATTTGTTGTAAAGTCCTTGGTAGATAATCCTAACGACGTAAAGATCTCTCGAGTGGTAGATGAAATGGGCGTACTTTTGACCCTTGATGTAAACCCAGCAGATATGGGCAAGGTGATCGGTCGCGAAGGCAATACTGCCAAAGCGATCCGTACTCTTCTCCGTGTTGTTGGTATGAAACACAATGCTCGCGTAAACCTAAAGATCAATGAACCCGCTGGAGGTACTGGTGGCATGGGTGGCGAGCGAACCGGCAAGTCTATGAAAAGCGTGGACGAAGCGATGGCGGATCTCAAGCTTTAATATAAAAGAAAACACCCGTACGCACATCTCGAAATGAGCGCGCAAGTCCTACTGGACTTCGCTCTGCTCGTCGCCTCCGCGACTGCGCAACTCATTTCTCGACATGAGTACGGGTGTTTTCAATTGCAAAAAAGTGTGGTACAGTTGCCGCGTGAATTTTCATATCATTACATTGTTTCCAGGCGCATTCGACTCGTATCTCGGCGAGTCGATTATTAAGCGTGCTATCGAAGACAAGAAAATCAAGATCAATTTCTATGATCCAAAAGACTACGAATCTGATCCAAAAAAGCGCGTTGATGACAAACCGTACGGCGGCGGTCCGGGTATGGTTGTACGTGCATTGCCGACGATCAAAGCAATCGAAGCGGCAGTAAAAAAGGCAGAAAAATCCTCTGCAAAAAGTAAGAAACCTGCTAAGCCAAAAATTATCTTTCTTTCTCCGTCGGGCGTGCAGTTTACAAACGAATACGCGAGCAAGACAGCAAAAAAGTACACAGATGTGATTATTGTTTCTGGTCGTTACGAAGGAATTGACGCTCGGGTGAAAAAAGCATTCAAGATGGAAGACGTTTCGATCGGTCCGTTTGTGCTCACTGGTGGCGAGCTTCCAGCTATGCTCATGATCGACTGCTTTGCCCGTCAGGTAAAAGGCGTACTCGGCAATTTCGACTCACTCGAAGAATCCCGCGTTGCAAGTCCTGACGTCTACACTCGTCCCGAAGTTTTTGAATACAAGGGTAAGAAAATGCGTGTGCCAAAAATCCTCCTTTCCGGCGACCATAAGAAGATTGAGGAGTGGAGAGGGAAATCAAAATTCACTAAATAAAAAAGCAGTTGAGTGAGGATTGTAAAATGCTTGGCTTGCCAAGCATTTTACAATCCTCACTCTGCTGTATCAATGAGACAAGTACAAATAATAGTGTTGTTGTTAGAGCGGAAGAAATTGATTTTAATGATGTTCTAGAAATCATTACTTTATTAGTAAAGTTTATCAGAAAGCAACATAAACCAAAAGCTAATTTTGTGTTTGAAGTCCTTATGTCTTGTGAGGGGGCTCGCGGAGCACGACGGTGCGAGCGGGAGCAAAAACACAGTAAGTGTTTTATGCGTACCCCGAACAAGGCATGAGGACGATTGACACAAGAAAGCATTCTGCTATAATCTGGGCCTACTTCAAACCGATTGAGTTGTGGGAGAAATGAAGGATTATAAAGGGGGAATTTAATCCTGACGGCGCTTGCCTCAAAAAAATAGATAAATAAAAAGCAAGAATGCGAGTCCCTTATCCACAGGGGGAGTTTTTTCGTGTTCTCACTTTTTATGAGTCTATCGGGCAAAAAAAGAAACCAGACGGATGGGCGATTACAAGTGTTTGCAATTATTAATTTTTTATGCATTCAGACACCGCACAACCTATAAAGAAGAAGTATTTCAGTAAGTTTCGAAAGCCTCTGACAGACATGCCAGACTTCGTCGAACCACAGATTGATTCATTCAACTGGTTCCTCAAAGATGGTCTCAAAGAAGTTTTCAGCGAGTTCACCTCGATCAAGGACTATTCGGGCAAAAAGTTTCAGCTCGACTTCACTGGTTTCGAACTTGCAGAGCCAAAGTACGACGAGTACTACGCCAAGGACAACAAAATGTCATACGAGGCGGCTCTCAAAGTAAAAGTTCGACTCAAGAATCTCACCCTCGGCACCGTAAAGGAGCAGGAGATTTTCATGGCAGATATGCCTGTCATGACAAATCACGGTACGTTCATCATCAGTGGAGTTGAACGTGTTATCGTGCCACAGCTCGCACGCTCATTCGGCGTATTTTTCACCTCAGACGAACTCAAAGGTAAGGTTGTGTTCGGTGCGAAGATCATTCCGGCACGTGGTGCATGGATTGAAATCGAAACAGACACCGACGGCACATTCTTTGCTCGTATCGACCGCAAGCGCAAATTCCCAGTGACTGCGCTTCTTCGTGTTATGGGTGCAGGCACAGACAAGCAGATCCAGGACCTTTTCAAAGACAGTCCTGCAAAGGCATTTATCGACAAAACGCTTGCAAAGGATCATTCAAAGACTATTGATGAAGCTTTTGTTGAGATTCATAAGCGCCTTCGCGACGGTGATCTTGCTACTGCAGACAATGCAAAGGAATTCATTAAGTCTATTTTTGGCGAAGATCGCTACGATTTCTCTCGTGTTGGTCGTGTTCAGTTCAACCGCCGCTTCGGAAAGAAGCAGTCAGAAGCTGAGTTCGGTCGCAAAACACTTTCTCTCGATGATGTAGCAACAATCGTGAATCATATCGGCGTCTTGAACACCACCCCCGGTGCAGTAGAAGACGATATCGATCATCTTGGCTCACGCCGCGTGCGATTTGTTGGAGAAATGTTCCAGCAGAAAATCCGCATGGGTATGGCTCAGATCAAGCGAAATATTCAGAACCGCATGTCGACAGTCGAAAGCGATGTGACATTGCCTGTTCAGTTTATTAGCCCAAAGCCGCTCCAGGCTCGTATCAAAGAATTCTTTACAACAAACCAGTTGTCGCAGTTCATGCAGCAGGAGAACGCACTTTCAGAAATCGAGCATCTCCGCACGCTTTCTGCGCTCGGTCCTGGTGGTTTGAACCGCGCACGCGCTGGCTTCGAAGTTCGCGACGTTCATACGTCTCACTACGGCCGCCTTTGTCCGATCCACACTCCTGAAGGTCCAAACATCGGTCTTATCTTGCGCCTCGGTCTCTACGCTCGTTTGAATGAGTTCGGTATGATCGAAACTCCGTATGCAAAAGTAAAGAACGGAAAAGTTACAACTGAAATCGTGTACTTGAATGCGCTCGACGAAGAGACATTCAACATTGCTCACGCCGCTACTCCAGTTGCTGAAGACGGCAATATTATGGTGGAAAACGTTGAAGTTCGTTTGAACGGCGACCCAACCATTGTGCCAGAAGAAAAGGTGGACTACATGGACGTTGATACAACACAGGCATTCTCTGTTGCTACATCGATGATTCCATTTTTGAACCACGACGATGCCGCACGCGCACTCATGGGTTCGAACATGCAGAAACAAGCTACTCCTTGTATCGTGCCAGAAGCTCCACTTGTTGCGACAGGTATTGAAGGCAAAGCAGTTCGCGACACAGGCCGTCTCGTGATTGCAGAAGAAGAGGGAACAGTTACCGCTGCAGACGCAAAGAAAATTGTTGTAAAAAACACAAAAGGTAAAGAAAAGGAATACAAGCTCGTGAACTTCTCACGAACAAACGGTTTCACGTGTTTCCATCAGCGCCCAAGCGTTTCTGTTGGTGACAAAGTAAAACGTGGTCATATCATGGCCGACACATCTTCTTCAGATCGTGGCGAAATGGCGCTCGGTCAGAACATTCTCGTGGCATTCATGTCATGGTCTGGTTCGAACTACGAAGACGCAATCATTCTTTCTGAGCGTTTGGTAAAGAACAGTAAGTTCACCAGCATTCATATTGAAGAGTTTGTTGTGAACGTTCGCGACACAAAGCTCGGTCCAGAAGTTACTACCTGCGACATTCCAAACGTTGGTGAAAGCAAGCTCAAGAATTTGGCAGAAGACGGTATCATCCGCATCGGTGCAGAAGTTCGTATCGGTGACATTTTGGTAGGAAAGATTACTCCAAAGGGTGAAAGTCAACTTACTCCAGAAGAGCGTTTGCTCCGCAGCCTCTTCGGTGAAAAGGCTCGTGATGTCAAAGACACATCAAAGCGTATGGAAGGCGGAAAGCGTGGTCGCGTGATCAACGTTCAGGTCTTCTCACGTGAGCGTGGTGACAAACTCGAAAGCGGCATCATCAAGCGCATTCATATCGAAGTCGCTCAGCTCCGAAACGTTTCTGTCGGTGACAAGCTTGCAGGTCGTCACGGTAACAAGGGTGTTATTTCTCGAATTCTTGCTGAAGAAGATATGCCGTACATGGCCGACGGTACTCCGATCGACATGATTTTGACTCCACTCGGCGTGCCTTCACGTATGAACCTTGGTCAGATCCTCGAAATGCATTTGGGTCTTGCGGCAAATACGCTTGGTTATCAGGCTATCGTGCCTCCATTCACTGGTGCTACAGACGTTGAAATCAAAGAAGAGCTCAAGAAAGCAGGCTTTAGCGAAGACGGCAAAGTCACTCTCTTTGACGGACGAACAGGCGAAGCATTTGCTCAAAAAGTCGCTGTTGGTTACATGTACATCTTGAAGCTTCATCACATGGTTGAGGACAAGATTCATATGCGCTCTATTGGTCCATACTCTCTCATCACACAACAGCCGCTTGGTGGTAAAGCACAAAACGGTGGTCAGCGATTTGGAGAAATGGAAGTCTGGGCACTTCTCGGTTACGGTGCTGCCCACACACTTCGTGAAATGCTTACGATCAAGTCTGACGATATCGTCGGCCGATCGGCAACATTTGATTCGATTGTGAAAGGTGAGCCGATCAAGGAATCAAATCTTCCTGCATCGTTTAACGTGCTTCTTAATAACTTGCGCGGTCTGGGGTTGGATGTCGAGCTCCGAAAAGACGCCGAAGAGTCTGACGAAAAATAATCTGTCGACGATTACATAAACAACAACAAAACTATGACTACAAAACAAAAACAAACAACATCGCCGGCAGACTTCAATGCAATCATTCTTCGACTCGCATCTCCGGATCGAATCAAAGATTGGTCATTTGGTGAAGTTACAAAGCCAGAAACAATCAACTACCGAACACAGCGTAGCGAACGAAACGGTCTTTTCGATGAAAAGATATTCGGTCCAGACAAGGATTATGAATGTTACTGCGGAAAGTATCGCGGTATTCGTTATAAGGGAATTGTCTGTGAGAAGTGTGGAGTTGAAATCACACGCTCTATTGTTCGCCGTGAGCGCATGGGACACATTGAGCTTGCAACACCAGTGTCACATATCTGGTTCCTTCGTGGCTTGCCATCTCGCATCGGTCTTATCATGGGCATTCCAACCATTGATATTGAAAAGGTAATCTACTTCGCTGGTTACATTGTTACTACTGTTTCAGAAACAGAGCGCGCACGTATTTTGAAAGAGCTTGATGGTGAGTTTAAATCAAAGATCAAGACAGCAAACGACGACAAAACCAAGGAGGCAATGAAAGATTTGTTCTCTGGTATCAAGCGTGATATCGAAGGTATTCAGGAAGGTCGTGTGCTTGATGAAATTCAGTACCACAACTTCACACAGAAATACAGTGCTTTGTTTGAAGCAGGAATTGGTGCAGAAGCAATCGTAAACATTTTTAAGAAAATTGATCTCAAGAAACTCGAGAAGAAACTTGTTGAGTCTGTTGAGCATGCATCTGCAATCGAAATCGACAAAATCCAAAAGCGTTTGTCACTCGTTCGTCACATGATCCGCAACAACATTCGTCCAGAGTGGATGTTCCTTACTCGTATTCCGGTTATCCCGCCTGCACTCCGCCCGATGGTTCCGCTCGATGGTGGTCGCTATGCAACGTCAGACGTGAACGATTTGTACCGCCGCGTGATCAACCGCAACAACCGTCTCCGCAAGTTGAAGGAAATCAATGCGCCAGAAGTTATTCTCCGAAACGAAAAGCGTATTCTCCAGGAAGCTGTCGATGCACTCATCGATAATACGATTCGCCACGGTTCATCTTCTGCGGGTGCTTTGAACCAGTCTCAGCGTCGTCCGCTCAAGTCACTTTCTGACAATCTCAAAGGTAAGCGCGGTCTTTTCCGTCAAAACCTTTTGGGTAAGCGTGTCGACTACTCTGGTCGCTCAGTTATCGTTATCGGCGCCGACCTCAAACTCCATCAGTGTGGTTTGCCAAAGCACATGGCTCTCGAACTCTTTAAACCGTTCGTGATCTCTGGTCTTTTGAAGAAAGAGCTCGCATACAACATCCGTGGTGCAAGCCGCTTGATCGAAGACGGTATTCCAGAAGTGTGGGCAATCCTCGAAGAGGTGATCAAAGACAAATACGTGCTCTTGAATCGCGCACCAACATTGCATCGTTTGGGTATTCAGGCTTTCCAGCCAATTCTTATCGAAGGAAATGCGATCCAGGTTCATCCACTCGTTTGTACAGCATTCAACGCTGACTTCGACGGTGACCAGATGGCAGTTCACGTTCCACTTTCTGACGAAGCACAGGCAGAAGCACGCTTGATCATGGCATCAGACAAAAACATTTTGAAGCCAGGTTCAGGAGATCCAGTTATTTCAAACAAGATGCTCGATATTATCTTGGGTGTGTACTGGATGACAAAAACCGTTGCTGGTGAAAAGGGTGAGGGAACATTCTACGAAGATCCACAGAGCGCGGGTATTGCGCATGACTTCGGCAACTTGGGTTACCGCGCAAAGATCAAAGTCTTGGCTCCAACAGATAATCCGAAATTTGCAGAAATGGCAGGTACTGTTTTTGAAACAACAGCAGGCCGCCTTCTCTTCAACGCAATTCTTCCAACTGATTATCCTTATATCAACTACGAAGTTGATAAAAAGAAAATGGTTGGTCTCGTCGACAGCATGATCAGTCGCTACGGCATCGAAGCTATTCCAGCGATCATGGACAAGATCAAGTCATTCGGTTTCCACTACACAACACGCTCTGGTGTTACTTGGGGTATCGACGAAGTTGTGATTCCTGCAAAGAAACCAGAAGTTATTGCTCGTGCAAAGACAAGAGCTGATGAAGTTGTTTCACAGTACAGCGAAGGTTTGATTTCTGACGAAGAGCGCTTCCGAAAGACAATCGAAATCTGGCATGCTGCGAAGAACGAAATCGAAAAACTTATTCCAGAAACTCTCGACAAGAACGGTCCGTTGTACGACATGGTAAGTTCTGGTGCTCGAGGTTCGGTATCTCAGATTACACAGATGGGAGGTATGAAGGGTCTCATCCAAAACACTGCTGGTGAAACAAATGAATTCCCAATTCTTTCATCTGCAAAGGAAGGTTTGACTCCGATCGAATACTTCATTACTACTCACGGTTCTCGAAAAGGTTTGACTGACACCGCGCTCAACACTGCAAAGGCAGGTTACCTTACTCGCCGTCTCTTCGAAGTTGCTCAAGACATCATTATTTCAGAGGATGATTGTGGTACCAAAGAAGGTATTAAAATCCAGAAAGAAGGTGCGTCTGGTATCGAAATTGCACTTTCAAAGAACATCAAGGGCCGATACTTGGTAGATGATGTTGTTGCTGGTGGCAAAACAATTGCTAAAAAGGGTGACTTTGTAACAAAGGAACTTGCTTTGGAAATCGACAAAACAGATCTCCGCGAAATCCTTGTTCGATCACCACTTGCATGTAAATCGATCCAGGGTGTGTGTGCAACGTGTTACGGATCTGACCTTGGTACTGCACGTCCGATCAACCTCGGCGAAGCAGTCGGTACTGTCGCTGCACAAGCGATCGGTGAGCCAGGTACACAGCTTACAATGCGTACATTCCATGCCGGTGGTACTGCATCTGTCGGTGGAGACATCACACAGGGTCTTCCTCGTGTTGAAGAAGTCTTTGAGAAACGTAAGCCAAAAAGTCCTGCAGTAGTGAGTTTTGTTGACGGTGTTGTAACTGCAATCAAAAACACTCCAGGTGAAAAGGCGATTACGATCACTGCAGAGGCAAACGACAAAACAAAAACAAAGGCAGGTACTACGGTTGAATATCCAGTTCCAAACAGTCGTATGATTCTCGCTCGTGTTGGTACCAAAGTGAATGCAGGTGACATTTTGACTGACGGTTCTGCTGATCTTGATGAACTCTTTGTGTATGCAGGAAAAGAGAAAACAGAAGAGTACATTATTAAAGAAATCAGCAAGCTCTACGAACTTCAGGGTGAAAACGTTGCTCGTAAGCACATTGAAGTGATCGTGAAACAGATGTTCAGTCGCCGCCGTGTCAAAGATGCGGGTGAGACTGACTTTACTGCTGGAGATGTTGTTGAGCTCACTGAATTCCTCGAAGAAAACAAGCGCGCTCGCGCAGCAGGTCTCAAGGAAGCAAAGGCGGAGTCACTTCTTATCGGTATTACTGAAGTTTCACTTTCTCGACGCTCATTCCTTTCTGCAGCTTCGTTCCAGCACACAACACGCGTGCTTATCCAGGGTGCACTCAAGTGTCATCATGACCGACTCAATGGTCTCAAGGAAAACGTTATTATCGGTAACTTGATTCCAGCAGGTACAGGGTTCGAAGGTGGTGTGAAGGAAAAACTTATCAAAGACGCAGTTGCTGATTTGAAAAAGTAGTTTCGACTGATTCCTGATTCTATTGTTTGTGACGTGCGAGGTAGTGCGAAAGAAAACATATGTCGTCTACCGTTGAAAAAATAAAAGAACGGCTTTCGATCGTCGACGTTGTGTCGTCGTACGTAAAGCTTGAAAAGGCTGGCGCAAGTATGCGGGCAAAATGCCCGTTTCATAACGAAAAATCGCCGTCGTTCTTTGTCTCACCCGACAGAGGTTCATACTACTGTTTTGGGTGTGGTGCGAAAGGCGACATGTTCACGTTCATTGAAGAGTTTGAAGGGCTCGATTTCCGACAAGCACTTGCAAGCTTGGCAGCTCGTGCTGGTGTTCCGCTCGAAGCAGAAAAGCCGGGTGAGCGAGAAGAAAAACAGCAGTTGTTCAAGACGGTTGAGGCTGCGGTAGAAATATTTGAGAAGGAGTTGCCGCATCATGCGCCAGTTCTCGAGTATTTGGCAAAGCGTGGACTTACCAAAGAAACGATATCGTCATGGCGAATCGGCTTTGCAAAACCAGAGTGGCGCGCACTCTCAGATGAGTTGCGAGCTCAGAAATATTCAGAAACTGACATGCTTGCAGTGGGACTTATCAAACGCAGTGATACTGACTCGAAGCAGTTCTATGACGTATTTCGCGGGCGCATTATGTTTCCGATTTTCGACTCGTCTGGGCGTCCGGTAGCGTTCTCTGGTCGTATCTTTGTTGACGACGACAAGTCACCGAAGTATCTCAACAGTCCAGCAACAGCGCTCTTCAATAAGTCAGAAGTCCTGTACGGGTTCGATCGAGCCAAGTCAGCTATTCGCAAGCTCAACTATTCGATTTTGGTTGAAGGTCAAATGGACCTGATCATGTCTCACCAGGCGGGCCTAGCGAATACAGTAGCTTCGTCTGGTACTGCACTGACCGAGCAGCACTTGCGCCGACTTATGCGCATTTCACCACGTATCATGTTTGCGTTTGATTCTGACAGCGCCGGGTTCAATGCAACGAAGCGAAGTGCTGAGCTCGCGCTTCAGATCGGTATGGAGGTGAAGGTTGCGGTGTTGCCAGCGGGCGACGATCCCGCTTCGCTGGTGGTCAAAAACCCGAACTTGTGGAAACAGGCACTCAAAAACGGCAAGCACATTATTGATTTCTACACAGACAGTTTGATCGCTCGAAAGTTAAATCCACGCGTGCTTTCTCGAGAAATCAAAACTGCCGTGCTGCCGTTTGTGCTTCGGGTGGAAAGTAAGACTGAGCAGGCGCATTTCATCCGAAGTATTGCAGACAAGTCAGGACTGAAAGAAGATGCGCTGTGGGACGATCTGAAATCTCTGTCTCGAGATCCGGGCACTGGGCAGGCAAGAGCAGCTGGTTCGGGTGCTGGGTCATCTGTACGGGCTCCTGGTGTGGATGACAAGGTTCCACTCACCAGACGACAGGGCATAGAACGAAAGATTCTCGGGATCATACTGTGGAAGCGAGGCTCGAATGATCCAGTGAGCGATATTATTCGAGAGCGGTACGCACTGGTCGCCCCCGATACACCTCTCGACACGCTCGAGGCCGAGCTCGCCGCCGAACGCGACAAACTCGTGTTCGAAACCGAGCAGTACTACGGGGCGGTGGACCAAGAGGCGCGTGTCGAGCAGGAGCTCGAAGAGCTCCTGGTGAATCTCGAAGAAGAAGTGCTCAAGGAATCATTTACAAGAAAAAGATTAGAAGTAAAAAAAGCAGAAAGTGAAGGCAGGCATGAGGAAGCGGAGTCATTTTTAAAAGAGTGTCAGGACATAACCCGCCGAATCGGAGCGTTACAATCAAAAAGAAATTAACATGAGTGCAACAAAGAAATCAAAACTGAAAAAGGCAAAAAAGGTGGCTAAAGCCTCCAAAAAAGCTCCTGCCAAAAAATCAGTCAAAAAAGTAACTGCAAAGTCTGCGGCAAAATCTGCAACCAAGACTGCGCCAAAGCCAGAAAAGGTGCTCGGAAAATCTGGCAAAGTCGCTCCGGTCAAACTCACTGACAAAGCCAAGAAGCTTGAAGAGGGGGTAAAGCGCCTTCTTTCAAGAGGAAAGGAAAAGGGTTACGTTACCTATGACGCCATCCTCAAAGAGTTTCCAACCGTCGAAGAAGATCTTGATTTTCTTGATAGTTTGTATTCACGACTCAGTGAGGCAAAAATCGACGTACTCGAAAGCGGTGGTCTTCTTGATATTTCTATCGATGAAAGCATAAAGAAAATCGCTGGCGGCGAGGGGTCATCTGGATACGATTCGATTCAAATGTATCTCAAAGAAATCGGCCAATATCCGCTCATCAATGCTGTTCAGGAAAAAGATTTGGCGAAACGAATCGAAGCAAAAGACATGGAGGCAAAAAATATTTTGGCGCGTTCAAATTTGCGTCTTGTTGTTTCGATTGCGAAAAAGTACGTTGGTCGTAGCCCCGACCTTACTTTGCTTGATCTTATTCAAGAGGGAAATCTCGGTCTTTTCAAGGCGGTAGATAAGTTTGATTGGACAAAGGGATATAAGTTTTCTACATATGCAACCTGGTGGATTCGTCAGGCGATCACTCGTGCGCTTGCCGACCAGTCTCGTACAATCCGTGTGCCCGTTCACATGGTAGAAACAATTGCCAAGTACAAACAGGTGGTACGCCGCTTGTCGCAGGACCTTGGTCGCGATCCGCTTCCAGAAGAAGTAGCTGTCGAAATGGGTCTTGATGTTGATAAGATTTACCAGATTGAAAAAATCGACCAGAACACGGTCTCACTCGAAAGCCCGGTGGGTGACGATGATGATGGAAAGTCTACGCTCGGTGACTTTATTGCTGACGACAAAATTCTGTCTCCAGACCAAGAATCAGCACGCCGTATCATTGCTGACCAGATTCGTGAAATTATGAACGACCTTCCCCAGAAGGAACGAAAGATTCTAGAAATGCGTCACGGACTTGTTGATGGAATCACTCATACACTCGAAGAAGTGGGTAAGGAATTCGGTGTCACTCGCGAACGTATTCGCCAGATCGAAGCAAAGGCTCACGAAAAGATTCGCCAACACCCAAATATCGCTCGCTTGCGAAACTACTACTAGTAAGTCCTGTTTAAAGCATGAAACCCCGCTATGCGGGGTTTTTGCTATTTGTCAGCTCGTGTTGACCTGTCCTCTTTGCGATTCAAGCACCAACCTTTGAGTGCGAAGCATGCAATTGGATAACCAACACCGATTAGAAACAGGCTAAGTATAAGGAAACCAATGAATCTCCATGGGCTGGACGTTCCCAGGTTCCACCATAACAACCAAGCCCCAAAAACAAAAAGGGCGGATCCAAAGAGTAGTTTGAGAACCACTGCACACCTCCTTGTTTACGGTGTTAACTGTGCCACATTCTGGTCTCAAATTACCTCTTGGGTTAGTGTGGGTCAAGGAACAAGTCCGATGCTATAATTCGTCTACTATGCCCTCCGTTTCCCACCAGAACAGCAGCCAAAAATTCGATAGTTTGTACAAAAAACTGAATGAAAAGCAACGTCAAGCTGTCGACGCTATCGACGGTCCGGTGATCGTGATTGCTGGACCAGGCACCGGGAAAACCTCGATTTTGACCCTTCGAATCGCAAACATTTTGCGCCGGACGGATACGAGTCCAGAAAATATTTTAGCGCTTACTTTTACAGAATCCGGGGTACATTCTATTCGCAAGAAGCTCGTTGAAACAATGGGGCCGATGGGCTACCGTGTACCGATCCACACCTTTCACAGTTTTTGTAACGATGTTATTAAAAGTTTTCCGCAGGAATTTCCCCGCATCATTGGTGCACAGCATGTAACCGACGTCGATCAGATCGGTATTATCGAGCATTTGATATTGTCGTCAGATATCGAGTCTTTGAAGCCGGTTGGAAGTCCGCTTTACTATCTCACTGATATTTTGTCGTTCATAAAGGAGCTCAAGCGAGAGGATACAAGTCCAGAAATGTATCGAAAGCATATTGCGAAGTTCAAAAATAATCTTGAATCGCTCGATGATCTCCGACACGAAAAGGGTGCATATAAGGGTGAAATCAAGGGTGCATACAAGCCACTGTTTAGAAAAATCGAGAACAGCGTTGAGTTCGCGATGCTTTATGAAAAGTATCAGGCTGAGCTCGAAGAACGCCGCCTCTATGATTTCGAGGACATGATTATTGAAGTGCTTCGTGAGTTACGAGAAAACAAAAATCTGCTGCTCGAGCTTCAGGAAACGTATCAATACATTTTGGCTGATGAACACCAAGACGCAAACGGTGGGCAAAACAGCCTGCTCGAGCTCTTGTCGGGCTTTCATGCGGAGCAGCCAAACCTTTTTGTGGTGGGTGACGAAAAGCAAGCAATCTTTCGCTTTCAGGGCGCTTCGCTTGAGAATTTTCTCTATTTTAAGAAGCGTTTCCCTCAGGCGACTGTTATATCGCTCAGCAAAAATTACCGTTCAACACAGGGTATTTTGGACGCATCACACAGTCTGATACAGAACAGTCCGGTGCACCCTTCAGCGGGCGAGCGAGTGAAGCTAGAGTCAAAGGACCAGGGTGTCGCAGCGAATATGTTTGTGCTTGAGTGTGATAGCCCACAAGCAGAAGCAGAGGCAGTTGCTACACGTGTTGCAGCAAATATTGCTGCAGGAATTCCTGCAGATCAGCATGCAGTGCTCTTTCGCAACAACCATGACGCAGACCTGATTGCGCGTATCTTTGATGCTCGGCGCATTCCGTATGTGCTCCACACCGATATCGATGTGATCGCCGACGAACATATTCAAAAGCTTGTTTTTCTGTTGCGAGCAGTGAGTGATTTTGGCAACAATCAGCTTCTCACTCCTGTGCTATTTATTGATTTTCTCAAACTTGATCATTTTGATGCGTTTAAGGTTTTGAAACGAGCAAGTGAGACGAGAAAAAATGTTTTTGAAATTATTAAATCAAAGTCAGAGCTTGAAGCCGCTAGTGTTGAGCACCCCGACTCATTTCTTGGACTGTACGACATGCTTCGAGACTTGAGCATTGCAGCAAAGAACAAAAGTCTTATTGATTCTTTGCAGGAAATTGTTGCGCAGACAGGCTTCGTGGGATTTATTCTTGGTAAGCATCGAGCAACAGACTATATTGCTGCATATGATGCACTCCTGTCTCATATTGTTGAACTTTTTGAGCGTCAAAAAAACGCGAAGCTCGCTGACTATCTCCTTCTTCTCGATAAAATGAAAGAACACGGCGTTTCGGTGCGTGCCAAAAGCGTCACCACATACCCGGGTCGCGTGAACCTTATGACGGCGCATCGATCAAAAGGTCTTGAGTTCGATTATGTGTTTTGTATGAATTTAAATGATGGTAAGTGGGGTGGACGAAAGAGCCATTCGTACTTTTTACCAATCACTGCAGTGGGGCCAGAGGAGCTTGAGACTGATATGTCAGATGAGCGCCGTTTGCTCTATGTGGCACTGACCCGAGCGCGCAAAGAAGTGGTGCTTACGTATGCGACACATAGCGTGTCGGGCAGGGAGATGCTACCAAGTCGCTTCCTCGAGGAAATCGACAAGGAGCTCGTGGTGCAGAGTAAAGAGACGCGAAATTCTGTCGACTCACATACCAAGACTCAGGCGCTCCGCACAGCGCAGGGTGCCGATGCTACCGCTCTTGTGCCGAGTGTGAAGGATCAAGAATATATTTCCACACTTTTTCTTGAGCAGGGGTTCTCAGTAAGTGCACTCAACAACTACCTTACCTGTCCGTGGAGATTTTTCTTTCTTAATTTGATTCGTATTCCGCAAACCGAGGAGCGTTTTCAGTTGTACGGTACTGCCATTCACGAATCTCTCAAGGTATTTTTCGATCATTACAAAGAAGAGAAGGTGTTTACAAAAAAGGAGCTTTTAGAATTTTTTGAAAATTTCTTGAATCGCAAAGCAATTTCCGACACTGACTATAAACTGTTCCTGAAAAAGGGTAGAGAGTCGCTTGGTGGATACTACGATGAGTATAAAGGCACGTGGATAAAAAACATTTTTAATGAATTCAAAATCACCGGCGTTCATATTCCGGTCACTACGCCTGACGGTCGCGATGCGGACATTCTCCTTCGTGGTCAGCTCGATAAAGTTGAGTTTCTCGGAGATGGTTCGTCTGTAAACGTTGTCGATTACAAAACAGGTAATCCAAAAAGTCGTCGCGAAATAGAAGGCGAAACCAAATCTTCTGATGGAAACTACAAACGCCAACTCGTTTTCTATAAGTTGATCATTGATCGATTCGATCCAGCGCGATTTTCTATGAAAACCGGTGAGATTGATTTTGTTGAGCCCAACAAACAAGGTGCGTATAAGCGTGAGCGTTTTGAGGTGACCGACGCCGAAGTTGATGCGCTTGTCGAAGAAATAAAAAAGGCGGGTAAGGAAATCATTGGACTAGAATTTTGGAATAAGAGATGTGATGACGATGAGTGTCAGTTTTGTCACATGCGTAGCTTGCTTGATGGATAATGATTAGGTAAAAGAAAAGCCCCATAAATGGGGCTCGTGAGGTCTCTGAACTTGGTGCTTGCGTCAGTGTTCCTCTGTGAGTTCGGCGTCGAGGATCGCTTCGGCAACTTTTACTTCGTCGGGGATTGGGACGGGGGCAATGTCACCCTTTTCTGCATAAGTGGTGAGCTTTTTGACCTCAGCGCGTAGGGCGGGTAGCCAGTCTGCAATCGGCCAATCCAGTGCTCCGGGCGTATACGGGCTTGTCTGGGTTTCGATGCCTGGCCAGTGCCTTTTCATTGTTGCCTGACTCCGCCGGAGAAGTGGTGGTAACGCAACGAGAATTGCGCTTTGTGGAAGTTTTCCGCAGCGGTTGCGATACTCCTCGATACCGAACCGAACGTTTTCGAGTGTGTTCGTTGCTCGGGTTTCTCTGGTAACAGCGATACCTGGCACGCCGTTGTGGGTCAGGATGGAAAAAAAGTAGTCGGCCTCTGTTTTGTATGTTTCGGGAAGGCCGGGTCTTGTCTTGGGCCCAACTCCACCGGAAACAATGATGCGCTTGGCGAACCCGCCATGGTGAAGTTTGGCGGCATGGTGTGCTGGCCCAGAATGCCAATGACCGAAAACGAGAATGACGTCTGCTGGTTTCAGCGGTTCATGCGCGCCGTCTATGCATGCAAGGAAGTCGTATATCGTCTGAATTGCTTCGTTACGGTATGCGTCCGGTGGCGCAATGCCAGAGCCAGAAATATCCAATGAGCACCTCTCTTTCGTGAGGAAAAGGTTTTCTACTATTGTCCCTGAACAATCTGGGGCTAAAGTACCACAGAACTATTTAGCGAGCAAGGTGATGAGTGCCGACATGAATTCCTCAGGCATTGCACCACTGACAGCGACTTTTGTATTGTCGTTTGAGATCTGGAAGAGTTGTGGAGTGATGCGATATTTGAGCACGCTGTCAGAAAGGAATTTTTCGACTTCTGAGCGGTCAAAGCCATTTTGGTCAACGAGAATACTAAACGGTGTACCTGAGCCACCTGCCTTTACGCCGTCGTCATAGTCTGCAGTAACGGTTGCTGCCATGCTACCACTCGAAAGGCATGTGTTGAACTGGGCTACATCGAGACCAATTTCTTTGGCGATGATAGGTAGTTGTGACATGTCGAGCTTGTTGTTCGATGGGGTGACGGCATAGAGTTTGTCAGTGTATGCCCAGAATGCTGACTGACCACCAAGCTTGCCAGCGCACAAGAGCGCTTCAGATTCTTTGGGTGCATTCGGGTGAAGGTCCTTGAGAGGGAAGTTACGATACACCCATGCAAGCGTGCCGTCTTTACCGTGCGTATCGATGAGTTTCTTCATCGTTGTATGAAATACTTTGCAGAAAGGGCATTCGGTATCAGAAAATTCGATGAGAACGACTTTTGCGTTCGGATTGCCGCGAATATAGTCTTTGCTTGAAACAGGGGATACAGATAATTCACCAGCTGGAATCTCATTTTGTGCGGCATTGTTAGTAAGGTCTGTGCCCACAGAGTTTCCATTTGTATTTGAGTAATACACCGCACCAGCGATTAAAAGTCCAGCAATAATAATTGCACCAGGCACAGCAAGTGATGATTTGTTTTCTTCCATGAGAGTTATCGTACCATGGCTACCACGGCAAAGAGAATGTCATGGCTGAGTTTGCGGCTGGTTCAACCCAAGATGGCGCTGAAACGAGAGGAATGTCAATGACTTTTCCGTCCTCTTTGAACTTGAGTCCTTTATTTTTCACTGCAAAATCAAACACATCCTTGGTGATTTTGACATCGTCGAGGCAGTACTTTTTAACTTTTTCCTTTTCGCCGTTTTTCCACCACACAATAGCCTGAAGTCCGTGTCCAGATTTGTTCACACCAAGAGTTCCTTCAGCAATCTGGTCAAGTTTCATGCGACGACCGTATGATTGTTTTATTTCCTTTAGGATATCGACATGGCGGATTTTGCTCAGGTCACCAGAGTAGTATTTGTTCAAAAGTGGCAGGTCGAAATGCTCGGAATTAAACCCAATGAGCAAGTCGGCGCTTTCGAGGATTGGCCACAGATTTTTGAGTTCGTGTTGTTCGTACGTCGTGTAACGGTCGGTGGCGTATTCGTATAGACCTACGACCGAGATGTCGAGCATCGAGGCGTCGTTGCTGCCAACGTCGGCAAACACATTGCTTGTTTCAATGTCAAAAACAACTTTTTTCATGTTATTTATTTTTCGGTTCTGAGTCCTGAGTGGTTTCGGTGTCCGCGTATGCTTCAGAAATTTGTTTAGCGAGTGCAAAAATTCCTTCCTCGTCGAGTATGTGCTCGGTTTGTTTGCGGCTACGAAGATCTTTGAGTTGAATCGAGCCCTTTTCGGCTTCGACAGGTCCTATGACTGCAAAAAATGGAATGCTATCACTGCTTGCTCGTTTGATACGGTCACCGATACTTTTGTCAGTATAGTCGACAGCAACAGAGATTCCGAGATCGCGGATTTTTTCGACGATAGTATCTGCGTAGTTATACTGACCGTCTACTACAGCCAAGTAGAGAAGAGTTGATGAGCGGTATGCCGGCATAAGTCCGTGAGTCTGAATAAAGTCGCCAAGTGTGACATCGCCCGCGCCGAACCCAACCGCAGCCACCGGGTCTGCGCCGAATATTTCGACGAGCTTGTCGTAGCGACCGCCACCAAAAAGTGACCGGCTGTTCTTGGGGTCGGTGTCAAAAATTTCGAATACAAAACCAGAGTAGTAGTCGAGGCCACGTACGAGGGTTGGGGTAAAGACCACGTTCTTCACGCCGATTTTCATGAGCCCATCAATGATGCTAACGAGACGTTTGCCGACTTCCTGGTTCTCACCAATAGCTGTGATGAAAGCTTGTCCTGAGCTCAATGCTTCAATGATCTGAGGTGCCTTTTTGCCAGCAGTTGCGGTGATCGCTTCGTCAAAGGCTTCTTTTGAAATCTTCGCTTTTTTGTCGATGATTTTTGCAAGCGGTTGGCGTTTTGAAGCGGGGATTTTGAGAGAGTCCCAAAAATAGTTGAGAACATTGCGGTCGCTGACGCGAATTTCGAAATCTTCGTCTTTTGCACCCAAATCTTTCATGAGTTGGTAGGCAAGAGAAACAATTTCAATCTCTGCACGTTCATTGTCTAGTCCGAACAAGTCGACATTGAGCTGATAGTGCTCACGAAGTCTGCCGCGCTGTGGTTGTTCGTATCGGAAAAGGTTGGGGATAGAGTACCAGCGCAATGGGAAAGAAAGTTCTCGACGCTTTTGGGCGATCATGCGCGCTACGGTTGGCGTCATTTCTGGGCGGAGTGTGACCATTCTGTCGCCACGGTCTTTGAAGGTGTATGTTTGTTCGTTAATAATCTCCTCACCGGTTTTTGCCTGATAAAGCTCTGCAGGTTCGAGGATAGACGCTCCGTACTCTATGTAACCAAAGCTTTCTGCGGTTTGTCGCATTTGCTTGAAGAGGTACTTTTCAATAAACATGTCGTTCGGGTAAAAGTCCCGCACGCCCTTGTATGGACCGGTTTCGAGTTTGATATCTGCTTTTGCAGATGACTTCTTTGCCATAGATATGATGATATTAGCCAAAAAATCGCTAAACCACAAGACGTATTACACAATACGCGATATACTATGGCCATGGAAACAGTGCAAACAAGTGTAGCGGGCGCAATGGAGCTCGTACCTTCATTTAAAGGGATGTTATGGGCTGGTTTCGGTGTGTTTCTAGTTGTATATGCCATTTTGACTCTGGTACTCATGTACCACTGGAAGCGATACTCGTTGCAGAACAGGCGAGTTATTTTTATGAAAACTATGTTTCTTTCTGTGTCCGCGATTATGATTACCGCGGCAATAGTTGCCTTGTTAGCGATGTAACATTTATGCTTTTCACTCATCTTGATCTTGATCCGGGCGAAAAAATAATTCATGAAGTGCGTCGGCATTGGTATGTGTTTTTGTGGCACATTGCGTTTTCGATAATGCTTATCGTATTGCCAGTACTTGTATACCTTGTGGGACTGGGATTTTTGCCACCAACACTTGTTTCATTTGTTACTGATTATTTTCCACTAACACTCTTTATATATGCGATCTGGTTTCTTATCATTTGGGTCCTTCTTTTTTTGCAGTGGACGAACTACTATCTTGATGTCTGGTATATCACCGAGCGACGAATTATCGATATTCAGCAAAAAGGAATTTTTCATCGAGAAGTTTCCAACCTTCGATTTGATAAAATTCAGGACATTACGGTCGAAGTACGCGGTGTGATTGCAACTTTTTTGAAATTTGGCGATCTTCGTGTACAAACAGCATCTGAAGACAGTCGAGATTTTGTACTCAAAGACGCAACTCGACCAGAGGAAGTGAGAAAAATTATTTTTGAGATTCATAACAAACAGATAAGACAATGACAGAAAGGGAAGGAGCATTTTCGTTCTCAGGTAAAACCAGAGCGTTTGACCCAAACAAGCCGCGCAATGTTGCGGACTATTTGAAGTGGCTTTCTGATGAGGAAACACAGAAGCATCTCGATGAGCAGCGTCTCAATTTCAGCGTGCTCATTATGAATATTTTGTTTGACAACAATGCGGGTAATATCGTACGTTCAGCAAATGCATTCGGAGCGCAGGAAATTATTTTGTATGGTCATAAGAAATTCGATCGGCGGGCAAGTGTCGGTGCCGAGTTCTATGGTCGCTTTCGACACATTCGTTTTGTTGAGGATCTCGACGAGCTTTTTAAGGAGTTTGAAGTCATTGTTGCTGCAGAAAACACCGCCGACGCTGTTTCGCTCAAGGATTATACGTGGGACACAAACAAGAAAACGCTTATCATTTTTGGACAAGAAAGCGCGGGGATTCCGTCAGAAATTTTAAATAAATGTAACGCAGTTGTGTCTATCAACCAGCGAGGAAGTGTGCGTTCGTTGAATGTTGCTGTTGCGGCGGGGATAGTTATGAATTCTTACGCAGAAGCTGCGGGGAAGTAATTGATTTCTTTTTAATACATATTTGATCTCAGATCAGTATCGTGGGTACATGACCCCGGTAAAATTGGTCGATGATTTTTTACTTCGCGCTGTTGCGGAGCGGGCGTCAGATGTGCACGTTGAACCACGCGAAAGTGAGTGTGTGATTCGCATTCGGGTAGACGGTGATTTGCTTCATATTGGTCAGTATAAAAAGGTTCAGCATGAAGAGGTGGTGGCCCGACTCAAAGTGCTTGCATCTCTTCGCACAGATGTTCGGACAGTGCCACAAGATGGTCGATTCAAAGTGCAGTCAGGAGCAACGGGGCTTCACGTACGCCTGTCTGTCGTTCCTACATTTTATGGTGAGAAGTGTGTATTGCGCTTGCTGACACAGCAGACAGAATCAAAAACTCTTGAAAGCTTGGGTTTTGTTGGTGCTGATGTAGAGAACATTAATCGAGCGATTTCTGCGCCGCACGGTATGGTGCTTGCTGTTGGTCCAACAGGCTCAGGCAAGACCACAACTCTGTATGCACTACTCGGCCTTGTGGCCAAGTCAGATGTTTCGGTGGTGACGCTTGAAGATCCAATCGAGTATTCTGTTCCGCACATATCTCAGATTCCTGTTCAGTCACATGGCGCGCTTACATTCGCTTCAGCGCTTCGGTCAGTGGTTAGACAGGATCCGGACATTATTATGGTTGGTGAGATTCGAGACTCTACAACAGCCGAGCTTTCTGTTCACGCTGCGCTCACCGGACACCTTGTACTGTCCACACTTCATACAAACGACGCGGTGACGAGTATTGTTCGATGCATAGAAATGGGTGTTGAACCATTTCTGGTGGCCTCAGCGCTTCGTGTGGTCGTGAGTCAGCGTCTTGTGCGTAGACCGTGTGCTCGATGTTCGGTAGAAACCACGCTTTCTTCAACAGAGATTGATTTTATTTCTCGGATTGCGCCACGAGTGCACGAGATGCATAAACAAAAAATAGAAAAAATAAAAATTCGTAGTGCACGTGGTTGCGCGGAGTGCCGTCAAACGGGATTTTTGGGTCGCTCAGTTGTGGCTGAGGTAATGGTTGTGGGTGACAAAATTTCTCGACTCATCACGCACAAGGCATCAACGCATGAGTTGTCCGAGGCGGCAGTGTCGCTCGGTATGAAGCCGATTATAGACAATGCGATTGAGTCTGTATTCGCTGGTGCAACAACGATGAGCGAAGTGCGCGGTCTGTGCAATCTGCAATAACATGCTACAAAATATTCAAAAAAATATTCACAAAAGTATTCAAAATCTGTTTCAGATCCGAAGGGAATTTTCGCAAAAGGAGCAGGCTCTCGTTCTGAGGAAATTATCATTGTATCTTTCCGCCCACATGTCGCTTGTTGAAAGTATTAGATATATCGAGGAGGAAACGCAGCATGTTGTGCGCCGGAGGTCGTATGCATTGTGGAGGATTTGCGTAGAAGAAGGGAAGCCGCTTTCACGCGGATTCGAGCCTTCGGATGAAGATCTTGGGGGCGCAGTAGGCGGCAGAGTTCTGTGTATGAGTCGGGGAGTGACAGGGGCGGTGCATCTTGGGGAACAGACGGGTGCTTTGGCAGACACGCTTGCACAGGCAAGTGTTGCAATCACATCGCGACTCGAGCTCAAGAAAAAAGTGCTCAGCGCAATCGCATACCCGGCGTTTGTTCTCGCAGGAACATGTGTTCTGGCTGGAGCGCTTGTGGTTTTTGTTTTCCCAAAAATTATTCCGCTCTTTGAATCAATGAAAGTAGATTTGCCATTATCGACACGGTTTCTCATTGCACTCAGTGGATTTGTTTCACAGTACTGGTGGCTTCTCGGCACGTCGGTTTTTCTTTTCGTGTTGGTTGGATACATTTTATGCAAAACGCTTCCGACTGTTCTGAAGTCAGTTGAGTGGGTATTGCCGCGTATCCCCGTCGCCGGCAGACTGTACGTGCTTTGGATTGTTGTTCACGTGTTTAGTTCGCTCCATATGCTTATGCGCGGCGGAAAGCAGTTTTCTGATGCTGTGCAGGACGCTGGTCAGTTCGTTCGACACCATGAGTACAAAATCTTGCTTAACGATTTGTCGGTTGAGCTCAGATCTGGCCGATCAGCGACAGAAGTATTGCAAAGAAATTCGCGACTCATTCCGCGTTTCGTCTCGGGTGTTCTGTCTGCTGGTGAGCGTTCCGGCACCGTTGAGGCGTCACTCGATCATATTGCCCGCATTGCCAAAGAAGAGCTCGAGGACGCACTCCGAATATGTACTGCAGCTGTCGAGCCCGTTCTCATGGTTTCAATGGCGCTTGTTATCGGGTTTATAGCAATATCAATTATTTTGCCGATTTATGGCATTACCACACACTTTCAGTCGGTCTAAAGGTTTTTCTTTGGTTGAGCTTGTGATCGCGCTTGCACTGCTCATGTTTTTTCTTGTGTCGGTGCTTTGGGGGCAGTGGTCTGTCGGAGATACCATACATCTGACACTGCGTACTATTGTTGCGTCTCGTATCGCTGAGGAGTTACTACTCAACACAGCTCTCCTGCGAGCTGGGAGTGGCGTGGATTTGTTTTCTCGGCATGCAACGTCTTCTGGTGTGTTTGGAATTTCGTACAGGTCCGAATCTTTACCGTTTTCTGCATGTTTATTTAAGTCTGGAGTTACTGCATCCTGGACTCAAGTAAACAGCGTCGGCGTAAGGCATAATTTTTCTTTAATCGAGCCCGATAGCACCGTGGCGTCAGAACGTGCGGGTGATTGTGGTGGTGTGTCTCCTGTTTTTTCAGATGCTAATACAGAGATACGCAATTCGTCGTTCGAGGGTGAGGTGACCACTGCCCCAGATGTCGATGCAGAGAACGCGGTTGTTGGTTTTGGCAATGAATTGCGTTTCGTTTCTCGTCCAACAGGCGAAGTGCTTTCTGTCACCATGCACGCGCCTGTCCAAGCAATCGATCTGACTCCAGAGGCAGTGTATGTTGCACTGCAAAGCAGCACGACTCAGATTGCAGTGGTGGATCGATTGACGCGGCAGATTGTTGCCACTTCAACACTTCCTGGCGTGGCCGGTGCTCGACCTGGTGCGGTAAGTGTTCGGTACGCCGCAGAAAAGCTTTTTGTGGGCACCAAGCGTACTGCTGGGCATGAGTTCCATGTGTTCGACCTTTCGAATCCGTTGATTCCGGTCTGGCTTGGTAGTAGGGAAATGAACCACAACATAAATGATATCGCCGTTACTCGCGAGTATGCATTTCTAGCGACATCGGGAAATGTGCGAGATCTTATCGTACTGCGTGTAGATGATCCGACGAGTATTCACTCTGTTGCAGAGGTAAATTTGCCTGGTAACGAAGACGGGAGATCAGTTGCGCTCAGTCACAACTATATTGCTCTCGGAAGGTATAAGCATGTTGTTCCGACAAGCGATGAGCTTTGGTTGTTGCGATTTTGGCCCGAGCAAGATGGGGGAATTTCTGTCGAGGAAATTGCTTCGGCAAAAACCTCTGGTGATGTCGTTGGTGCGCTTTTCTCTGGTGGGACTATACAAGTAGCGACAACAAATCCCACGCAAGAGTTTCAGTTATTTAGTCTTGATTCTGGTGGGAGTCATTTAACACAGAATTTTTCACGGAATTTGCCAGCACGAGCAACAGGAATCGATTCACAGGACGGAGCATTTTTTGTCAGCACTGAAAGTGGTTTATTTGAACTCGGAATATAAAAGTTATGAGCAACTCATCTCAGCAAAAAAGTATCACACCTCAACAAAAGGGGATCACATTGCTTGAAACGGTTTTGTATATGGCCCTGTTTTCACTTTTTATGAGTATGTCGTTGCCACTGTTTATAGAACACGACACCTGGCAGACAAAACAGGAACACGAGCTCGGTACAGTTGAAGAGTATGAAACCCTTCGGCTTACCCTTGATCGTGCAGTATTCGGTGGGGCGGAAATACTTTTGCCACAGAATGATCATTTCTCAAATCGGTTCTTGGCACACATTGAACCCGACATAGATATAGAAATTGGCACATCGAGTTCAGTCAGGTATTTGCTTTTTGAAAGAACAGGAGGAGGTGTGAATTTTGAAACATTACAAATGGGTGCAGAGATTAACAAGATAAATTTTGGTACAACGACATATGTATTGTTTGAAGATTAATTCGAAGACTAAACAGGGTGGCTTTGCTGCCTTGTTCTCGGTTATGATTTTGGGCCTTTCGGCTACTTTTTTTACTGCGGCTATGTTGCCTCGTCTATGGACACGTGTGGATTCGGCTATGCAGTACAGCAAACGGATCCAGCATCGCTTGTCGGCACTTTCTTGTGCGCAGATGGTTGCTTTTGAGATTGAGCAAACCAAAATGAGGAGTTTGAGTGACACATATGTGCCGCAGCAGTATGAACATGTGGTGGATGACGAAACGGTTTGTGCGGTTCAAGACGCCGCGCTACATGGTGACCAATATATAATTTTCACAACCGGCCACCATGTTCAACATGAAAGCAAAACCCGCGTCATGCTTGAAACGCGGGTCGATGCTCAAAATTTTAATGTAATTTCAACTCGAGAAATTTTTGATTAATTTTGATCTATTAGTTTCGATCAAACAAGTTGATGAGGTAACGATCGATCTCTCTCTGCTCCATGTCGTAGAAATTCATGTCGTCTGAGTCGAGTTTCTTGGCAAGTTTGACACCGACGAAACGCCAATGCCACGGCTCGTACTGGTAGTATGCATTGCCCTCAGGGTAGGAAAGTATAAAGCCATACTTGTATGCATTCTGTTTAAGCCAAGCAAATTCAGGAGTCTTTTCAAAACCATCGAGTCCACCGCCGACTGTTGGTGTGGTGAAGTCGACTGTGGTTCCCATCTGGTGTTCAGAGTAACCCTGATCTGCAGAAAACTGATTTGCTGTACCCGCGCCGTAGGTTACCTTGTACCCATTTTTCAAAGTGCTCTGAGTTCCATATGATCGGTAGCCAGAAGCGACCTTGAGGTCAAGATTTTTGTCCTCTGCAGCATCGAGAAGTTTATAAAGAAAGTATTTCGTATCGGCTTGAATAAACTGATCATCGTCAGGATTAAGTAAATATTTTGTGTCGACATTTACTAAGCGAGCCGGTTCATAGTGCTCGTTCAAAAAGTATACTTTTGAATATTTTTTGAGAAGTTCTGGATCGGTGCGACTCAGTTTTTCTAGTGTACCAATTGTTCCTGAAATTTCTTCAATCTGTGCTTCGAAATCTTCGTTGCGACTGCGCTCTGCTTCGAGTGCATCGTTCAAACTTGTTTTTTCAAGTTCTAGGTTTGAGATTTTTGACTCGTATTCTGTAGTTTTTGCTGCCAAAGTTGCCTTTGTTTCTTTGTTGTCTTTGCTGAGTGCGTAATAGCCATAGCTACCACCACCTAGAGCGATGATGAGAATAACGATTAATACAAGTTCAATTCGAGATAATGTATTCGGCTTCATGGGCGTTATTGTAACATAACCGGTGTTCCAACGTACATATAAGTAGTATTAGTAAAAATAAATAAATAAAATGGGAATACTACTATGGATTGTATTTGGTGCCTTAGTTGGATGGATTGCCTCAATGTTCATGGGCACCAACGCACAGCAAGGGCTTTTACTCAACATTGTTGTGGGAATCGTGGGCGCGGTGTTGGGTGGTTGGATAATGACCATTTTTAACAGCGCGGGTGTGACCGGTTTCAACTGGAGAAGTTTCTTTGTGGCACTTGTCGGTTCATGCGTGCTTTTGGCACTGGTGAGGTTGGTGAGAGGTAAATAGGAATTGTTAGAAAGCTAGAAAACTAGGCAGCAATTCTGCCGTCGTCCATACGAACAATACGCTCTGCCATGCGGGCGTATTCTTCTTCGTGGGTCACCATGACGATCGTTTGTCCTTTTTTGTGAAGATCGAGAAAAATTTCCATAACAGTGCGTGAGGAAAGATTGTCGAGGTTTGCTGTTGGTTCGTCAGCATAGAGAATTTTGGGCTCGTGAGCGACGGCACGAGCGATCGATACGCGCTGTTGTTCACCACCAGAAAGTTGGTTTGGTAGGTTGTGCAGGTGTCCACCAAGTTTTACTTTTTCGAGCGCTTCGGTTGCTTTGCGATATGCGCGGCCTGTGTCTAGGTTTTGCATGAGGAGGGGGAGGGCAACGTTTTCGAGCGCTGTCATTTCTGGTAGGAGCGCATAGTCTTGGAATACGAAGCCAAACTCAGTAAGACGAAATGCGGTACGCTCATCGTTTGTCATCTCATGAGTGTTTTTGTTGTCGATAAAAATTTCTCCAGATGTGGGGCGGTCAAGGAGCCCGATTTGGTAGAGGAATGTGCTTTTGCCTGCGCCAGAACGACCCATGATTGCGATAAATTCACCTTCCTCCGCTTTGAAATCAACACCCTTAAGCACCTGTGTTTCTTGGCTTCCGTCTTTGAATGATCTGATTAGTTTTTTTGTTTCAATCATATATTTGTTATTTTCTTCCGAGGATAGAGTCAAGTGTGTTTTTGCGAACAATCATGCGTGCGGGAATATATCCTGCAACAAGTGTTGAAAGTACAAGCAAACCGACTCGAAATAATGTGGTGTCGAGTGGCGCTACGAGAATACCGTCAGAAAATGGGAAGTCGATCGGATGAGCTGCGATAAAGGGAGAAAGAAGGCCGTAGAGAAGTGCAAGGCCGATACCAGAGCCAAGGATTGCATAGAACATTGACTGGAAAATATATGAGATCTCAATTGCTTGGCCACTGATTCCAATGCCCTTGAGGATGCCAATGAATTTGCGTCGGGTAAGTGCGTTGATGAAAATCACGATAAAGATAGTGATTGACGACACAACAAGGCCGATTGAGCTGAAAACGCTACCGAGTAGGCTGAACGTGTCTTTGATGTCTTTCAAAAATTGCGGCTGTGCGTCGGCGTAGGTTTGAACTTTTGCAAAACCGTTTACACCACGAGCTTTGAGAGCGTCTCGAACAACTAGTGGATCAGTGCCTGGTTTGAGTTTGATGACGATCTGATCAATGTTTCCATCTGCGCGGTCGATCATGGTGCGTAGCTGTGTGTCTGTGATGTAGACGTTGCGGGTGATTTCGTCAACTTTGCTTTTTAGAATTCCTTTGACAGTAAACTCGCGTGTGAAGTCGCCGACTGTAATACGAATTTTGGTACCGACGGTGACGTTTTCGAGAGCAGCAAAACCCGGTGAGTCGACAGGAACATATTGGGAAAGCAAGTACTGACCGACAAGGACTTTGTCGTAGTCATCAGCATTTAGATATGAACCAACAGCGACCGATTTCGCCAATCCTGTAACATTGTTTTCTAGAGTAGGGTCGATGCCGACAATCTGCGATCCAGCTACGTCAGGTTTGTCTGTTTCGCGTCGGGTACGGTAGTTTGCTTCAAGATTTGCACCTTCTTGGTATCGGGGACTGAGTGCCTCGACCTCGGGGAGGGTTTTGAGCAGAGAGATAATGCTTGGACTGTTCTCGATATATTTCTTGTCGGGAAGGGTAGAGAGAATAATGTCGCTTGTGTATTGGGTGCGCGCCGCTTCGACAGACCCTTCGATAAGTCCGACCAAGATTCCAGAAACAACAACGAGATTCAAAAATGTAAGAATCATGACAAACACAATCAAGCTGGTGGTCCAGAGACTTGAGCGTTTTATCTGGCGAATTGCCAAATAAAAACCGATGCGGACATTGAGTGCTAAGGAATCAAGCATTGTTAGTTTGAAGTTGGAACGAGCACGACATCACCCTCGGAGAGTCCAGAAAGAATTTCGATTTCACCGTAAGAAGAAATTCCACCGACAGTAACAATCTGTTCACGAGTTATTTCACCTTCGAGAACAGTAACAACTTTCGCATTGTCTTTGGTGGTAACAGCACCTTGTGGAATCATGAGCACATCTGGTTTTCTTTCTGAAGTGATGACAACATTTGCGGTCATGCCCGAGCGGATACGTTCGTCAGGAGCATCGAATTCGATTTTTGCGCGATATGTTGGAACGCCGTCACGAATAGTTTCTGCTGGGTCGAGAGAGAGAACCCAAACAGTGAAGGTTTTGTCTTCGCCGTAAGCATCTAGTGTGATCGTGCCAACAGCACCGACTTTCACGAACGGCACGTGAATTTCTGGGACGTAACTTTCTACTTGAAGTTGTGATGAACTCATAAGAGAAATCGCTTTTTCATTTGCAGAGGCAATGCCACCAAGTTTTGCGTCTACTGCGGTGACAACACCATCAAATGGCGCATATATTGTGCGCTCGTTGATCTCTGCTCGAACGCGAGCAACTTCTGCTTGCGCACTTGCAATCTCTGTCTGAGAGACAGATGCACCCTGGGCACCAGCTACAAGCTCGGCTTCTGCCTGAGCGATTTCGCGGTCACGAGTGCGAAGTGCTTCTTGGTACTCGTTGTACTTGGTGAGGTAGGTAGAGCTTTTTGTATTTGGAATAGAGACTGTCCAGTCGGTGTTGCTGTAGTTCGACAGTGTGTCTGGAAATGTTACATACAAACCTTGTGTGCCGAGCGGTGTAGGTTCGTCATCGAGTATGTCGATTTCTGGAGAGCGTTCGAGGCCAAATGTTCGCACTACCCAGGTTTCTGCTGCAGTGAAGTCGCGACGTATAGAAAACTTGAGCACGCCTTCTGTGGTGCCACTGTAGCGACCGGTGATGGTTGGTGGGGTGATAGTGGTGTCTCGGTTTGAAACGGGGACAGAGACGAGGTCGTTTGAAAGAAGGCTCGAGTACGCGCTCGCGACGAGTGTGTCCTGTTCCTTTCGAACCTTTTCGACATTTGTTGCGGTATTCTGGTTTTGAGCGCGGATTTGTGCGAGTTTTGCTTCTGCGGAGGCGAGGTCAGCGAGGAGAGCTTCTGTTGAAAGGTTTGCAAGGCGCTGTCCCTTTTTAACTTTGTCACCAACAACAACAGCGATATTTGCAACGCGGCCAGTATCCGCAAAAGTAAGATCGACTGTTTCACTTGCAGTTACCTTGCCAGATACAGAGACTTCTTTGATGAATTCTCCGCGACGAACAACCGCTGTGGTCTGTGTTGTTTCGCCTGTTTTGCTTGTGGCTATGTATATGCCGATCGCCACGACGGCAAGGAGCACAATCGACCAGATAACTTTCTTTTTTGTAAGGGGACCAGTGATATTGGTGATAAATTTATTCATAGATTTACCATTTTAACACAAAACGCCCGAAGGCGTTTTGTGGATTCTCTATAGAGGATATAGAGGTTTTTACCTAGTCGTCGTTTGAATTGTCGCTATCGTCATCATTGTCGTCGCTGCCCGAGTCATCGTCATCACTATCATCATCAGAATTGTCATCACTGTCGTCATTGCTGTCATCTGAGTCATCATCGCTATCATCAGAATCGTTGTATGAATCATCATTAGTATCGTCGTCTGATTTGATTGCAGATTCGATTTCCGCAGCAGTTAGTCCAAGCTTGTTAGCAAGTTCTTTGATAACCTCATCTCGATTAACTGTGTTGAATATGAAAGTTCGCTTGCTACGACCGGCACTGTTTCGCATATCTACTTTTGCCTTTGTTCGGTTTCCAGATGTTCGCTCAAGTTCAATGGTGAAACGATTTTTTCCATCCGATTCGCTTTTGAACTCAAACTTTTCGTTAGCGAGTTCAATTTTGTACTCTATTTTGCCGTTGTTGAACTCCATTTTTGCCTTGATTCGGTCTGAAAGGCCCGGTGCAATCAGAAGTCCGGGTGGAATTACTTTATTGATACCCTGTGACTCAAGAATTTTGTTGATGAGGTCTATTGTTGTTTGATCAAGTACGCCAGATTTCTCAATTTTGAATTTTTCCTGGAGGCGCTTGATTGCTTCTTTTGTTCGCTCACCAAAATATCCTGTTTTGAGACCTTCAGGATATATTGTTTTGTCAGTTGCAAGAATTTCCTGAAGCTTCTTCACATCATCACTCTGAACACCGAGTGAAAGCTCTTTGGTAAATTCAATCTTGTCCTCACGAGTACCCGAAATGTTTGAGTTTGTTGTCTGTCCTGATTGTAGTGATGCAATTTCTTTTTGCAGATTTTCAATCATCATCTGCAATTCTTTGATTCTTGAAAGATTTACATCACTGTTTGGTATAGGTGATAAAGCAGAAGCATTACTTGTGAATCCAAATAACAAAACTGCTAAAACCACAATACGAAATAATATTTTTTTACTCATGTGTTTTATAGTTAACGAACTTGTGAATTATACCAAAGAAAAACACCCCAGTCGGGGTGTTTTGTGTTAGCGTTTTCTTATGTTTGAACAAATTCCCAAAAGAAGGGCTGGAATGCTTATGATTGTGGGTGAGGGGATGTTTGTGGGTGTGAGTAGGAATGACCTGTCTACTCCGTTTGGGTCGATACCGTATCCAACAATATCGCCGTGGTCGTTGATCCCAGTGGCTTCCACGAGCGTCCATCCTGTGCTGGGTTCGAGGAGGCTGTTTAGATCAAGCATTTCTCCGTCTGCCCAAACAAACGCACGTCTCGTGTATCCATCTGGTGACCACCAACCGACAACGGTGCCTGCGGTGTTGATGCTGCACGCAGCGCTTGAGTGTCCGCCAAGTGTGCCAATACCAACCATGCCGGATTCGTCGTATATGAAGGCTTCAGACACTCCGTCGCTTCTCCATGCTGACCCAACGACTATGCCGGTATCGCTTATGTCGGCGGCACTACTGTGTGCGCCGCCAAGTGTTCCGATGTCGCGCATTCCATTTTCTCTGGTGTAAATGAATGCATGCTCTGTCCATTCGCCTTGGCCTGTAAGGGATTTGCCGACTATCGTGCCAGAACTGTTGACTGCATTACCGAAACTCATGTTGCCACCGAGCGTGCCGAGACGCTCGATACTTCCAGTGCCTCTTGTTGAAGAGAATTCGGATCGAAATGCCTGCCACGATCCGTTTATCATCACGTTTCCAGTGACAATTCCGTAATCATTGATGTCGTTTGCAAACGCCTCGGGCTCTGCGCCAGAACTCTCGGGTGGGGCAGAGAGAAGGTGCGTCCGGCCGTTTTGCCAGACTGTTGCTCTTGCATGCCAACTTGCGTCGACAGTGAGACCAACAACTGTGTCATGGGCGTTGATTCCTCTCGCCGCACTCGCACGGCCCAACACGTGCAGGTCAGTAAGTGTCGACATGTTGCCCCGGCTTCCAGGCTCGAAGGTGTAAGCGTGCGCAGTTTCCTCAGAATCTGCATAGCCCCAACCTACCACCGTGCCACGTGCACTGACAGCAAGCGCGCGACTGTCTGGACCGCCAAGCGAACCAATGTCAGTGAGATGGTATGTCACGTGAGCGCTGAGTGACGAACACATAATGCTCGACAAAGCAAAACACGAAACATAAGCGAGAGATGTGTATACAGAGCGCATGTTCTTTCCTTTCTTTGGTGTAATGAACTGATCCGAAATATTTTTATAATATTCAATATCAAAGAATGCTTAAGATTTGCTAAAATAGATGTATGAAAATTATCTATGTTCACGACAGCATGCAGCGCGACTATTCGTACGAGTGCACGGAACCAGAGGGCAAAAATTTCGATCCAGAATTTAAGCCAGACCTTACCCCAAAAGAAATGCTCAAGCTCGGTGTGTTTGGTGGGATATACATGCGCGACTGCACTGACGAATTTCCAAAAGACTGGTTCACTCACGCAAAGTTTGCCCCGACAGGGACGCACAAACATCTTCCAGAACTAAATTTATTTGGCATCAACGCAAGTCAGCCGCTGTCGGTGTGGCGGAAAAAGGGCTGGATATACAAAGATGATCCTCGTGGTTGGTTCCAATGGTACTGCAGGTATTACATGGGAAGGAGAATTCCGGATGAGGATATGCGTCAGATAAAGCGCTGGAAGGCGATTCGACGACACATTGCCCAGGTTGCCCAGAACTGCCGTCCAGGCGACCTTACCTGTCGCCCCCGTCAGCGACAAGCTATTTTGCACTGGGCGTACGATAGTAGAAATATATAGGTTGTTGCTTTAATTTTTGAAAATAAAAAACCGCCAGCTATCTGGCGGTTGTGGGGCACTGGTCAGCACGTCCTCTTCTATCTTGTTGCAAGTTCCTCAGTTCGTTCGACTTCTTTCTTTTTCTTCTCCCCATTTTCCTCGTTGTTATGCTTCATCTCCACATGAAGCGGGAAGGCGGGATTCGAGTTGCACGCTTTCTCGATCCAGTAGCCCACGTCTCCGTGGTCGGGGACAGGGATGACGAGGTTGCCGTGCGTGGCGTGGTCATGGGTGAACTCAGTGTTCACGTCGCTGTCAACGAGCATGACCTCGTACGTCCCGTCCGTGTGCTTGAGTAGTCCGCTGCCGCATCCGACGCAGTAGTGCGTACAGCAAGCTTCCTTGAGCTTGGGTAGCACAAACCTGGAGACATACGCGACAACGCGTTGGTCTCCAAATGCGAGTCGGCCCCACTTTCGCAGTTGGGTGCGAAGTAGTTCGATTCCTTTCGAAAGACTTCCAAAGACGCTCATTTTTTCTCCCTTTTAATGAAATGTGCGAGCTGTTTTTCTGAGAATTCTTTTTGTATAATAACAGAGAAAAGTATTTTGGTCAATATTACCAATAGGTAAGCATAAAATAGAAATAGCCCAATCGAATCGGGCTATTTGTGCTTCCTGCACGTACAAACTTGTGGTTCGAAAGGCAGGTTCGGGTTTTTGTTGCCACGGATATGACACAGGTCGAGGACGGATTCACCGGATGCATGTTCGATATCTTCTTTGGTGAATTCTCCTTCAATTATGAGGTAGTCGGGGTGACGCAACGATCCAAAGATTCTGTCACTTGCCTCGAGGTGGTGACCAATGAGTCGCGCTTTCAGCGATGTTACCCATTTTGCTCCTGGTGTGCGAATTACGGTGAAGACGGTATTGCTCCAGTCCTTTTCTGCAAGCATTTTTTCGTTCTTCATAACTCCTCCACTTCGGTTTCTTTGGGTTTGGAAATGGCAGAGTATACCGCTTGAAGAATTGCGCGAAGCCGATCATCGCCCGAAAGGTCAGACACATCCAGCTCAATGTATTTGCGTGTGCCACATGGAGACAAGAGGCAGGCTGCATTTCTGGTAGCGAGCACGAACATGCTGTCTTGTTGTGGTGAAAGCTTCTGACGAATCGCTTCTGCTAGGGACCAGATCGCATGAAGCTCACCGAAATCTTCCTCTGTTGTTTCTCCGATGATACCGAGATCAACAAGAGAAAAGATCTGATGCGTATCCCCAAACACTTCTCTGGCTATTTGAACAGTTTTCTCGTCGCGCGTGGCTAGAACGATATTCATATTCCTCCTTTCTTGCCAACAAATGTTAACAAACAAATCTGCCGCTATATTACTCCAAAACCCTTGTCTCGCAAGTTTTTGGAAACAAAAAACCCCGCCAATCTTCACTGGCGGGGTGGGCGTTGAGGTGCGTGAGCACCTCGGAATGGGGTCTTGTGGTTGTTAGTTGCCGGTAGCTTGGGTGCCGCTTGTCCCACTGGCGAGCTGGGAAGTGCGCGTCCGAGCAATTGCTCGTGCGGGTCCGGGCGAAACACCGGGACGCATCTTCAAAAGTTCCGAAGGTTGGCTTCCAGCTATGAGTTGTGCAGCCTCATTCTCACGCTTGATGGCCTCGTACACCTCCTTGCGGTGGACGGCGATCTTGGTCGGGGCGGTGATACCAAGCCTCACCTTGTCGCCACGAATGTCCACGACCGTGATCTCGATGTCGTCGCCGATCATGATCGTTTCGTCACGCTGCCGGGAAAGTACCAACATATTTACCTCCTTGTAAGGGGTTGCGGATCCTCCACAGACACAAAGAACTGAATACTGAAAATATTGTACCACATTATAAATAAAATACCACCCAAACAGGTGTTGGGGTGGTATGTGGTGTTGGGAAGCGCTCCCACGGTGGTTTATATTCCTTGCGGACTCAAGATCGCAGCATGTGCGCTGGTCTCGTTTGCGTTGATGATCATTCGGTAGGTGGTTATGCCCGTTCTGCTTCGGTGGCCAAAGAGCACCATTATTTCAGTTGGCGTCCACCCATCAATCGTGAGATGCACACCTCGGCTATGCCGCAGCGTTTTGGGTGAGATGTTGTCTCTCAGCTGCGCGGCCCGCGCATACTTTTCCACAGTACGACGCACACAACGCGGGCTCACGGCACTTCCAAACTTGTTGAAGAAGAGGGGCTTGTTTGGTTTTTGCTCCGCCCAGACCCCAGCATATTTGCTGTTATTGAGCGCGCTCGCGATGAAATCCTTGAGTGTCCCTGCTGTGTGTGGGTCAACAGTGATCTCGCGGTCTTTCTTGGATTTCTCACGCTTTCTTATGGTAAGTCTTGCTCCGCTGTTGGTGAATGTAATATCACCGATCTGGAGTTTGGTCACCTCATCGACGTTGAGTGCAGCGGAATAGAGTACCTCAAGCATTGCTCTGTCGCGAAGTCCTTGCGTGGTTGTGTCGGAGGGGGATTCGAGAAGCTTCAGTGCCTCGTCGACCGTCAGTGTCGATGGGAGTCGTCTTTTCACTCGATATGTCGGTATTTCTTTCATTGGGTTCGACGCACGCCGCCCACCCTCATGCGCCCATTCGTAGAATGTTCTTAGTGAGGCAATTTTCCGCCCGATTGTTGCGGACGAATAGCCCTCCCGTGTGAGTGCGCTGATGAAGCTCTTGATGCTGTCTGCACCTGCTTCGCAGACGATCTTGCTCAGATCTTCGGGCGTTGAGGTTCGGACTGTGTCCGGCTCTTTCTCCCGCAGGCCACTGAAAAGAAAGTCTACGAATTGATCCAGATCCGCGCCGTAGCACCGAGGCGTGTGTGGGCTGAAGCCACAGTCGCTTCCCAGATACTGGCAGAATTCACCGATAACCGTAAGACGTTCCATGTCTGCTCCTTCATTGTTGCAGTCAAATATCTGTGTTTGGGGCAAACGAGCACCAAACGTTCTTGTTTCAGAATAACACACATAATCAGAAATGTCACGTATGCACATGTAATAAAAAACCGCTCGAAAGCGGTTGTTTGAAGGGCTTGTTGTGGCCTTGGTTCTACTCCAATTTTTCAAACTGCATTGGTTTTGAGTTGTCGTCGGGCCAAATGACTTTGTACCCGCGTTTTTTCCACCATGCATCTGCAAGTGGACCTATGTATGCCGCCCAGTCTGCGATGACTCGATTCATTTGCTCTCGTTCGAGTTTGCTCATAACCTCCCACACATTTCTAAATTGAGGGCGGTTTTTTCTGTCCCATTCGCTCCGTACATTCTCCGAGTACGCGATGAATTCTCGCATCAAGGTATCGCTCGGCCTAACCAGTTTGTCTGTGGTCGATGAATTGCTCACGGCTACCTCCGTAGTTTCGGGTGAATTTTCTGTGTTCAGGCTAGTCTAAAATTTTTATTGTGTCAAAGTTCGTGGCGGGTTTTGTATAAAAGAAAAACCACCCCTGACGCAGAGATGGTTCTCTGTGTCGGGGTGGCTGTGTGCCTTGATCCTTCAGGTCTTGCGACCACGGACGATGTCTTCGTATTCCTGACAACCAGGCTCTACGAGTCTTATGGTTCGTCCGTACCACATTTCCTTATTGATCAAACGAGCGTTTACTGCCGCCCAGCCATGGTCTGGTCCATAGACCGGTTGTGTGAGAAGCAGCACGTCTGATTGCTTGCCAACTTCTTCGTAGTAGCTCCACGTAGCCTCGATGTTGTGACTGCCACTTGGTAGGTTGTGTTCCGGGCGGTACTTGTCGCCAATGATGAAGATGTTGCCTCGAGAGATGTAGCCAAATGGCGTCCTGACCTTGGTGTCGTGTTCGTACTTTGGGTAGTTGAGGGTGTTGTCTATACTGATACACACCCAAAACACTGCCGCACAAAACACAAGAGGAGAAGCGAGGACAAGTGACAATAAAACCAGTGTCCAAATGGCTTTGAGCGTGTTACGCATGGACGATCTCCTGTAAATGAGCTTTCAGCTTTGTAAGTGACAAGTGGCATTTCGATGCCCGGCACTTACGGTGAAATCTAGCGCCATCGTAACATGCAATGAGAAAAAGTCAAGTTTGGTTTTGTATTGTGGACGAATTCAGAACCTTAAACTGGGTGAGTATTAAAAGGGAATTGAGTCTTTTGAATTCAACACAAAAGAAAAAGAGCTGCCCGTTTACACAGGCAGCCCAGGGAAACCGTAACCAGGTAGGAACTTCGGCTCTTACTGGCCCGTCGGTCCAACAGAGTTTAACAAATGTCGCGACATCTCCACGGTGCCCCGTTCTGGACTCTCCATTTTTGCCAGCCATTTCTGTGCCGTCACGCGCAGACGCTTGTGCATAGACGTCGAACGCCGAGCCTCCACGGACATCAGTATACCTGCTCCCGGTTCCGCAGATGAATTTATCACTGACAAACTGAATGTCAAATTAAGAGCCAAATGATTTATTAGAATAACTTTATGAATAGAGGAAAGGTTTCAGGAGTTAAGTTTTGTATAAAAGGAAAAACGCCGCGAACTGTTCGCGGCGTTTCACTCTGGTACCGATATTCCCGTCGGTTGCGTACTTTCATATGACACCATCCTTGTTGTGTGGCAGTGGCTCCCAGAGATAGCACCACAATTCCACGTCTTGAAACACATTAACACATTTGAATTTTGTATAAAAAGAAAACCGCCGACATCTGTCGAATTGTCAACAGTTTCGGCGGTGGTGTGTCTGGTTTTACTAGGCGACTAGTCGCCACTGCACCTCTTCGGAAACACCTCTGATGAACACGGTGTCGCCATTCTTGTACCTCCTCCTGAAACTCCTGACCGCATCGGTGAAGGTGTGGAACGGAATATCGTAGTTTTGGAGGTCATCGGTATAGCCAAGCACGCGGAACGGAGCATCGGGTTCTCTGATCTTTTCCACGCAGCCGCACTCCTGGCCGCTGATGGTCATGGCGTCGAGACGATTGCCTTCGGCGTATTTTGCCGCTCGACGCCACAATTGACTCCTTGGGATGGGTGTGAAGAGGTGATAGCAGTTCCGACAGACGACGTTGTAAACCGGGTTCGGCGACGCAGACTTGGACAGGGATTCGTTGCACATGAGTGTCTCCTTGTTTGTTTGGGAAAGAGCGATCTTTTACTGACGAGAAATATAGCATTAAAGCACGTTGTTGTCAAGCTTGGCTTTTTAGCTTGACCCAATACTAATTATTTTTTGAAGGAGAATTTGATGTCTTGTGCATTTTGAAAGTAGATAAACTTCACCATTAAAATATTCGTTGAGAGTTTTTATTGCATCAAAGACTCCTTCGGAAGGAGGGAACGCAGCATAGACCGCCTCATCAACCTTATTAACCTCGGGATCGTTTAAGCGATTGTTTATGATGACGTTGCCAATATCAACGCCTAAAGCTTTTTTATTTTCCATGTTGGAATCGTAACACAAGAATTTGTGTATAAAAGAATAGCCCGGCAACGAATTGCGCGGGCTACTTGTTGGTGAGGATCTCCTCAATCTCTTGCCACGATTTTACGACGTGAACGTGCGAAAGGGCTCCTGTGCTGTTGAACTGCTCGACCTCTTGTTGTTGAGGACGAAACAGGAACAGATTTGGAACCTTCCCGACGAACTTGCTTACAACTTCGAGTCTGTCGTCGACCACCACGGTTGTGCCGTAATGAGTCGAACTCGATTGCTCCATGAATGGAGTCTTGTCGCGTCCGTGAGTGGTGCGACGAATCCTTTCTGGCAGGATGCCCGTTCGTTCAGAGAACTTGTGGGCTTCAAGCCAGACACGAATCTTTTCGTCTGCAATGCCTGTGGAATTGTATACCACGGTCACATTGCCGCCGAATAGTTCGTTGATCCGTTTCAGAGCTTCGCAAACTCCAGGAGCTTCTGGGATCGAGTTGTAATCGATCGTGAGGAAATTTTCTGGTGTGATGTTACTCAACCAGTGGGCAACGATGACATTGCCCAGGTCGACGATTGCGCCGCCTTTCTGCTTTGTCATTGGGTACCTTTCTTGGTTGAGGGTTTGAACTACTTACCCAGGTGGTATATTAGCACAAATACGGTGAATTGTCAAATAGGTGCTCTCCGCAATCACTCTTTTCCGAACTGACCCGTGTATTTCCTTTGGTGAAAATTAGTATGGAGAAATTTCAGCAGTTGAGTTTTGTATAAAAAAAGAACCCCGAGCCAGATATGCGTCTGACTCGGGGAATGGTGTTCGGGGATCGCGCTAATAGGAATGCGTTAACCGAAGTCCAACCGAAACGTAGAACTTGAAGCGACCGAGTTTCCGACCGATCACCTCGACATCTGCATAGTTGCTGTCAGAGTGGAGGCGGAAACCGCCACGGATATCACCGCTGTCGAGAATGGTTTCTTTCTCCCCAACAGAGTGCACGAGAATGAAGGTGGTGTCGAAGCCGCGTTCGTTCCCCAAAGCAAGCCTCTCGGAGGGTTCGAGAACATATAAGGTGTACTCGTTACTCGGAGTTGCGTTCGCGAGGTCTCGAACTTGGTCGAAGGGCAATCCTTTGCCAACACAACCAAGCATCTCGTTGATCCTGCGAGCAGGTAGACGGTTAGTCTCTCTACTCACAACGGCCAGAAGTGCTAGACGTAACATGGTAAACCCTTCGGCATACTCGCGGAATTGCAAGTAACTGTCGCTGTTTCCAGGTACAGTAAAAAATGCATAAAATTACACACTTTTTACCATACCCGAATCTATTTAAATACTATCACAAATAATTGTAACTGTCAAACATTTGCTCCGCGTCCTGGATTCGAACCAGGGACCCAGCGATTACATTTCTCCTTCAATTACTTAAAGGGATGGACTATATCATTCCCATAATTCGAAACATTATCGAATAGTAGGGACGAGGCGTTTCGTGCCAGCGATTTCTCGCGGGAACTACTCCTTTCGGATAGTCTCTGAACCTTCATGAAAATTTCGTTTCCGAAAATTTCACGCTTGGCTGCTGATTGCCCCCAATGTGAATCAGGGGTTTCCAGCAATTAACCTCGTTTTTCAACCAAAGTTTCCTTTGGAAGCTGCGTAACTACACAGTCGCTTGCTCTACCAGCTGAGCTAACGCGGAATATTTTTGCTGCACCTCTTATGCGCAAAAAATAACTGGCACCCGACTATCATATCAAAAAAGGTAAGCCTTGCAATCGGCGGAAAACATTTGTGTGGTCTTTTGACAGAGTTTTTTCGTGCGCCAGGTTTTGATATAATGCAGGTATTCGGAAAATCGGGAACGGGCGGGGCAGTAGCATTATCACTAATTCTCAAAACCATGAACATCCACACCAAAGCGACAAATCTTACAATCACTCCCGACATTCAGGACTACCTCGACAAAAAAATGACTTCACTCGATCGCTTGATCGATCCAAATGACACCAGCGTTTCTTGCCAAGTTGAACTCAGCAAAACTACTAACCATCACAAATCTGGCGACGTGTTTCGAGCGGAAATAAATTTGCGCAAAGATGGCAAGCAGTTTCGTGCGGTTTCTGAACAAGAAACAATCATGGCGGCAATGGATGAAGCGAAAGATGAAATCGTTCGCGAGCTTTCTTCTTTTAAATCAAAACAAATGACCATGATGCGTCGTGGTGGAGCTGCGATCAAAAGTATGATGCGAGGCGTCGGCGACTTTGGTTCTGGAATTGGCGAAAACATCGGCAGTATTGGCAGCAATCTCACTGGCCACATTACTCGTCGTATCAGAAAGTGGGGAAAGAAGGGGAATCAGTAGGTTTGTTGCAAATTTATTTCACACCCCTCAAAAAATCCTCGTAACCCATTTCATTTTTTCCTTCGGGTTTAACTTTCTTGATTATTAGCTTGCCATTTTCGATGTGGGCGCGAGTCACGATGACGCGAATTTCTTTGACGCCTGATTTTTGGAAATAAAATGCGCCACGGTTTTCTGAAAACGCACGGATTTTACGGAGATTTTTTTCTACTAGGGTAAGCGAATCGTCGGCGCTAGCGGAACTAGAAAGATTAATTTGCAAATCATCTTTCTCAAATTTTTTTGTGAAAGTTGCGGCTGAATGATTTTGTTCTTGAGCAGAAATTTCTCCCGCAACCCAGCCGGGTAGTACTTCTGCAAAAAGCTTCGCGCCTTCGCGGGCAAGTGTGGATTCTGTGTCTTTGAAATATGGCGGCCATTCAGAAAACGCGACCGGTCGAGTGGCTACGATCGGTCCATGGTCGACCTGCTCGTCGACTTGCATGATCGTTACGCCGGTTTCATTTTCGGAAAGAATCGCTGACTCGATCGGGGACGGGCCGCGGAGTTTTGGCAAAAGAGAAGGGTGGATGTTAAGCGTGCCGCGAGCGGGAATGTTGAGTACAGTGGCGGGAACAATTTTGCCGTATGAAGCGATCAAAAAGGTGTCCCACGGTCCGCGCTCGCTCGTATCGTGTACAAATGTTTCACCTGTTTCGCCGCGCAAGCTCGCGGGGGCGAGAACCGGAATGTTTCGGGCTTCGGCCCAGGCACGCACTTCGCCGGGTTCGACTTTGAGACCGCGTCCGCGGGGTTTGTCGGGTGTAGTAACAATGAGCTGGGGTAGGGCGCCGAGTGATTCGAGTTCGTTCAAAACAAGTACAGAAAAATGCGAACTGCCGAAAAATGCCCATTTAATTTCTTTTAGATTTTTCATGAAAATTTTGCGGCTATTCGGCAATTAGTTTGTCGGCGGCATGTCCTTCACATCCTTTGCCTTGTCGGTAAACAGGGTGCCGTCGAGGTGGTCGATTTCGTGTTGGAAAATTTGGGCCAAAAGATCAGATCCGCCGAGTTCGAATGCTTTGCCATCTTCGTCATATGCACGGACGCGAACTTTTGTGGCGCGTTTTACTTTGCCGTAAAGATATCGAACGCTCAGACATCCTTCCTCCATCCACTCGGTTTTTTTGGAAATTTTAACAATTTCTGGATTAATAAAAACGCGGTCGGGAATAGTGATGCCTTCTTCGACACCAGCTATGTCGGCGAGGATGCGACCAGCCACAACAAACATGCGCAGACTTTCGCCGATCTGCGGTGCGCAAATAGCCACACCGTCGTCCTGCGATGCGAGGGCGGTTTTCATGTTCGCAATGATTTCGGCGATGCGAGGACTCTTGATTTCGGTGAGCGGTACTGACAGGGCAATCTCTCTCAAAACCGACTCATCTTTTGTGTAAATTCTAACCATAGGGCTTTACTATAGCGTAAAAGTGAGGGATTTTCGAGATTTGTTGACCTGGTTCAATAAAGTTGTATCCTTCTACAGGAACTTAAACCCGGTTTTCTTTAAAGGAGAAAGCTATGGCTGGCGGAAAAATGATTTGCGAAGGTGAGGGGTGTGGCAAGAATATTTCCATGAAGGGTGCACTGCTCTGTAATGTGTGCGATCCCAACATGGAGGCAGTCCTGGAGAGGAGGGTTCAACAAAAAACGCCAAGGTTGTGTGGGGCATGCTTTAACAAACATACCCAGAGTCATTGTCCGAATTGCAAAGCGCTCGGCTTTGATGGTATGACGTGTCGCGAATGCGGGCATCAGATACAGATCGGCCCCGGTTCGATGGGGTATGAAGCGGGAACTTGAGTTTGGATACAACTGCCGTCTTGATTGCGGCAGTTTTTCTTTTACAACACACTATCTGGATCCACCGCTATCGAAAAAGAAGGTGGTAGTGCGCGGAGTTTTTCGTAGAGTGCTGGCTCAACCCAGCGGTCGCGGCCGATTTTGATGAGTGCATGCATGGTGTACGTGCCGCGCGCAAATGGTGTGAACGCAGGATATATAGAAATATTGTAGTCCTGAAACGCTTCGGCAATTGTCTGCATGCTTGCGGTAACTTTTTCTTTGTCACCAGAAAGTGAGATTTTGATCAGGGTGGTGAATGGTGGATAGTCGAACTGTGCTCGGTCATCGAGTTCTTGTTTATAAAATTCAAGCAAATTGCCTTTTTCTGCAAACTCAAAAACAGATTCTTCGATATTGCGCGTTTGAATAATAAAATATTTCTCAGCGAGTGAGCGGAGGCGGATCAATATGCTCAGAATTTTTTCTCGAATTCGGAAATCTGGAACAGCAAACATTGAATCCATAGAAATGATGCCGACATTCTCGATCTTTTCGCCGAGATATGTAAGTGCCATTTCGGTACCAAGCAGAATACCTCCGGGTGCTTCGTAGAAACTTTTTGCAATACGCATTGCTTCGGCGTTTGTTTTTACCGAGTCTGAGTCGATTCGAAATATTGTTTGGTTGGGGAAGCGCTCTGCAAGTTCTTGGGCAATGAGCTCGATGCCAACACCGAGTGTGTGGAGGCGCCATCCGCTACAGCTTCGACAGCGTTCGTGGGCATCTCGTGTTTCGCCACAGCGATGGCATACAAAAACTCGTTCACGATCACTGTTCGAGATTTTTTCTGCGTGTTTCGCAGTACTTGTGTGGAGGACGATCGGTGCGTTGCAGGTTTTGCAAGTGATGACGGTGCTACAGTCCATGCAGATTGTAATAGGCGACAATCCGCGGCGACTCGCAAACAAAAATAATTTCTCACCGCGTTCTCCACTCATGCGAATGAGCTCCTCAATCGTTTTTGAAATCGGATCAAAACGCCCTCTGCCGCTCACTTGTGTGCGCATGTCTATCGTATGTGTTTTGGCAGCGGTTTTGACACGCATAGAAAGCGGCATGACTTCACCGAGCTCATCGTTTTTGTGTCGCCACACGGTTTCGGCACGGAGCAGTGTGTCTGCAAAAATAATCTGGGTGTTTGTTTCGAGTGCGTACTTTTCTGCAAAAAATCGTAGATCGGTAAACGGACGTGATTGGCTTTTGTACACCCGAGAGCTCTCTCGTTCGATGATGATCGTACCAATGTCACGGCGCGGCACACAGAAAAATTGTCCGGTGCCAATGATGAAAACAGGATGCGTTTCTGTTGCGAGTTTGTTCCATCTGCTCACCAGATCTTTCTTTTTTATGCTTCCATGAAATGTATACGAGTATTCCGCGATTCCTTTTTCAAGCATTTTTTCTGCTCGTTTGATGTCGCCGACGGTTGGCATGCAAAGAAATACAGAACGACCCCTTGCGAATTCTTGTCTCACGAGTGAACGGTAGTTGAAAAACCTTTCTTCGTCGTCCGCCTGAAGGATTGCTCCGTGAAGAAACTTTTGCTCGGGTTGCTCGGGTTGTTTTGCATTCAACTGTGCCGACGACTGTGGAGGAATGGCGACATGTGTGAGTTCGCCGATGTTGTCGAGAACAATATTTGGAAGAACAGAAAATAAAAGACTGCCAAGTGAAGCGGCGTGGTAGTCGGCGGTACGTTTGGTTGCGCGCATGAACTCATGTGAAAGCAAATGCTCAGAAGAAACGCCGTGAATTTTTTTGTAAGTAAACGCAGCGTTTTTGAGTTCAAGTCGTGCGTCCTCGGCGGGGCGGCTTGCGACAACAAGCGCGAACACGGTTTTGCCTCGGAGTGGCACGGTGACAATCGTTCCGGGTGCAGTAGCGTTCGGTGCAAAATAACTCAAAAGATCTTTATTTATGCCGCGCGCAAGGGGGATGACGTCGAGGATGTGCATGATTGAATTCTAGCGGAAATAGTAGCTTTACTATTCTTGACTCTGTTGATTATGTGTGCCATTATTAATAACAGAATATATACGGCATCCGAGTATTCGGTGCTGTTGTTGTGAAATTAGCGACCTTGTTACAGAACAAAGGAGTTCGACATGAAGAGTTTTGCGCGCATCGTTGGTTCCGCAGTCCGTCGAGGGTTTACTCTGGTGGAGGTTTTGTTTGTGTTCGTGATTCTCGGCATTCTGTTTGTGATGACTTTTTTTATGTTTTCACCAGGGAAAAGTGATGGTGTCGCACAGATCTGGGATCGAAGCGAGTCCGTTGCGCGGGACATCAAGGTCGGTGACATCATCCGGGTGTCTGTCGACACTCCGACTTCAGTCACGGTTCTTTATTACGAAGTAACCACGATCGTCGAGAACAAGGATCAGGCAGATAAGGCAATCGGAGGAGACAAAGTTACACTCAAAGACAAGGATGGTATGACCGTCAGCTATCGCGATGATGTACTGCTCAACATGTCTTCAAATAAATGGAACATGAAAGTTATCCTTCCGACAGCTCCAGAATATGACGGGATCAAGGCAGGCTTTCCAGCGGACTGAAAGTTGCTCACATGTTCTGAATCACGCACCTCGCGCCAACCGGCCGAGGTGTTTTTTATACAATCTCAATTTTTGCACCCAAATTGTTGAGTCGCTTGATGATGTCTTCGTAGCCGCGATTGATGCTGTAAATGTTGCGCAGCACTGACGTGCCGTCTGCGGCGAGCATGCCGATAAGAATAATTGCAGCAGGACGAAGCGCGGGTGGGCAGACAATGTCTGCGGCTTTGAGTGCTGTTTTGCCAGTGATGTAGATACGATGAGGGTCGGCGAGTAGTGTTTTTGCACCAAGCTTGTCGAGTTCGCGGT
>CXWK01095265.1_pt1 | contig 48871 bp, 38 predicted proteins | sample 590851 | NCBI WGS metagenome assembly CXWK01 (sample SAMEA3498364, study PRJEB10139) | wastewater metagenome | biome: wastewater treatment plant; material: activated sludge | place: Denmark | collected 2014-08-01 | reverse complement strand
CGCGGTGAAATCGAGCATGTGGTCGTGGAACCAGTGGGTGCTCATGGTTTCGCGCCAGTCGCCGCGGATCTTGATCGTGCCGTTCTCGCACGTCTTGCGGCCCGGGCTCATGTCATTGGTCCACAGGGTCTCACCCGGCGAGCACGGAAACGCTGCACGCGGATCCTCGGCCTTGGTGTTGATGCTGTCGTAGCCGGCCAACTGGATCGGCCAGCGATAGTCGTAAAACTGCCCCGGGAAGAAAAACGCGTTGGCATAACCGTCGCTTTCCGCTGGCACGTGGCCGTTGTGTTCGTGGGTACTGATGGTGTGCAGGCCAAAGCCCATGTTCGCCGACGGGTCGATTGGCAAGCCGTTGTAATGGCGCATCAACACGGGCTGCCCGTAGCGCACCATCAGCAATTTGGGCGGCAAGGTGCCGTCGAAGGTCCACAGCGAGTTGTGTTTCTGCACTGGCATTTTCGGGTGAAACCGCGGTTCAGCGCCTTTGGAGGTACCCGCGGTCGCCGGCACGCCAGCCACATTGTAATAGAGGCCACCGGGGCCAAATTCGCCCATGGCATAGCGGTGCATCTGCCGACTATCTCGCAAACCGGTATTCAACCGTGCACCGGTTTGCACGGTCTTGTAGGCAACCTGCGGGTAGAACTCGTTCCAGCGCTGGTGCGACCAGCCTTTTCCTGGCGGACGGCCTTCAGCCGACGAGCCGATACGGCGGTTGAGGAAAAACTCAATCTGCTTCTGCCAAGGGTTGCGGTCGACCACGTTCGAATACTGGCTGGGGTATGGAGTCAAGCCCGGTTGACGCAAGAACGCATCGAGCGCTGCACTCGGCGGAGCACTGCGTGCCACGCTGGTGGGATCCTGTTGCGGCAGCGGGCCGATGGCGGCGGGTGGAAAAGGCAACAGTGCAGCCGGGGTAGTAGGGTCGAGTTTTTCCAGGCCGAATTCTTCGAACAGTACCAGTGGCTGAGTGAACGGCAGCGCACCGTACAGTGGGCTGGGCTTGCCGTTCGTGGGGTAGTTGAAACTGGTCTGCAACGTTGGCGGCAGGATGTTTTCCACTCGCGTGGTGTCTTTGCTGCCTTTGACGCCACCGGGCAGATCGAAGGAATCCATGTTGGCATCAGGCATGGTCAAAATGGCGTTCAACGCCGCCGCTTTGTCAGCTGCTTCATCGTGATAGGCAGAGGGATCCGTTGGCTCCGGCTGTCGCTCATCGTCGATGGGGCTGGCGCGCAAGTTCCCTGTGCTGAGTGTCATCGACAAAGCGATGCTTAATGGCGTCAACAGGCCAGACCATTTGAAGGGATAACGCGCTTTTGTGTCCATCACCAGCCGCCTCGAATGTGTGAAGGGGGTAGTGGGGACAGTGCAAGGAGCCGGCCAAACGCAACGGCCTTATAAAAACATTAAAACGCTATAAAACAATAACTTACTAACACTAATATGCAAATATCGAAAAAACGACTGGGGATTGACACCCATTCTCGGGGAAAGTTCACACCCAATTCGGGGGGTACGTTTACAACCTCACTCCAGCGGCGATTTACAGTACCCACATTCGGAGCAATTCCACATAAATGGGCAGTATTACCCACACCCGCCATCAACTTTTCAGCTGGAGAAATTGTCCACGCAATCAGGCCGCTTTCGCGCCGGGGTACAGCGGGTTGCCGGAGCTTTGGCATAGAGAATGCTCTGGACTCACTAACGGCTCCAGGGGCACTCGCAGACGTGCAATCAATGCCTGGATAACACACCTGCGCCGCAGATCAGCCGCCAGCCTGCGAGGGGTCACTACCATGCGGAACGATTCCATAATCCTCACGCTAGCACTCATGGTTTTCATTTTTTCGACAGGGGTCGCCTGGAGTCACATCTTCCTGTTCTGCAGTTAGGAATCAGGGAAAATCCTTCATCACCTTGACCGCCCATGACCCGGGAAGCTGAACTCTTCGAGGCCGGGTGCCCTTTTTTCCTCGCTTGACCAACGACCCGTTTTTTTCAAAAGAAAAGGGAGGGCTTCCATGCCCTCCCCTGCGCTTTACACGCGTCTGCGAACGTACTGATCAGGACCTCAAGTGGCGAGAATGAAGTCTGCGGCCGTTATGGTTGTCGCATCGGCCACACCGACCAGGCGGATGGATTCAGCGCCTGCGGAGCTGATCAAGGTATCCGCACCGACATCGGTGATGATGACGTTGCCGACAAAGGTCACAGCATTGACGCCGAACGAGGAAATATCGAGCCGATCCTGGCCTCCTGCCGCGTCGGCATCGAAGCCGATGATCTGATCGGCCCCGAAGCCCGCTGCGAACACGAAGATATCGTTGCCGCTGCTGGCAACCAGGGTGTCGTTGCCGGCACCACCTGTGACCCTGTTATTGCCAGTACCGCCATCGATAAAGTCATCACCGATCCCTCCCAACAAGGTGTCGTTAGCGTCACCACCGAACAGCGTGTCGTTGCCTGCTCCACCGTTCAAGACATCCACCCCGTTACCGCCGTTGAGGATGTCGTTGCCGCCACCACCATTGAGGGTGTCATTACCCACCCCGCCGTTGATGACGTTATCCAACCCGTTACCGTTGCCGACGAAGTTGCCGACTCCGGTGTAGGTCAGATTCTCGACCTCAGCGCCCAGCGTGTAGCTGGCCAGCGACGTCTGCACAGTGTCCGTACCGCCACCGGCGACCTCCACCACGACGTCTGCGGCTGTATCGACAACGTAGTTATCGTTGCCGGCGCCCCCCACCAACCGGTCGGCACCTGCACCGCCGTTGAGGGTGTCGTTGCCGACCCCGCCGGTGATGGTGTTGGCCAGCGCGTTACCGGTACCGGTGAAGTTTCCGGCTCCCGTATAGGTCAGGTTCTCGACGTTGGCGCCGAGCAGGTAGGTGGTCAGGCTGGTTTGCACCAGATCGGTACCAGCACCCAGCGCCTCGGTGACAAGGTCACCGACGTTGTCGACCACAAAGGTGTCGTTGCCGAGGCCGCCGCTCATGGCATCCGCGCCGAGCCCGCCGTTGAGGGTGTCGTTGCCGTCCTCGCCATTGAGGACGTCATTGTCGTCGCCGCCGTTGAGGATGTCGTTGCCAGTGCCGCCCAACAACTGGTCGATACCGGCGAGGCCATTGAGCGTATCGTTCCCGCCCAGGCCAAGTAGCACATCGTTAGCCGCGGTGCCGGTGAGGATGTTTGCCAAGGCATCGCCCTGCAGTACCACGCCTTGTGCCACAACCACCGCCGCCGTCGCCGCAGAAGTCACCGACTCCAGCGTGCCGAAGGCATCGGTGTAGCGCACGATCACCCGCAGTTGCAGATTGGCCTGCGCCGCACCAGGGGTGAAGGTCGCAGCAGTCGCGCCGTTGATGTCAGTGAAGGATGTGCCGACCCCTTGCTGCCACTGGAAGCTGAAGGTGCCCAGCCCGTCCGGATCGGCAATCCCACCCGTCAGCGCGGTCAGCACCTGCCCTTGATCCGGAGTCGTATCGCTGATCAGCAACGCGCCTGTCGGTGCATCGTTGACGTTGGCCACCGGCCCCAGGATGTTGGACGCAACGCTTTCGGCCGCACCGAAGTCATCCACATAACCGATCAACACACGCACTGCCTGGCCGACCTGAGCCTGGCCAAGCGCGAACGTACTGGCAGTTGCGCCGACAATGTTGACGAAGCCGGTCCCGCTGTTCGCCTGCCATTGGTAGGTGAACTGCGGATTGCTCAGGCCATCGACGTCGATGATGCTCGCCGGATTGGCGGTCAACACCTGGTTCTGCACTGCAAGCCCGGTAACGGTCGGCCCTTGGGTCGGTGCATCGTTGACGTTGTCCACCGGCCCCAGGATGTTCGACGCAACGCTTTCGGCCACTCCGAAGTTATCCACGTAACCGATGACCACGCGTACTTCCTGGCCGACCTGGGCCTGGCCAAGCGCGAACGTGCTGGCGGTAGCACCGGCGATGTTGACGAAGCCGAGCCCGTCATTCGCCTGCCACTGGTAGCTGAACTGCGTCGTGCTCACGCCATCGGCGTCGATGATGCTCGCCGGGTCAGCGGTCAACAGTTGGTTCTGTACTGCAAGCCCGGTTACGGTCGGCCCTTCGGTCGGCGTACTGTTCCCGGACGAATCGACGATCTCCAGCGTGCCCTTGGCATCCTGATACACCGCACGGACACGGATGTTCAGGCCCGCCACATCGTCCGTCACCCGGTAGGTGCTGCCGGTCGCCCGCGATGCCTCGCCAGCGGCGACAACGGTGATGTCTTCATAGATGCCCGAACCCGCGATGTTCTCGACCTGCCAGTAGTAAGCCACCGCCCCGGTAATCGCACCGGTCGGGTTGGCCACACTCTGGCTGTCCGCGTCCCGTACCGCCTGACCGCTGACGCGCAGCAACTGGCCGGCAACCGGCGTTTCGTCACGCAGGCCGGTGCCAGCATCGAGGATTGCCAGATGACCCGACGGGTCGCTGTTTTGCGCGGTGCCCACGCCGGACGACTGCGCCCCGTCAGCGAACTGCAGACGCTCGATACCCGTCAAGCGATCGACACCATCACGCCCCGCTACCGAGTCCGTCACAATGACCGTGTCGCCATCGATCTCGATTCCGTATTCCCCCAGGTTACCGGAGAAAAACGCGGTGTCGAAGCTGTCATCGCCACTCAGGATCTCCCGCACGATGACCAACTGGCCCGGGTTGTAAGTACCGTTCAGCATAAATGGCACCAAGGGCTCCATACTGTCGAACGTGGCGATCTCCTCGCCGGTGCCATCGGCATTTTCCCGTACGCTGATGCGCACGTTCAGCCACTTGTCACCATCGATGATGTCGTCACCACCGCGACCTTCGATCAGGTCGCTGCCGCCGCCGCCGAGGATGATGTTGCCGCCGTCGAAGTACGTCGCCCCGTCTACCAGCAAGTCAGCCAGCCCGTTGATCAGGTTGATGTTGGTCAGCACACTGCCGGTTGCACCCGCAGTGGGCAGCGATGTGGCATCTTCGTTATCACCGCGCAGGAAGTCACCGTGCGAGGAACCCGACAAACCTTCCATGATGTCGAAACGCACCAGCGCTGAAGCACCCGAACCCGGCCTCGATGGAACATCGAAGAAGCGTTCGGTGTAGTCGATGGTCACGCCTTGGGCGAGCCCCTTGAAGGTCGCCCAGTCATAGCCGGAGCCGCCGATATAGCGGTCACCCATGCCGAGACTGCCGACCATGATGTCGTCACCGCCTTCACCGTTGAACTTATCGTTCTCGTTACCGCCGATGAACACATCGTGACCGATCACCGGATCATTGCCAGCCGGGTCGAAGTTGTCGCCAGGTGCACCGTCCGACGTGCCCTTTTCGATCCAGTCGTCGCCTTCGTTACCCATGTCCTGTTCGTTGGCTTTGCTGCCCAGGATGAAGTCGTTGCCTTGGCCACCAATGGCTTCGGAAGCGTCCTCGCCGGTCACGATGAAGTCATTGCCGAACCCGCCAATGATCAGGTTGACGCCGTTGCCGCCGTGCAACACGTCGTTGCCGTCACCACCCTGGATGTTATCGTCGCCACCGGCGTCAGTGATGATGTCGTCGCCGGCGCCACCGCGCAGTTGGTCGTTGCCGTCACCACCTTCGATGCGGTCGTTGCCGCCGTCACCCCAGACCGTGTCGTCCCCTTCACTCGAGACGAGGATGTCTGCGCTGTTGGTGCCGCCCAGCACGATGTGCTCTGCACCGGTGTACTTGATGTAGTGAGTGTCCGGCCCGTCGGTCAGCGGGTTGTCGCGGAACACCACCTGCTCGCCGTTTTCGCCAAGCGGATCGGCATTGCCCAGGCCATCGTTGTACTGCTTGGTCTTGTCCACTTCCAGATAGAACCCGGGGTCCGAGAACACCAGGCCCGGCAAGTGCGTTGCCGAGGTGTTGGCCATGATCAACTTGGCGAACGAGTTGCTTTCCAGTTCCGCGTTCATCGACAGGCCAGAGGTACGTTCCAGGTAGTAGAAGCGGTCGCCGTCCTGGAGTTTTTCCATCTGGTTCTCGAACACGAAGTTGAAGGTCGAGCCGAGCATGCCGCCGAACGGGGTCCTCGCTTCGGCCAGGCCGCCGATCCACAGGTCGATCGCATCGACGCCCGTGATCGTCACCCCCTTCAGATCGTCAGCGGTACCCAGCACCCCATCCTTGCCGGCGCGCGTCACGTTGGCCCAGGTACCGCTGCTGTTGAGGAAGTCCAGGCGGTCGGACGGCGCATCATCACCCCCCAATACCAGCGCCAAGGCTGCAGCGCGTTTGCCTTCCAGCGTGGTCGCCGCCAGGACGGTGCCATGGGTGCCATAGGCCGCGATGAAGTTGATCAGCGACTCCGGATGCTTGAGGTGCTGCACCAGGTCGACCCAACTGCTGTACGGCTTGAGCTGGGTATCACCGGTCTGGCTGTAGATGTCGCGGCGAATCGCGTTGAGCGAGGGAATCCCCACGTCGCGGCCACGGGCGATGTTGATCGCCGGCAGGTCGAGCGGCAGGCCGAGCAAGTTATTGCGCAGCGCCTCGGTGACGAACTCATCGATTTCGTTACCGGCCTGGCGCGTCACCCCACGCACGATCGCACTGGTCGCATCCTCTGGCGTCACCCCGCTGGCGGCATACGCCAACGGGTTGAGGAACGCCGCGATCAAGCCCAGTTGCTGATCGGGATCAGCGCTGTTCGGATCGCCAATCACGTTGAAGTCGACGTCGTATCGATCGACCGTCTCGGTCAGCATCGAGTGGCCGAACCGGTAAACGGTGTGGGCGAACTCGGCGACGATCGAGGCGTCGAGGTCGACGTCATAGACCTGGGTCGGCGCGAAGAACAGGTCGACCCTGGGTTGGATGGTCCGCGCAAACTCCTCGAACACCAGGTGCTGATACTGCATCTCGGTGCCGAACTTGGCAGCCTGGAACAGCCGCTCGCCATTCCACACCAGTGCATCGATCTCGGCCTGGCTGGCTGGCAACGCATCCACCGGAGTGAGCAACCACTCGTTGAGGAAAGCCACGTCAGCCGAATCGAGTACGGTGTCCTTGGTCTGCGCCACCAGCCGATTGTGCTCGGCGTGGAAGATCGCATGCACCGCAGTCAGGCCGATGTTCTCGTTGACCCGGCCGTCGCCGGCGATGTAGTGCGCATCCAGCAACTCGTTGTCGTAAGCCAGGTTGGCCCCGGTCTGCGGATTGGATGGCACCACGTTGCCAATGTCGTCATCGACATCGGGAACCAGCACACCAGCGCTGAACACCGGCGCTGCATTGTGGGCAATGTCGGCGAGGAACTGGTGACCGGTGCGCACTGCATTGACCAGGCTGATGGGGGCTAGCGGATTGCCTTCGACGAGGACGTCATCAGCGGTGCCACCAAGCCCGTCTGCCCCTTTCATCACGACCATCGGGAAGCCGTTCGGCCCCTTGATGAAATTGCCATAGGCGTCGGTCGCCAACAGCGGGCCGTTCTCGACGTCGGCATCGGTCAGGCGGATACCCAGGACATCGTTGGCCTGCGCCTTGACCACTTTCCAGGTCGCCATGCCACCGATTTCGGTGTCGTCAGCGGTACCGTACTTGCCATCCGCCCCCAGGTCACGGTTGGTGATCAGCCGGCCGGTCGCGATGGGGCCGTCTTCGGTCAGCACATACCCGCGCAGGAACACCTGGTGCGATGGATGCGAGCTGTAGGTCTGGTTCTGGTCCACGAACGGCGTGGTGGTGTTGGTGTGCTCATGGATGTCGTCGGCCGTGCCGAGAACGCCATCCGCCCCTGGCTGGTTGGTCGCGCGGGTCATCACCATGAAATTGGTGTTGCCGCCTGGCACGTACAGCGGATCATCCGGTTGCAGCGGGATGAAGACGGTGCCCGAGCCCCCCTTGGTGACAAGGTCCAGCCCATGATCGAAGAATTGCCCGAAGAAGGTCATCCAGGCATTGAACGGCGCGGACAGCCCCGCATCCGCCGCGGTGTTCTCGAACAGGTATACATCGTGGTCGTCGCCAGTACCGAACTGCCCGTCCATGCCGGGGCTGGCGACAATCCGTACGCCATCCTTGAGTACGTCGTCGTTGCCATCCGCGCCGAAGTTGAGCACGCCATCGGCACCCGGGTCGTAAGCCGTGGCATAGGCCGCCGGGTTGTTCGATGTCTGGTCGACGATCAGGTTGCTGATGGTGCGCGGCTGCGAGTCAATCACCAAGCCGCTGTTCTGCGCATAAGACGTTCCCGATTGCGCCGGATTGAAGACCGGATCGCTCACACGCGGAAAGGTGTTATCGGCGGCACCAAACTCGGTGTTGTTGATGCCGTTGAGGTTCATCAGGTTGTTGTTCGACCCGTCGACCGCACGCAGGCCCAACGGCGCGCGGATGTTCGGGATCAGCGAGAGGATGTCCTGCCCGGACGCGTCAGCCTCGGCAATCTTGATCTGATCAAGGATGAAATTGAGGTCGGAGCGCACCATGTGAAGGCCTTCGCCACCGGCCGTGGCATCGACGACAGGTACCTGTGCAGTCGGCACGACCGGCGCCCCGGCAACCACCGCGGCAGTTGGCTGCGAGAACACCACTTCAGTCGTGCCATGACCATCCTGGTAGATCGCCTTGACACGCAACGACAACCCGGCGAGGTCAGGCGAAACCTTGAAGGCGGTGCCATCGGCACTCTGGAACGCCAGGTCGCCGGCCGGCAACAGGATGATGTCCTCGAACACACCGCTCCCCGGATCCGCCTCGAACTGCCAGAAGTAGGACACCGAGGCGTTGTTGATAAACCCCTGGAGATTGCCCACCGAGACGTTGTTGGCATCGCGCACCCCGGCCATGCTGACACTCAGCGTGTCGCCCACCGTTATCGCGCCGCCGTTGCCATCGCTGAGGGTCGGTCTGCCAACCGGTTGAGCGTTGAGTCCTTGCACCAGCACTCGCTGGGTATCGGCAAACTGCAGGCGTTCAATATGCAGCAGCGTATCGGTGCCGTCGCGACCGGCTACGGTGTCTGTCACCGTCCAGACATCGTCCGCCAGATTGGCCGTGCCGCGGGTGTCCTGGGTCACCACATATTCAGACTGGACCCCGGAAAATATGGCGGTGTCGAAGGCCGACCCGCCCGTCGAGGTGCCGGGCAGGATTTCCCGCACGGCCTTGAGCTGCCCCGGGTTATAGGTGCGGTCGAGCATGAACGGGATCATATCGACCATGCTGTCGAAGCTGGCGATCTCGGGCCCGGTATGGTTGACGTCGTCGGCGCCATACACCGCAATTCTCACGTTGATCCATTTGTCGCCATCGATCAGATCATCGCCTCCGCGGCCTTCGATCAGGTCACTGCCATTGCCACCGAGGATGATGTTGCCCGTGGCAAAACCGGTGGTTGGCAAGCCGGCATCGGCCAGAAACTGCTCCAGGCCGCGAATCAACGCCACATTGGTCAGCGCACTGCCCGTGGTTCCACCGTGGTTGATGATGGTGTCCGCATCCACATCATCGCCTTTGAGCACGTCGGCAAATTTCGAACCGGACAAGCCTTCGACTTCGGCAAAACGGTCGAGAATCGAGGCCGGCGAGGCTCCGACCGGATTGAACACCCCGGCGTTTTGATTTGGCGCGTTACCGTGTGGCTGCGCCAGCGCGGCCAAGGACAGGTCAACGGTCACGCCGACCCTGTCATTCTTGTAGGTCACCCAGTCGAAACCGGACATGCCGTCCATCTTGTCCTGGGCATCGCTGCCGACAAAGATGTCATCGCCACCCTCGCCGATCATTTCGTCGAAGCCACCGCCACCGACAAAGATGTCGTTGCCGATCGTATCGTCAGTGAGCAACGGCGCGAAATTATCGCCAGGTGCACCGTCCTGGGTGCCCTTCTCGATCCAGTCGTCACCTTCGTTGCCGGTAGGTGGCAGATTGGTCTTGGCGCCAAGGATGAAATCGTCACCCTGGCCACCGAAGGTGGTGGTGATGTCTTCGGTGGTGACGATGAAGTCCTGGCCATCGCCCCCCAGGATCAGGTTGCCTCCAGCCAGCATGCTACCGGCGATGATCACATCGTTACCGGCGTTGCCTTCCAGGCGGTTGTCGCCGAACGAATCGGTGATGATGTCATCGCCCGCGCCGCCGAGTACCGCGTCATTGCCGGCACCGCCTTCGAGGCGATCGTTGCCGCCGTCGCCGTAAAGGGTGTCATCGCCTTCGCCGGAGATGATGATGTCATTGCCGGCGGCGCCACCCAGGACGACATGGTCTTCACCGGTGTACTGCAGATAGTTACTGTCCAGCCCTTCGGTGTCGGGATTGTCGCGGATCACCAGCGGCACGATTTCCACACCGTTGATCATGATGCCGCCAGTCGGATCGGCTTTGCCGTCCACGCCCAGGTTGGTGAACTGATTGGCCTGATTGACTTCGAGGGTGAACGTCGGCGTCAGGAACACGGTGTTCGACAGGTGGGTAACATCGCTGTTGAGCATGATCAGTTTGGCAAAGGAGTTGTTCTCAAGCTCAGTGCCGAAGTTCAGGCCTGCGACGCGCGACAGGTAGTAGAAGCGGTCGCCGTTCTGCAACGCCTCCATCTGGGTTTCAAAGACGAAGTTGAACGTCGAGCCGAGCATGCCGCCGAACGGCATCTTCTGCTCGGCGAGGCCACCGACCCAGAAGTCGATGTCGTCCACACCGGTGGTGGTGACGCCATTGACCATGGCGTAGATGCCCGTACTGTTAAGGAATGCCAGGCGATCGGCCAGATTGGCGGTAAAGGTACGCTCTTCGGCAGTACCGGCGTTGATCACCGCGCTGCCACCAAACACCAGGGCCGCGGCGACCGCACGCATTTCGACCAGCGTATCCACATCGGCCGCGATCAATGCGCTGTGGGTGCCGAAAGCGGCGATGAAGTTGACCAGGGATTCGGGGTGCTTGAGGTGGTCCGCAAAGTCAGACCAACTGATGTACGGCGTGAGTTGGCTGTCGCCGGTGGCTGCGTACATCTCACGGCGCGCTTCATTCAACGTGGGAATGCCAGTGTCGCGACCGCGCGCCAGGTTAAGGGCCGGCAAATCGAGCGGCAGGCCGAGCAGGTTGTTGCGCAACGCTTCGGTGACAAATTCGTCGATCTCGTTGCCCAGCTGGCGGGTCGCACCGCGAATGATCGCCCCTGCCGCTTCGTCCGATGTCGCTCCGCTGCCGGCGAACGCCAGCGGATTGAGGAAGGCCGCGATCAGCCCCATTTGCGAGTCCGGGTTGTTCGGGTCAGTGAGGAGCGGATTGAACTCAGGGTCGAAGCGATCGACGGTTTCGGTCAGCATCGAGTGACCGAAGCGGTACACCACGTGGGCGAACTCGGCGAGGATGGCCGGGTTGATCGAGGTGTCATAACCGTTGGGGGCAAGAAATTCGTCGACCTGCGGCTGAATGGTCCGCGCGAACTCCTCGAACACCAGGTGCTGATACTGCATCTCGGTACCGAACTTGGCGGCCTGGAACAGGCGTTCGCCGTCCCATACCAACGCTGCGATATCGGCTGGGGTCGTCGGTATCGCGGTCACATCGTCCGCCAGCCACTCATTGAGGAAAGCCAGGTCGCCGGCAGCAAGAATGGTGTCCTTGGATTGCTGGACCAGGCGGTTGTGCTCGGCGTGGAACACATGGTGCACAGCAGTCAGGCCGATGTTCTCGTTCACCCGGCCGTCGCCGGCAATGTAGTGGGCGTCGAGCAGTTCGTTGTCATAGGTCAGGTTGTTGCCGCCGGGGCCAACGTCCTGCGCATTGCCGATAGCGGTGTCGGCATCTGCCTGCAGCACCCCGCCAACAACGACCGGCGCGGCATTGTGGGCGATGTCGTCGAGGAAGGCATGCCCGGTGCTCACGGCATTGGCCAGGCTGATCGGCGCATCCCGATTGCCTTCGACCAGTTGCGTGACGTCATCAGCCGTCCCGCCGATACCGTCGGCACCGTTACTGACGCGCATCACCACCTGCGGCATGCCGCTCGGTCCGCGGATGAAGTTGCCATACGCATCGGTTGCCAGCAGCGGCACGCTGTGCACATCGGCATCGGTCAGGTTGATCCCGAGAATGTCGCGGGCCTGGGCCTTGACCACTGCCCAGGTCGCCATGCCGCCATTTTCGCCATTGCCATCATCGGCCGTGCCGAACTTGCCATCGGCGCCGAGATCACGGTTGGTAATCAAGCGGCCCGTTGCAATAGGGTTGCCTGCCGCGTTGAGGGCGTACTCACGCAGGAACACCTGATGCGAGGGGTGCGAGCTGTAGGTTTGGCTCTGGTCCACGAACGGCGAGGTGGTGTTGGTCTGGCCATCATCGGCAGTGCCGACGATTCCGTCCGCGCCAGCGGAATGCACTGCACGTGACAGCACCATGAAGTTGGTGGGGCTGCCCGGTACGAACAACGGATCGTCCGGCTGCAGCGGAACAAACACGAAGTCGGTACTGCTCTTGGTGACCAGGTCGAGGCCGTGGTCGAAGAACTGGCCAAAGAAGGTCATCCACGAGTTGAAGCCGGCGGTAAGGCCAGCATCAGGTGACACGTTGGGAATGAAAAACACTTCCTTGTCGTCGGCCGTGCCGAACACCCCATCCAGACCGGGGCTGATCACCGGGTCGGCGCCGCCATTCGCCGCCACCGCGGCCGGGTTGTTGGCGGTCTGGTCGACGATCAGGTTACTGATTATCCGTGGCTGCGGGTCGACCACATTCCCTGACGCGGCATAGGCCGCACGATACTGGGCATCAAGCAGGCGCAGGAAGGAATTGTCCGCAGCGCCAAACTCGCTTTGCCCGGCGACCAGGTTGTTGTAGCTGCCATCGACGGTGCGCAGGCCGAATGGCACTTGGCTGTTGGGCAGCAAATCACTGAGGCTGGCGCCGTCGGCGTGCGCCTCCGCGATGAAGATTTGCTTGAGTATGAATTCCAGGTCCGACTTGTTGAAATTGGCCATTTTTATTGTCCTCGATCTCTCTGGGGGAAAGGCACGGGACGAAACAATCCTCCCACGCCCAGTCAGTGCTGGCTTGCGAAGTTCGTTGGTTCAGTTGTAGGGCGAGAGCAGGCGTGGGTTAGGCAAAGCCGTCCCCCGGCGCCCGTGAAATGCGCGCCTGGAATTCGCGAAATGGATGGGTCGCTGAGCGATCAGGCAGAGCGATCCCGAGCTGGGGGTGGGCCATGAAACTGGGAAGTCGAAGTGAACTTCCTGAACAACTGCGTCACTGCGCAAAAGATCAAATGGATCGACATGTTTGCTCCCTCGGGAAAATCACCGCCTTGCAATGCCAAAATTCTGGCTGGCTTCCGGGGGGCGATCTTTGAACATGACTAAAGTTCCATAGCAAAAAACTGTCAATATTACGCCGCAAAAACAGACGACCGGCATTGGATCTGCCAACCTACTGTTATTAAAGGATATATAGAAAATCCTAAGCAATATTAGAGCGAAATGTTATTTAAAACTGTATCGCTAGAGAAACAAACGCCACCTACGCTGCTGCATGTGAATTTCGAAAGAACGACTGCTCAAGCCGACGAGTTACCTGGAGATCTACATCTATCTGATAGTCAATCACATTTACCGGTAGCGGGTGCGCCGCATGGTCAACCTGGCTTTTCGGTGGGGAGGACGCAAATGCACAAGCAGTCGAGCGCTCGCTCAGAACTGTCCGACGCGATATTTCGCCTGCGCCGCAGTTTTTACTCGCTGGCAGCGTTCAGTGGCGTTATCAACGTCATGATGTTGACGCCAGCGGTGTACATGCTGCAGGTCTACGATCGGGCCCTGGTCAGTCGCAATGTCACAACATTGACGATGTTGACCTTGCTGGTGATAGGGCTGTTCCTGCTGATGTCCACACTGGAAATGGTCCGCACCCGTGTACTGATCCGGGTCGGCAACTGCCTCGACATGGACCTCAACCGGCGCATCTTCACCGCTGCTTTCGAGCGTAACCTGAGCCGCGCTGGCGGCAATCCGGCCCAGGCCCTGCAGGATCTCTCGCAAGTTCGCCAGTTTCTCACCGGCAATGGCCTGTTCGCTTTCTTCGATGCGCCATGGACGCCGATCTACCTGCTGGTCGCCTATCTGATCCACCCGCTGCTCGGACTGATCACACTGATCGGCTCGCTGATTTTGGTGGGCCTGGCTTATCTCACCGAGAAGGCGACGCAAAAGCCACTGGCCGAAGCCAACCAGGCCGCCCTCTCCTCCGCCACTTACGCCAACAATAACCTGCGCAATGCCGAAGTCATCGAGGCCATGGGCATGCTGCCGTCGATCAGCAAGCGCTGGTACCAAAGCCATTTGCGCATACTGGAAATGCAGACCCTGGCCTCCGACCGCGCCGCCCTCATCAGCAGCACCGGGCGCTTCGTGCGTATCACGTTGCAGTCGCTGATCCTCGGCGCCGGCGCGCTGCTGGCGATCGAAGGCAAGATCACCCCGGGGATGATGATTGCCTGTTCGATCCTCACCGGCCGCGCACTGGGCCCGGTGGAACAGGTTATCGGGTCATGGAAGCAACTGCTCGGTTGCCGTTCGGCCTGGGACCGGCTCAACGAGATGCTGCACGACTATCCGCGCCGACCACCGAGCATGCCATTGCAGCGTCCGCTGGGCATGCTGGCGGTGGAGAATGTGTATGCCGGTGCCCCCGCCACCAACAACACAATCCTGCGCGGAGTGAGTTTCAGCCTTGCCCACGGCGAAAGCCTTGGCGTGATCGGCCCATCCGCCTCGGGCAAATCCACCCTCGCCCGCTTGCTGGTTGGCGTCTGGCCGGCGCAGGCTGGCAAAGTGCGCCTGGATGGCGCGGACATATTCAGTTGGAACAAGGGGGAACTTGGCCCCTGGCTCGGCTACCTGCCACAGGACGTAGAGCTGTTCGAAGGCACCATCGCCGACAATATTGCGCGCTTTGGCGAAGTGGACAGCGACGCGGTTATTCGCGCTGCCAGGAGCACTGGCGTGCACGAGATGATCCTGCGCTTTGCCCAGGGTTATGACACTCGACTGGGCACCGATGGCAGCCCGCTGTCGGGTGGCCAGAAGCAACGCATCGCCTTGGCCCGCGCGCTGTATGGCGAGCCCAACCTGATCGTGCTGGATGAGCCTAACGCCAACCTCGACGACGTCGGCGAAAAGGCCCTGGTCGATGCCCTGGCCGAACTCAAGGCCCGCGGTGCCACCGTCATTCTGATTTCCCACCGTCCCAACGTACTGTGCGCCGTCGACAAGGTACTGATGCTGCGTGACGGCGGCGTGCAGATGCTCGGCACGCGTGACGAAGTATTCGCAGCGCTGCGCAAGGCCAGTGTGATGCCTGCAGGCGCGCCGACCCCGCTGGCCTCCGTCAAAGCACGGGAGTGACCGATCATGCAAATGAGCCAACACACCGAGATGATTCAAGCCGATCCCAGGAGCGTGGTAGACCTGGACGTCGGTAAGCCCGCGCGCTGGGGCGTGTGGCTGGTGCTTGCCGGCTTCGGCGGCTTCCTCCTGTGGTCCTGGCTGGCGCCGCTGGATGCCGGCGTGGTGGCGACTGGCACGGTCAAAGTCACCAGCAACCGCAAAGCCGTGCAGCATTTGAGTGGCGGCACTGTGGAGGCCATTCTCGTTCGCGAAGGCGATGTGGTGACCAAGGGCCAGGAGCTGGTGCGCCTCGACTCGTTACGTGCCGCTGCCGAACAGGGTGCGGTTGGCGCCCAGTACATCGTCAGCAAGACGGTGGAAAACCGGCTGGAAGCGGAACGTGACGCGCGCAATGTGGTGATCTTCGATCCCGAACTGCTCAAGCGCTTCGGCAATGACCACCGCCTGGTAGCCGCCATGGACCTGCAACAGCGTCTACTGGACACCCGGCGTGCCGGCCTGGCGGGTGAAATCAGCATCCTGGAGGAAAACCTGGCGGCGTCGCAGGTGCAGCTCAAGGGCCTGCAGCAGGTCTATGGCGCCCGCACCTCGCAAATCAACTTCCTCAACCAGGAACTGCAAGGCACCCGAGTTCTGGCGGCCGAAGGCTATGTGCCGCGCAACCGCTTGCTTGAGCTGGAACGCAGTAACGCCGACCTTTCGGCCGGCCAGGCCGAGAACCTCAACAACATCGCTCGCGTGCGTAGCCAGGCTACCGAAATCAAGTTGCGCATCCTGCAGCGCCAGCACGATTACCTGAAGGAAGTCGAATCACAGCTGACTGAAACCGCCAAGGAAAATACCACCCTGGCCGACCGCTTGCGCGCGCTGGACTATGAAGTGACCCACACGGTGATACGGTCGCCCATCGACGGCATGGTCCAGTCCCTGAGCATTGCCACCGTCGGGGGAGTCATTCAGCCCGGCTTCAAGATCATGGAAATCGTTCCGGTCAACGAGCCGCTGCAGGTCGACGCAATGATTCCCGTGCAGGCCATCGACAAGATGGTCCCCGGCCTGCCCGTGGATATTGCCTTCCCGGCCTTCAACCATGCCCAGACGCCAAACATTCCCGGCCGCGTGAAGACCATCTCCGCCGATCGCCTGCTCGATGAGGAAAGCAAGCAGCCGTTCTATCTGGCCCAGGTGGAAGTCACTTCCGATGGCATGAGGCTGCTTGGCAGCAATCACATTCGCCCCGGCATGCCCGCCAGCGTCACCATCAAGACCGGTGAGCGCAACTTGATGAGCTATCTGCTCAAACCGATGCTCGAACGTGTGGACAGCTCCTTTAAGGAACAATGAAATGGACCGTCATTGCATAGTCTTCTGCCTGCTGGGGCTGTCCCTGCCGGCCAGCGCCATGGACCTCAAACAAGCCTGGGATCTGTTGCAGTACCAAGGCCCCATCTACCGCGCCGCCGTGCATGAAAAAGCCGCCGGCGAGGAAAACCGCGCCATCGGCAAGGCCGGCCTGCTGCCGCAGGTCAATGCCTCGGCCTACGACAACAAGGTCAATGGCACCCAACGCCAGAACGGCCTCGACAGGGATCTGGACTACGACTCCAAGGGCGCCAACGTGCGCCTGCGCCAACCGCTGTTCAACAAACAGAAGATGGCCGAGTACCGCCAGGGCAAGCAGCGTGCCGACTACAGCGTCGCGGTGTTCGATGCCAAGAGTCAGGACGCCGCAGTGCGCTTGGCCGAGAGCTATTTCGACGTGCTCCTGGCAAGCGAAACCATCCTCCTGGCCAAATGCAAGCTGAACGCGTTCGAAGAGCAACTCGCCTCGGCGAAACGCCGCATGGAGCTGGGTGCCGGCACCATCACCGACATCGACGAGTCGGTCGCTCGCCGCGATCTCGCCGAGGCTGAACTGATTGAAGCGCAGGACAACCTGGTCAATGCGCGCCGCAAGCTGGAAGAATATATAGGTGAACCCCCCGAATCGCTGACCACCCTGCAGCCGAATTTCGCTACACCGCCGCTGCTACCGAGCAATCTGCAGGACTGGCTGGTCAAAGCCCAGGCCGATAGCCCGCTGATCCATGCGCGCCGTCATAGCAGCGCCCTTGCCGAAGAAGAAGTGAAGCGCGCCAAGGCCGGCCACTGGCCCACACTGGATTTCGTCGCCGGCTATACCGCAGGCGATAGCCAGTCAATCTCAGAGTTGAATCAACGCAACCGCTACAGTTCAATCGGGCTGGAAGTCAACTTCCCGTTGTACAGCGGTGGCGGCACCAGCGCTCTGGCACGCCAGGCCAGTGCCAATAGCTACAAGGCCATGGACGAGCTCGACGCCACGCGCCAGGAAGTCATCACCGGTACCACCCGCGAGTATCAAGGCGTACAGAGCGGCGCTCAGCGTATCCACGCACTGGAGAAGGCAGTGGCGTCAAACAAACGCTCACTGGCTTCGACGCGCAAGGGCTTCAAGGAAGGAGGCACCAGCACCAACTCGGACGTGCTCAATGCCGAAGAGCTGCTCTTCGTTGCGCGCCACGATCTGTTCGAAGCAAAACTGCGCTACTTGATGTCGCGCCTGCGCCTGGCCTCTTCGGTGGGTAGCCTGGGCGACGACGATATCGACCACATCAACAACTACCTGGGCCCGGAACTGTTAGTCACCAACTGACTTTCCCCTGCGAGCTGATGGAGTGATATCGACGGCAATCCGTTGATGAGCAACATCCCGCGGGCGCTTATCGGGAAATCCGTGGATGGGATTCAAGGACCCATAAGAAAAAGTTGCTCCTGAATGCAATGCGACGTTATTGAGCTATACCCAATAGTCCCACCACCGCACTTCTTCCATTATTGGAGGTTGGCAATGAAACCCTCTCTCCCCCTGTCCGCACTGTTGATCACCGCAACGCTCTTGGGCTGTTCCAGTTCATCAAACCCGTCAATGAATTTGCCCTTGGCAGCGACCCACCGCAACCCTGGTCATACGGCCACGACCACATTGACTGGCGCAGGCAATCAAACCAACTTTGATTTCTACATAACCGGCGTTCCAAACGGAACCATCTTGCCGCCGCGCCTCTACACCTTCATCAACAAGGGCAGTTGCCAGCAACCCGGGCCAGCCGCGTTCGCCATGAACGATAAGGTCAACACTGAACCCAACGCTGGCACCGGTGGATGGACCTTCTACAGGAGCGCGCCGATAACACTGCCAGACCTGCTCTCCGGCAAGTACTCGGTTGTCGTGCGTACATCACCCGAAGATGGCAGCGCCGATATTTTCTGCGGCGATATTGCGCACGCGACTCGATGAACCACCCGTAGTCATTTTCAGCCGGCTCACGTCGGATGTGGCGATTTTTCCAGCGTGTCCACGTGGGTGTTTATCTTGCGCACAAAAATGTGGTCACCGTGCCGCAGGTCTTTGACTCGTGGCAAGACCCGCAGGAACGCTATGACCTGTTCATGAACAACTTTACCGAGCGTATCTGGACGAGGGTGCCGATCACGGACGCAATCATCAAGCTGATGAAAACCTGCGCGGATTACCCACCGCGCAAACTGCAAAGCATGGGTTATGACGGGCCGATCGAACTGTCGCAATACCCGAAATTCCAGTACGTGCGTGACGTCCTGAAAAAAGAAGGCATCAACCTGCCGCAGCCAGCGGGTAACTGCACCGTCTTGGCGTTTGCAAGCCCGCCATGGATGCCTGAGGATGCATCGGTGGGGCTGGCATCACTTGGGAAACAACAGCGTATACGCCACCCGAAATCCCCAGCCTTGTGCGCCATCTTTCGGGCTGTCTGCCCAATACCGCGGGCCCACTTGCAAGCTCATGGGCTGATGCCCCACTTTGAACAGCTGGGTGACGAAGAGGTTGATCGGCACCGACCATTCGCGGGTCTGCCAGTCATAGGTTGATTCGGTGTTAACGCCGAAGGTCGTATAGGTATGGGTGGTGTAGCTGAAGAACGGCTGCAGAAAGGTCTGGTTGATTTTTTCTTTATCGTCAGGCGGGCTGTTGTCCAGCGACCAGATGTGATTGGCCAGGATACCGCGGGTCCAGCCGTCGTTTTGTTTAAGGACGACCACGGTGGGGCCGGCCCCCCACTGTTCACCGCTCAATAGCTCATCGCTGCCGGTTGGCACCAGGATTACCGGTCCGGCCCCCCAGATCCAGCCGCTCGCGGTCGGATGCTTGGGTGAAAAAAAGAAACTCTGGGTCACATCGCCGACCCCGGACTTGTCCGCCTGCCCTCCCGGCACCAAACCGTGTTGATCGATGACTGGCAGGATGGTTCGGGAAATAAGGTTCCACTCGTCATTGAGGGTAAAAGGCAGCACCGGCTGGATGTTGGTGACGCTTTGGTAGCCCTCGCCAGTGGGCCCGAGTTTCTGGTTCCAGTTGTACTGGATGGGCACGCTGTAGAGCGCGGCCACCGGATTCAATGATTGCTTGGCCAGCTCCGTCTGGCTGTCGGCAGTTCGACCGATGTCGGGCCAAAGAATCGCCAGCGCCACGGGAATTAGGTGAAAGACTTTGCTCATCAGTAGCTCCTTCTCGATAGCGAGAATGTGCACTACCCCAGCGGTTGGACCGCCTCGATACGCAACGGCCCCGAATAGCTTAGTTCAGTTTCAAGTGGCCACGCTGACGAGTGACTGACGTGTCATGACATCGAAATCAGTAACTGAAGTCATGCCCCAACTCTTTCTGCATCCACTCCAGGAATTTTCTCACCCGAGGGAAGTTTGCATGGGCTCTGGGAAAAACCAGGTGGTGCGCGGTAATGGGTGCGCTCAATTGCGGCGCTACCTCGACCAAGGTTCCACGCGCCAGATAGTCCTGAGCCAACAGCGTGCTTTCCAGGGCAAAACCAAGCCCGTGGCTGGCTGCCTCCAGTGTCATGTAGGAACGGTCAAAGCTGAGCGTGTAGGGTTTTTCGGGGCGTGCCAGGCCATGTTGGGCGAACAGTTGCGGCCACTTGATCAGCGTCGCCTCCGACAGGATCAGATTGCAGTCCAGTAAATCCGCCACCGCCCGGACGCGGCGTTTTTCCAGGAGTTTGGGCGACGCCATCACCGCGATTTTTTCATTGCGCACCGTACGCACTTCAAAACTTGGCCAGTTGGGCATGCCGTGGCGGATATCCAGGTCGATCTTGTCGCGACTGAAATGCAGTGATTCGTATGAGCACGAAAGGTTGAGCTGTATGTCGGGATGGCTCTGGCGAAATTGCTCGAGGCGCGGCATCAACCACAACAGGCCGAAACTGGGGGATGAGTGCAAGCGCAGGCAGTCAAGGCTGACATCGCTGGAGGCGCGTTCGGTGGCCACCGCCAGGCTGTGCAGAATGCCGGAAACCTCAGTGAGGTATTGCTCACCCACAGGCGTCAATGTCACCCCCCTGGCCGTTCGGAGGAACAGCTGCCGCCCGATCATCGCTTCCAGCTTGGCCAACTGATGACTGACGGCCGAGGGGGTCAGGTCAAGCAGTTCGGCGGCGCGGGCGACGTTGCCGAAGCGGGCCGTCTGTTCGAAGGCCTGAATGGCTTTCAGGGGTGGCAGGATAGGAGGTACATCGCCAGGTGAACTCATGATTATTGTTATTCCGCTGCAAGTGGCTTGGGCCGGGCGTGCAGCTATTCAAACATTGGAAGAGATCGTTGGCGAGTGCTGAATTTTTTTCAGCACCCAGTGAAGTTTGCGTTATTGCTCAGCGCCTTTCTGGAGAACAAGCTGAGTCATCGGTTCTTCGTGGACCGACCCAACAAAAACAATCAGAGGTACTCTTCCATGCTTCTTCAAGGCAAAGTCGCGATCATCACCGGTGCAGCTTCCGCACGCGGCATCGGCCGTGCTACGGCGACCACTTTTGCGCAACAGGGCGCACGCGTGGTGATTCTCGATCTGGACGAATCCGCCGCTCGCGATGCCGCTGCCTCACTGGGCGAAGGTCATCTCGGTCTGGCTGCCAACGTCGCTGACGAATCCCAGGTGCAGCAGGCTGTCGCGAAAATCATCGAGCACTTCGGGCGCATCGACATCCTCGTCAACAACGCCGGCATCACCCAACCGCTCAAGACGCTCGATATCCGTCCTAGCGATTACGACAAGGTGCTGGACGTCAGCCTGCGCGGCACCCTGCTCATGTCGCAAGCCGTTATTCCGGTCATGCGCCAACAGACCTGCGGCAGTATTGTGTGCATGTCGTCGGTTTCGGCCCAGCGTGGAGGTGGCATCTTCGGTGGCCCCCATTACAGTGCGGCCAAGGCCGGTGTCCTGGGCCTGGGCAAAGCCATGGCACGGGAACTGGGGCCGGACAACATTCGCGTCAACTCCATCGCCCCTGGCTTGATTCACACCGACATCACCGGCGGCCTGATGCAGGACGATCGCCGCCACGCGATCATCGACGGCATTCCCTTGGGCCGACTCGGTGCCGCTCAGGATGTCGCCAACGCCGCCCTGTTCCTGGCCAGCGACCTATCATCCTACCTGACCGGCATCACGTTGGATGTGAACGGCGGCATGCTGATTCACTGAGTTCACCTGGGCGGGCCTGCGCGGCCCGTGCGGTTCTGGATCGATGACGCAGCCTGGCCTGATGGCCTGGCGGTCAATAAAAACAAGAGATCAGACCATCATGACGACCCTGTCGCTCGAAGCGGTTTCGACCGTGCGTTCCAACGCTTACCGTAAAACGGCCTGGCGCCTGATGCCTTTCCTGATGCTGTGCTACCTGTGCGCCTACCTTGATCGCGTCAACGTCGGCTTTGCCAAGCTGCAGATGATGAACGACCTGGCGCTCAGCGAAGCGGTCTACGGACTGGGCGCCGGCATGTTCTTCATCGGTTACTTCCTCTGTGAAGTGCCCAGCAACATCATCCTGCACAAGGTCGGGGCGCGGGTCTGGATCGCGCGCATCATGATCACCTGGGGCATCGTTTCTGCGTTGTTCGCCTTCGTTGAAACCGCCTGGCAATTCTATGCCCTGCGCTTCCTGCTGGGCATCGCCGAAGCCGGCCTGGCGCCGGGCTTGTTGCTCTATCTGACCTACTGGTTTCCCTCCTACCGACGTGCGCGCATGACCGTGTTGTGGTTCATCGCCATTCCGCTGTCAGGGATGGTCGGTGGCCCGCTCTCCGGCTGGATCATGAACCACTTCGCCGGGATGCATGGCTGGGCCGGCTGGCAGTGGATGTTTGTCCTGGAAGCCGTGCCGACCGTCCTTATTGGCCTGCTGGTACTGAGCTACCTCAAGGACGGCGTGCATCAGGCCAGCTGGCTGGATGATGACGAGAAAGCACTGATCAGCCGCGAACTGGCCGAGGACGACCAGCAGAAAGTCACCCATGCCTCGGTGGGTGAGTTCATCCGCGACCGTCGCCTGTGGTTGCTGGCCGGGATTTACTTCTGCGTGGTCATGGGCCAGTACGCCATCACCTTCTGGCTGCCGACCCTGGTGCGTAATGCGGGGGTTTCCAATCCATTGCATATCGGCTTCCTGAGCAGCCTGCCCTACCTCTGCGCAATTGCGGCCATGCTGTATGCCGGACGCAGTGGTGACAAACATCGTGAACGTCGCTGGCACCTCATCCTACCGATGATCGCCGGTGCCATCGGGTTGAGCCTGGCCGCACTGATGGGTGGAAATGTACTGCTCTCGATTCTCAGTCTGTGCCTGGCCGCTTCCGGAATCCTGTCCGCGACGTCGATGTTCTGGATGCTACCCACCACGTTGCTCGGAGGCGTGTCCGCCGCCGCGGGCATCGCCGCGGTCAACAGCTTCGCCAACCTCGCCGGCTTCTGTTCGCCTTACCTGATTGGCTGGGTCACCACTCAGACCGGCTCCAGCGCCATCGGCATGTACCTGATCACTGGCGTACTGCTGTTCGGGGCCACATTGGTGCTGCGCATCCCCGCCGCCTCGGTCAATCGTTGATTCATTGGAGTTTCACCATGACTGCTCATCCTGCATTCACGTCATCCACGACGCTGGCGCAACGCGCCCACAACATTCGCCGCCATGCCTTGCGCATGGGTCAGGTCCAGGGCCAAGGCTACGTCGGCCAGGCCCTCGGCGCCGCCGACCTGCTGGCCGTCTCCTACTTCCACGCCCTGAGCTACCGGCCCGAAGACCCGGAATGGGAAGCCCGCGATCGCTTCTACCTGTCGATCGGTCACTACGCCATTGCGCTGTACGCCGCCTTGATCGAAGCCGAGATCATCCCGCTGGACGAACTGGAAACCTACGGCGCCGATGACAGCCGCCTGCCGATGTCGGGCATGGCCGCCTACACCCCGGGAATGGAGATCACCGGTGGATCGCTCGGCCAGGGCCTGGGTATCGCCGTCGGTGCCTGTCTGGGCCTCAAGCGCAAAGGCTCGACAGCCTTCGTCTACAACCTGCTGTCGGACGGCGAACTGAATGAAGGCTCGACCTGGGAAGCGGTGATGTCGGCGTCGCACTGGAAGCTCGACAACCTGATCGCCATTGTCGACGTCAACAACCAGCAGGCCGACGGCTACTCCAGTGAAATCCTTTCGTTCGAACCCATCGTCGATCGTTGGCAGGCGTTTGGCTGGTTCACCCAGCGCGTCGATGGCAATGATCTGGAGGCACTGGTCACGGCCTTCGATGCCGCGCGCAACCACCGTGGCGCGCAACCTCGGGTGATCATCTGCGACACCAGAATGGGCAAAGGCGTGCCTTTCCTCGAAACCCGGGAAAAGACTCATTTCATCCGCGTGGAAGAACACGAATGGGATCTGGCACTGAGCAACCTTGAAGAAGGAAACAACCAATGAGCACCGCAGCCAACACTCCGACTTCCACGGCTACGCCTGCCAAGAAGCGCCTGACGACTTCTGCGATGATCGCCTCGATTGCCTCGGAAGGCCAAGCCACCAGATCAGCGCCGTTTGGTCATGCATTGGCCGCCCTGGCGGATCAGCGTTCGGACATCGTCGGGCTGTCCGCCGACCTGTCCAAGTACACCGACCTGCACATCTTCGCCAAGGCACATCCCGACCGGTTCTATCAGATGGGCATGGCCGAACAATTACTGATGAGCGCGGCTGCCGGTATGGCCCGCGAAGGCTTCGTGCCGTTCGCCACCACCTACGCGGTGTTCGCTTCGCGCCGTGCCTATGACTTCATCTGCATGGCCATTGCCGAGGAAAACCTCAACGTCAAGATTGTCTGCGGCCTGCCCGGCCTCACCACCGGCTACGGCCCAAGCCACCAGGCCACGGACGACCTGGCCATCTTCCGCGCCATGCCCAACCTGATGATCGTCGACCCGTGCGACGCCCTGGAAATCGAACAGGCCGTACCCGCCATCGCCGCGCATCAAGGGCCGGTCTACATGCGCCTGTTGCGCGGCAATGTGCCGTTGGTGCTGGACGAGTACGGCTACACGTTCGAGATCGGCAAAGCCAAGACCCTGCGCACCGGTAACGATGTGCTGATCATCTCCACCGGCTTGATGACGATGCGCGCACTGGAAGCGGCCAAGGAGCTGCAGGCGGACGGCGTCGATGTCGCTGTGCTGCATGTGCCGACGATCAAACCATTGGATGAGCAAACCATTCTTGCCGAAGCCAGAAAGCCCGGTCGCCTTGTCGTGACTGCAGAAAACAGCTCCATTATCGGTGGGCTCGGCGAGGCCGTTGCCGGGGTGCTGCTGCGCAACGGGGTGACGCCCACCTTCAGGCAGATCGCCTTGCCCGACGCGTTCCTCGATGCCGGCGCCTTGCCGACGCTGCATGATCGCTACGGTATTTCGACTCAAGCCGTTTGTACTCAAATCAAAGCCTGGCTTTGACAGCGAGGACCCGGCACCTGGAAACAGGTGCCATTGAGCTCGATGCGAAGGGAGGGGAACCTTGAAACCACATGAACTGCTTGATCCAGACTTCCACAGCTTCCTGAACCCTGGCACGGACCCATGGTCGCTCGATACGCTGCCGATCATCCGGAGATTGTCGCGCGCAGGCGTCGCTGTAGAGCTTCACGTCTATCCGGGTGCCCCGCATATGTTCGACCAGAATCCAGGACGCATCATTGCGCAATCCCATCTCGATATCCTTCGTGCGCTGAAAGAATTCTTCAAGGTGCATTGAGCCGTACCTTGCTCAGTCGCCCAGCGAGCCAAGGAGCCACTGGCGAAAAATCTCGGCAGAGGCAGAGCGCTTGCGATGCTTGAGCGACACCAGGAATTCGCCATTGCCGGTCACACATTCGAACGGCGTAACCCGCTGCAATTCGCCCTTGGCCAGCGCCTCATCCGCCATGAACGTCCATGCAAGGCCAATACCCATGCCTTGCTGGACGGCACGATAGGCCAATGTCAGCTGGTTGAAGACCGGGGCTTTGTCCCGCGCCACGTAGTCGATGCCAAAGTGGCCGAACCACTGGCGCCAGTCCAGGCATTGCCAGGCGCAGGTGTCGATCTGCACCAGGTTGGCTTGCGCCAAGTGTTCCAGCGTCTTGATTCCCGAGACATCCAGTGAAGGATGCGCCACGGCATAGACGATTTCCGGCAGCAGGAAATCGCTGTCCAGCGAGGGCCATTGGCCAGAACCGTAGAGAATGCCCACGTCGAAATCATTGAGGCTGGCCTCGTCGAACTCGTTGATCGCGTGAACGTGCACGGCGATGTCGGGGTACGCCTTGTTGAATTCGATCAACTTGGGGAACAACCAGAACTGGGCCAGGGCATGGGTCGCCAGCACCGAGACGGCGTTGGACTGATGGACATTGCGGATTCGCGTGACGCTCTGGTACATCGTGGCGAGCAGCATGTTGACCGTCATCAGAAGCTCCTCGCCTGCGCCGGTCAACGCGACACCCCGTGGCTTGCGCTCGAACAGCGCCACGCCCATGCCGTCCTCGAGCTGGCGCATCTGTTTGCTCACGGCGCTCTGGGTCAGGAACAGTTCGCCAGCGGCACCGGTGAAGCTTTTGTGCCGTCCCACGGCCTCGAACGTGATCAGGGTCTCCAGTGGGGGCAAGGTACGCAGGTAACGGTTGATGAGGATTCTCCTGGCTGGCGACTGCGACCCGACATTCCCCTGCGGAATGGGTGGCCGAATATTTATCGCAGGTAGCGCTTATATACCATGGCTAGAATGCCGCTAAACAGCCTGTCAGAGCCGAGATGATGAACAGTGGGATCGTATTTGCGATATTGGCAGGCGCCATCTGGGGTGGGGTGATTATCGGCCCTTCGTTGCTGCCAGAATTCAATGCCGTGCTGATCAGCAGTGTGCGGTTTTCCCTCTATGGGCTGATCTCGCTTCTGCTGGCTTTGCCGATTGCATCGAGCCTGCTCGCCCGATTGACGCGCAACGATGTGTTTGTGCTGTTGCGTTTGTCATTGACTGGCAACGTCCTGAACTACGCCCTGTTGGGTGCTTCCGTACAACTGAGCGGGGTGACGGCTGCCGCCCTGATCAATGGCATGATGCCGGTTGCCATTACCTTCCTGGGGCGTGGTGATCCTGGGTCCCTGCCCCTGTCTAAGCTCAAGCTGCCTTTGTTGCTGGTATTCCTGGGCATCGTATCGGTCAGCCTGGAACACTCAGGCGCGCCAGCGGCGAGTACTTCGCTGTCTTCCCGTTTACTCGGCCTGGCCTGTGGCTTCAGCGCTGTCGTCTGCTGGTCGTGGTACGCGACCCGCAATGCCCGCTATCTCAAGCAGAGCCATTTCAACAGCAGCGAATGGTCCACGCTGGTGGGCATCGTGACGGGTATCGTGGCGGTCGTGTTCGGCATCGCCGCCTTGATGTTATTCCCGAACCTGGTCCCCACTCAGGTTGAAAGCAGTCGCTGGATGGCTTTGCTGTGGGTGTGCCTGTTCCTGGCACTGTGTGGTTCGTGGCTTGCCAATGGGCTATGGAATGCCTGCTCGCGTCGAATGGCCACGTCATTGAGCGGCCAGATGATCGTGTTCGAAACGCTGTTTGCCTGTGTCTACGGTTTTCTGTTCAGCCAGCGGGTGCCTGGCCTGATGGAAGTGATCTCGATCGTGTTGCTGGTGGTGGGTGTGGTCTGGGCGGCGAAGCGTCACCGCGTGGTCCCGGTGAAACATGCTCAACCGTAGAATCCAACAGTCGTTACCAGCCTGCCCTGATGTGCAAAAACAAGCCGGTAGCGATAAAAACTAAAAAACCATCAGCAGCATTGAGGTACCTCGCCGCGCGCAAGGCGAGCGTTGATGTCTTCAATGACCGCCGGCAAATCGACGATGGTGTCGATCAGGTAGTGCGGGCGCGAACCTTCGAACATCCGGGTAATGCGTGATCGCGCTTCGCTCAGTTCTTCGGCTGACAGGTTTTTGTATTGGTCATAGGTCAGGCCCAATGCATTGCCGGAGCAGGTCAGCGCCACCGTCCACATGCCCGCGCTTCGGCCTTCGAGAATGCCCGGCCAGGTGTCATCGACTTTGACGCAAGCGGCAACGTCACTGACCCCCAGGGCAATGACGTTGGCCAGCGCTTGCGCCGGGTGCGGGCGTCCGTTGGGCACTTCGTCGGTGGCCACTACGTGGTCGGTGACATAGCCGTTCTGGCGCGCCAGCTCCACGACTTTTTCCATGACCACCCCCGGGTAGCCGGAGCAGGANNTTTCTCGATCTGCAGCGGCATGAAGCGCTCGTAGAGGGCGGTGACATCATCGTCGGTTGGCAACCGGCCGAACACGGCGTGGTAGCGCGCGGCGATCTGCGGCTCGTTGCACAGCGTGCGGATGTGGTCCCACTTGCCCATGCCCATCGGCCCGCGGGCTTCTTGCAGGGACACCGCGACGCCAAACTCGGCAAAGGCCTCGACGAAAATCTGCGTCGGTGCGAAGGAACCGAAATCCACGACAGTGCCCGCCCAGTCCAGAACCACGGCTTGCAATTGGGAAGGTTGTTGGTAATGCATGGTGAGTCTCCATTTTTGGCTAAGGGATGCCCGTCCCTCCTGTCGCCGGGAGGTAAGGTTATTGAGGCTTGATACGGATCAGGCGATCAGGTGGCCGGGATCGGACTGGAATCGAACAGCTCGGCGATCATCGGCCGGTTTCTGCGAATACCCAGGCAACACAGGTGGTAATCAATGAAAAACGGATGATCGACAAAGGTAATGGGCTTTGTTCCCGGCGTTTCGGCGTATTCGACAGCCGATACGAAACCAATGCCGATTCCCTTGGCGATGGCGTGAACGATGGCTTCGCGGCTGTTCAATTGCATGACGCAGTTCAGGTCGACATCGAGGCGATCGCAGCACTCCTCCACCAGTTGGCGAGTGCGGGAGCTTTTTTCCCGAAGGACCCACTTCTCGTCGCTGATCTGTTCAACGTGCACCGCCTTCTGCGCAGCCCAGGGGTGATCGTCGCGCACGACGGCAATGATGGGATAACGCCGATAGAGCTGCGTATCAAAACGCTTGTCGAATTCGGACAGCGCCAGGATGGCCACGTCGATGTCGAAATTGAACAGGCGGTCCAGGGTCTCTTTTTCCGGCGAGAATGATGTTTCCAACTCAATGTCCGGATGCCGCTGCATCAACTCGTACGTCAGGTTCATTGCAATGGGCGGCGAGACGGCACCCAGGCGCAACATCCCGGTTTTACGTTGCTTGAAACTCTGTAGAAGTTGCACGGCTTCGTCCTCTTGGCCAAAGAGACCCTGGGTGATGGCATACAGCTTGTGTCCCGCGGAGCTCATCTCGACGATGCGCCCGCGTCGATGAAAGAGCTCCACGGAAAACTTCTTTTCCAGCGCCGTGACCTGCTCACTGACTGTCGGTTGCCCAACGCTCAGGTACTCGGCGGCCAGGGTGAAACTGCCGGTCTTGGCCACCGCATGAAAGGAACGCAGCCACTTGTGGTACTGGTACATGAAAAGATCCTGTTCCTGAGCCGCAGCCCTGATTCACACCGGTGTAAACAGCAATCAACGCCTGATGAACAAGGCGACCGCTGCGCTGCACAGGCAGGCAGACGTGACCACGATGAAGATCAACGACGTGTTGCCGGTACTGTCGAGCATACTGCCGATCAGCGGTTCCGCCAGGCCTGCGAAAAGGTATGAGGAGAAATTCATGATGCCGGTCGCGGTGCCCGCGCGCTTGGCGCCGACCAGGTCCGGGCACAGTGCCCAGAAACTCGACGCCGGACCATAGACAAAGAACCCGCAGAGAAACAACGCCACGAGGCCGACGGCACTGTGAGGCGCAAGGCTCCACATCCACAGGCTGGTGCCTGCGCCGAGGAACATGTAGAGCATGATCGCCAGGTAGCGTTTTGAACCGAACAGTTTGTCCGAGATCCAGCCATTGCTGAGCGCACCGATGGCCATGCCCACCGGCAGGGCAACCGTGATCCACTTGGGATCGATCAGGCTGTCGCCGCTTTTCCAGTCGGCGCCCAGAAAATGCACCGGCACCCAGACGATAAGACCGTAGCGAGCGGCATTCTGGAACCCCAGGGAGATTGCAGCGATGATCAAGCGGTAGTTTTTCAGCACGGCTTTGTAGCGCTGCGCCGAGGTTTCGAGTTCGCCGTGGGCGACTTCGTGATTCTTGTCATCGGCATTGGCCACACCGGTATCGGCGAGCGGCTCGAAGCCCATGTCCTGCGGTCGCTCGCGCGCCACCAGGTAAAACACGATGCCCCCTGCCAGCATCAGCAAAACCGGCAGGCGGAAGATCCAGCGCCACTCCAGTTGCAGCACTTCAAGCACAACGATTGAGGTCACGTAGGACAGGACAGAGGCACAACCGGCAGCGAACACGTAAAAACCATAGACTTTGCCCCGCTCGCCGGTACTCCACCAATTGGAGATCAGCCGACTGCCTGGCGCCCAGCCTAATGCCTGAAAGTATCCATTGATGCCCCAGGGTAAAATGAGCGCGACGAAGCTACCGGCGAAGCTGGTGATCCAATTGGCTGCACACGACAACACGGCACCGGCCGTCATGATGCGGCGCCCACCGAACTTGTCGGCAAGATTGCCATTGATTGCCTGGCCGATTGCATACGCCCACAACATGGCAGCCGATGCCCAGCCAAGATGTTCCTTGGTAAAACCGAACTCTGCCTGGATGCCCGGGATGGCGAAACCGAACGTTTGTCGACCGGTGTAGAAAAACAGGTAGCAGAACATCGCCGCCAACAGCATGCGCCATTGCGCGACGCGGAACGAGGACGTGGAGACTGCCAGACTCGGTAAAGCTTGGGCACGATTCATGATCTTTTCCTTATTATTGTTCGTACCCTCCAGGCGAATCGGAGGGCGCACCTTTGTAGGAGCGAGCATGCTCGCGATGAGTCTGAGAGCGCCGCGGGGTGTCAGGTTGCCAGCGTTATCGTTAACGACCATCGTCGGAACGCCGCCCGGAGCATGCTCGCTCCTACAGGGGGGGGGGGNNGGGGGGGGGGGCACGTGTCAGGCGGCGTGTGCACCGATGAAGTTCTTGCCTCGTGCGCCCTGCAGTGCGAACTCGATCATCTCCCGGGCTTCCTCTTGCGTAACGCCGTAGTCGGCAAACTCGGTCTTTACATCGAGGCTGTGGAGGAAATTGCGCAGCTGTGCCTGCGCTTCGTCGAGGTCTTTGCCGAACACCCGTTTCAAGACCCTGTCGCGCGCTTCGTCATGCCCCCAGGCAAGGCCCAGGACCAGGGGCAAGGTGAAGGAGCAGGCGATGCCATGGGGCAGGCCGTGGCGCAGCGTCATTTCGTAGGAAATCGAGTGGGCCAACGCCGTCTTGGTATTGGAAAAGGCCAGCCCGGCCTTGAGCGCGGCCAGTGCCATGCGTGAACGCAGTTCCTTGCTGCCCAGGTCATGCCGCAACAGCGGCAGGCACTCAAGAATGTCTTCGATCGCGGAGATCGCGAAGGTGTCCGAAACCGGATTGGCGTTGATGTTCCAGATGGACTCCAGCGCATGAGACAACGCGTCCAGACCGGTTGAAACCGTGACACCCGCTGGAACAGTGAGCATCAGACCGGGATCGACGATCGCCACTTTGGGCCAGGTGCAATCCAGGTGCAGCGAGTATTTTTTCTGTCCTTCGGTATCCCAGATTGTCGCCCATGGGGTGACCTCACTGCCGGTGCCTGCCGTGGTGGGAACCGCAATCAGCGCTTTGCTGTGGGCTGGAACAAAGGGCTTGCCCGTTGCCAACAAGGCGACCAGTTCATCGAAGCGACCCGACTCCGTCCCCACGATCAATGCCTTGGCCGTATCGATGGCGCTGCCTCCGCCAACGGCGATGACTGTCTGACAATCGCCCGCTTCCTGCCAGAAGCGCTCATAGGTGCCACGCAATTGAGCGACATCGGGATTGGGCTGGACATCTTCGACGATGTATATCAGCCGCTCGCCGAGCAAATCCTGAATGCGATCGACCAGTCCCAACCCACGCGCTTCGGGAAAGATCACCAGGGCAACTTTTTGGTTTTCGGTGATCGAGGCAAGTTCTACGAGGCTGTTGTAGCCCAGACGAGTGTCAACAGGATTATGGAATCGGGCGATCATGGCGGTCCTCTACTTGTTGTTGTAAGACGTGGCGCCATACTCACGGCCCGAGGTTAACCGCACAAATCGATAATTCGCAGGTGTGCATAGGCTCAGCCGATACCAGCCGATCAACGTTGGCAGCGGGTACCTGACGCGCTCATGAACTGATGAAAATCCCTCCCCCTCAGAAAAGTTGTACAAAAAAGTTGACTTGTACAGGCAACGTCCTATTCTTCAAATAACTATACAAACCCCATGCGCCTGTACAATAAAAAGAGGCAGGGAAATTCCATGCCTGCCTGCAATGGAGACACGACGTGGCTGATTTCTTGCGATGTTTTGCCAGCGAATTTGCAGCGCTGGACGGCAGCAATCTGCACAATCTCAAGCATCTGTACAGTCACGACGTACGCTTCAGTGATCCGCTCCATGAGATCCAGGGCCTGACAGCGCTGGAAGAATATTTTACTGAGCTGTATGCCAACGTCAGCGAGCTTGGTTTCACCTTCCACGGCTATGACCAGGTGCAAGACGGCGCCGGTTATCTACGCTGGACCCTGCATTATCGCCATCCCCGCTTGAGACATGGCCAACTCATAGAGGTGGTTGGCTGTTCGCACCTGCTTTGGCACAAGAAGGTGTATCAGCATCGCGACTACTTTGATGCAGGCGCTCTGCTCTATGAGCACTTGCCTCTAATGGGAAGTGCGATTGGCTGGCTAAAGGGGAGATTGGCATGAAACGCATCTGGCTCACTGGAGCCAGTAGCGGCATCGGTGCCGCCCTGGCGGAAATTTTATTGACCCAAGGCCATTTCCTGGCCGTCAGCGCACGCAATGCAACGGCCCTGGAAAAGTTACACAGGGGTCATCCGCAGCAGGTACTTCTGCTGCCGGGCGACCTGACCGATCCACGCCAGGTTCAAGTCATGGGCGAGCGAATCGGGCAAGTCTGGGGCCATCTGGATCAGGTCATCCTCAACGCTGGAACCTGCGAGTATGTGGACGCAGGCGTCTTTGAAGCCGACATGATTGAACGCGTGATGCGGGCCAATCTGTTTTCCGCCGCCTATTGCGTGGAAGCCGCCCTACCACTGTTGCGCAAGGCTCAGCGGCCGCATCTGGTGGCCGTGTGCAGCTCGGTGACCTACCTGCCGTTACCGCGCGCCGAAGCGTATGGCGCCTCAAAGGCGGCAATGCGCTACCTGTTTGAGTCGTTACGCATCGACCTGGCTCACGAAGGTATCGACGTCACGCTCGTCAGCCCGGGCTTCGTCGATACGCCACTCACGCAAAAAAACGATTTCCCGATGCCGATGCGTTGGCCAGTCGGCAAAGCTGCCGCCTACATAGCCACCCGCCTGGAAAAACGTCCCCTGGACATTGCATTTCCCTGGTCATTCATTGCCGCTCTGCGCGCATTAGCGTTATTGCCCCAACGGCTGCAACTGACGCTGGGCAGACGCATGGCGCGTCCGGTCACAGAAGAGTCTTCATGAAAATAGCCATCATCGGCAGCGGTATTTCCGGCCTGACCTGCGCCTACCTGCTCAACCGCAAACACGACATCACTGTGTTCGAAGCCAGTGACTGGATCGGTGGCCATAGCCATACGGTCGACGTTGAAGTAAAGGGCGAACGCCATGCCATCGATACGGGTTTTATCGTCTTCAACGACTGGACCTATCCCAACTTCATCCGCCTGCTGGATCAACTCGGCGTGGCCTCGCAACCCACCGAGATGAGCTTTTCGGTCCAGGACCCGCACACCGGCATTGAATACAACGGCGGCAACCTCAACCAAGTGTTTGCCCAGCGAAGCAATCTGCTTTCACCTGGCTTCTGGGGCATGTTGCGCGAGATCTTGCGTTTCAACCGCCAAGCCCCACGTGATCTGGAAGAACAGCGCATCACTGCCGACACCACGCTGGGCGCCTACTTGCGGGAAAACGGCTACGGCCAGCGTTTTATCGAACATTACATCGTCCCTATGGGGTCGGCGATCTGGTCGATGTCACTGGGCGACATGCAGCGTTTTCCGCTGCAGTTCTTCGTACGCTTTTGTAAAAATCACGGCCTCTTGTCCGTCACCCACCGGCCGCAATGGCGTGTGGTCAGCGGCGGTTCGCGCCGTTACGTAACGGCGTTGAGTGCCGGTTTTGTCGAGCGTATCCACCTTAACTGCCCGGTGTATCGCGTGGAACGTGACCTGGGCGGGGTCACCCTGCACTGTGCGACCGGAAGCAAACGTTTTGACAACGTTGTGTTCGCCTGTCACAGCGATCAGGCGCTACGCCTGTTGGCCGCTCCAAGCCAAGCCGAGCGAGAGATACTCGGTGCACTGCATTACGCCGAAAACGATGTGGTGCTGCACAGCGACACCCGCCTGTTGCCCAACCGTCGCCGAGCATGGGCGAGCTGGAACTACCGCCTCGGCGGCTCAGCCCAGCACCTGGCAGCTGTTACCTACAACATGAATATCCTCCAGGGGCTTTCGAGCGACACCACCTTTTGCGTCAGCCTGAACCAGACCGCAGCCATCGACCCCGGCAAAATCCTCGACCGCTTCCGCTACGCCCATCCGCAATACAGCCAGGCAGGCATGACCGCACAAGCGCGTTGGCAAGAATTACAGGGGCCCCAGTTCAGCTACTACTGCGGCGCCTACTGGGCCAACGGTTTCCACGAGGACGGCGTGGTAAGCGCCTTGCGCGTGGCGAGCGCTTTCGGAGAAAAACTGTGAACAGTGCACTGTACCGCGGCTGGGTCAGCCACCGACGGCTGCTGCCGCGCGCCCATGGGTTTCGCTACCGCATGGGTATGCTCTACCTCGATCTGGCGGAACAATCGCAGGTGCTGGCCTTATCCTGGTTCGCCGGACATTCGCGCTGGGCCGCCTTCGCCTTCCGCGAAACTGACTACCTGCCGCTTGCAACGCGCCAGGGTATGAGCCTGAGCGATGCAGTGCGCCAGCGCGTGGAACAGGCCCTTGGTCACGCGCCGCAGGGACGCATCTGTCTGCTCACCCAGCCCCGTAGCTGGGGGCTGTCCTTTAATCCGGTCAGCCTGTTTTACTGCTTCGAATCCGACGGCAGCCTGGCCGCCATTCTCTGCGAAGTCAGCAATACCCCTTGGCGAGAGCGTTACCACTATGTGCTGCCGACCCATGCAACCGGTGAGTCATGCCACCGGGTCGCCAAGAGCTTTCACGTCTCGCCCTTCCTACCTCGTGACCTGGAGTACCGCATGCGTTTTTCCGCTCCCGGCCAAACGCTGCACGTGAACATGCAGGATTGGCAGGGTGAGCAAAAAATATTTGAAGCCGGCCTGGGTCTGGAGCGCGTCGAACTGACGCGCCAAAGCCTGCATCGCCACCTTCTGGACTTTCCCTGGATGACCGCCAAGACCCTGCTCGGCATTTACTCGCAAGCTCTGCGCCTGCTGCTCAAGCGTCTGCCCCTGGTTTCCCATCAACCCGCCGCCGGTGAATACCGCACCGCAAACCTGGAGTCTCGCCATGACGAATCCTAGCCTGACCCCAATAACGTGTGGCTCTGCTGCCAACGGGATAGGCTCCCGTGTATTGAAAAAAGGCGTCTTGCATCAACTGGCGCACCTGCGCCACGGACATTTGGTCATCATCGTCGACGGTGAGCCACTGAGCTTCGGCCAGCCTGGCGCGGCACCGCATGGCGAGATAGAAGTGCATAATGCGGCGCTCTGGCCAATGGTGGCGGTGAATGGCTCAATTGGCGCCGGCGAGGCCTATATCCACGGTTACTGGAGCAGCCCCGACCTGACGGCCGTGATCCGCGTATTCGTTGCCAACCTCGACGTACTGGATGGAATGGAGCGCGGCCTGGCACGTCTACGCCGTCCCCTGGCAAAAGCGTTGCACTGGCTCAACCGCAACACACGCCAAGGCTCGCAACGCAACATTTCTGCGCATTACGACCTGGGCAACGCGCTGTTTGAACACCTGCTGGACCCCAGCATGATGTATTCGGCAGCCATGTTCCGGTCCAGCAGCGATAGCCTTGAACAAGCTCAAATGTACAAGCTGGAGCGCATCTGCCAAAAGCTCGATCTCAAACCCAGCGACCACCTGCTGGAAATCGGCACAGGTTGGGGCGGCATGGCCATTTATGCGGCCACCCGATACGGCTGCAAGGTCACCACCACCACGCTGTCGCGTGAGCAGTTTGCCTACACCCAGCGCCTGATCGAAGAGCAGTGCCTGCAAGGCCGCATCACCCTGTTGCTGCAGGACTACCGTGACCTGACGGGTCAATACGACAAGCTGGTGTCGATCGAGATGATCGAGGCCGTCGGCCACCGCTTCCTGCCCACTTACTTCAAACAGTGCGCGCACCTGCTCAAGGAACACGGGCTTATGCTATTGCAGGCCATCACCATTCGAGACCAGCGCTACGAGCAGGCGAAAAAAACCGTCGACTTCATCCAGCGCTACATCTTCCCGGGTGGCGCCTTGCCTTCGGTGAGCACCATGCTGCACACCATCAGTCGCGACACCGACCTGAACCTTCATCACATGGAGGACTTCGGGCTTCACTACGCACGCACCCTTCGCCTGTGGCACGAGAACCTGCGACGCAGCCGGCACAACCTGGAAGCGTTAGGCTATGACGAGGCGTTTTTTCGCCTGTGGGAGTTTTACCTGTGCTACTGCGAGGGCGGCTTCCTGGAACGAAGCATCGGCACCGCGCACCTTTTACTCGCCAAACCCGGGGCACGGCCGCAGCCTTTCGGCCTGGAGGCGTGAACGTGCGAGGCCGGTTGTTGCTCAACGCAGGACTGTTCCAGATCGGCTGGTTCGCCTGTGTGCTGGGTGCGCAACGGCCGTGGCTGTTGCTGCTGGCAATGACCTGCCTGGCGATACACCTGCTATGGATTGCAAACACCCCTGATGAGTGGCGTTATCTGTTGAAGGTGTCAACCTGCGGCTGGGTCCTGGACAGTGCTCTATTGCATCTCGGGGTATTCCAGTTTCCCGGTGCCACACTCATTTTGCCGCCCTGGCTGGCAATCCTCTGGCTACTTTTCGCCAGTACTTTGCGTCACAGCCTGAGCTGGACAAAGCGCCCTTGGTGGATAGGCAGCCTGCTAGGGGCTATTGGCGGGCCTCTCTCTTACTGGGGAGGTGCCAGGTTGGCTGATGTCGGCCTGCCGCTGGGTACCTGGCCCAGCATTCTGATACTCGCTTTGATTTGGGCGATGTTGATGCCGGCATTGCACTGGCTGGCCGGACAGCCTGCTCGTTGACTCAAGATTGCTTGCGGAAGAACAAGGTGATCTGGCCAACCTCCACGTTGAACTTGGACATGTACGAGCGATTGATCAGGGTGTTCTCGTCCATCAAGTACATCCAGTCGTCCAGATGAACCTCATACTCCTTGCCGTCCACCGGCAACCTCAGCACATATCGCCAGCGCAATGCATTACCTGCCACCTCACCCTGCGCCTCGCCCATCACGTCGCCAGCGGTTCCACGCCATTGGCCAGGTCCGGCCGGGGTGAGCGTCCACACGCGTTTCTGCCGAGTACCGTCGCTGTACGTAAATGACTCGTCGAGGATCAGCCGGTTACCTTCAGAGTGGCCATTGATCTCTACGTGGAAGCGTTTGGTGACCTCGCCTGAACGCTTTTGAAAGATTCCCCAGGCTTCAACCCGCCCCTCGAAAAATTCGCGCAAATCAAGCTTGGGGGTTTCCTGACTGTAGGTCTGCACATCCACCCGACTACAACTTGCAAGGCCGATGCACAGCAGCAATAGCCATATCCTCAGCATGCATATCTCCTCGATGTTTTCAGGGTTTGGCGATGCCCAGCAATTGGTCGCGCAGTTGCGGGTCGCGGGTTCGGGGGTCAAGCCAGATGGAGAAAAAGGCTTCGGCGAACGCCTCGTCCTTCACCACATGCCGCAGATTCTCGCCGACGTAAAAACGTGCGCCCTCTGCAGGCACATAGACGCCTGTGATGCGGTCACCGGCGCGCACATCGACAAAGGCCTTGAGCATCTCCCGCTCCCAACGGGCCATCAATTGCGAATTCGGAGGGGTGGGCGACAGGCGGCGGATTTCCTTGATGCTGGCCTCGACCAGATCCTCGCGACTGATCGCGCGACGGTAGGTCAGCTCCAGCGCAAAAGGCACATCCGCGCCTGGCAGATCACCGGCAAGCAGGCGTGGGCTCCACAATTGCGCGCTGTAGATGGAAAAACCGAATATTCGCATCTCGCCGCCCCCTATCCGACGAGCATCGGGCAGGGCTTCGCGCCAATCAGCCAACAGTCCTGGGCTCTGGAGCATCAGAACAAGACAGACAACGTGGCGGATAAAGCAGTCTGTCTGCATATCGTGCAAAGGCCTCGATAAGACTCAAGGGACGCCTTTAAAAGCTATACCAAATTTTTATTTTGTACAGCTAATAACCGCTATGGTCAGCGTTGAAAGGCGGTATCTGACGAGCTCAAGTCCTCACGGAGATCACGCCCCTGCCATCTCCCTGACAATGTCAAAGAACGTTGTCAGGATGCGTCGGGAACTCTGCGCTCGCAGGCAAACCAGGGTTTCGGTAAAACGTTGCTGGCAATCGACGATCGGCAAGCCGCGAATCCGCGAATCCGCACCGAGTTCGGCGGCCGAAACAACGCCGACGCCCATACCGATGGCGACAGCCTCGCGGGCCGCTTCACGCCCCTCCGCCTCGATGGCCTTGCGAATGCGCAAGCCCGCCGTCGCCATCTCCTCCTCCAGGGACAGTCGCGTCACCGAGCCCTGCTCGCGCAATACCAGGGGCGTGTTGTCCAGGTCGGCGAGGCAGATGGAAGTTCGTTGTGCCCAGGGATGGTCATGGGCGACGAAGGCGAGCATCGGATCGCTGCGCAGGGGCAGCTTGAGCAGTCGGTCATCTTCGATATTGCGCCCCAGCAGGGCGATGTCTGCCTGGTGGCCGAACAGCCGCTGCAGGACCTCATCGGTATTGGCCGTTTCCACTTTCACATCCACGCCCGGGTATCGAGCACAGAAGCGCGCGACGTAAGGCAGCACATGCACGGGCGCGTCCACGGCAAGGTTCAGGGTCCCTGTCGACAGGGTGCGGTAGTCCATCAACATGTCGTGGGCATCGACACTGATATCGAACAGGCGCTGGGTCAGCCCGAACAAGCGCTCGCCCACTTCCGTCAGTCGCACCAGGCGTTTGTCCCGGAAAAACACCATCACGCCGTAGTACTCCTCAAGCTTGCGCACCTGGTCGGACACCGCTGGCTGGGACAGGCAGAGCTGTTCGGCCGCGCGCGTGAAACTGCCATTGATTGCCACGGCGTGGAAAGCCTTGAGCTGGGTATGGGAGATCGTCATGGGGGCCTACCTATAGTTTCAACTTATTCATGCATACGATAAATCGATTTTATTTATGAACAATGAACTGCAAGGATGGATTTCGCAAATGCCTTGGCCAACGGGCCGCTGCTTGGATCAATCAGGAATGCCTAATGGAAATCGAACGTTTCGCCACGATAAAACGCCGTTCGGACATGGTCCGGCATGACGACGTCCTCTACATCGGGGGCCAGGTTGCCACGGACCTCAGTGGCAATATCGAGGCACAGACCCACGAGGTTCTTTGCGCCATCGAGCAGCTGTTGCTCAGTGTCGGCAGCGACCGTACGCGGGTGCTTTCGGTGCGCATCCTGCTGGCTCACCGCGAGGACTATGAAGGGCTCAACAGGGTCTGGGACGAATTTTTCCCCGAAGGCCATGCCCCCGCACGCGCTTGTACCCTGGCCAACCTGATCGACCCCGGTTGGCGCGTGGAAATGATCGTGGTCGCCGCCTGCGGCTGATTGCGTCCTGAATGCCACCCCGCAACCTTTCGAACGGAGACTCCCCATGCGCCCCTTCTGGCTCGACCAGGCCCTGAAAAGCCAATCCGATACGCCCTGCCCGCCATTGCGCCAAGACACCCACGCCGACGTCTGCATCGTCGGCGGTGGTTACACCGGCCTTTGGACCGCCATCATGCTCAAGGAACAGAACCCCGAACTGGACGTTGTCATCGTCGAAGCGGACATCTGCGGTGCCGGCGCCAGTGGACGCAACGGCGGTTGTGCGCTGTCCTGGTCGGCCAAGTTCTTCACCCTGGAACGCTTGTTCGGGGTCGAAGAGGCTGTGCGCCTGGTCAAGGAATCGGAACAGAGCATCTACGCCATCGGCGCCTTCTGCAAAAAATACGCGGTGGACGCCGACTACCGCCTCGATGGCACGCTCTACACCGCGACCAACCGCGCCCAGGTCGGTTCGACGGACGGGGTGATCGCGGCGCTGGAGCGCAATGGCATCAACTCCTTTACCAAACGCGCACTCCCTGAGGTGCAACGCATGTCGGGTTCAACCCGTCACGTCGAAGGCTGGTTCTCACCGGCGGCGGCCAGTGTGCAACCGGGCAAGCTGGTGCGTGGCCTGCGCCGGGTTGCGCTCGACCTGGGCGTGCGGATCCACGAGGGTTCGCCAATGACCGGCCTCGAACACGGGCTGCCGGCCACCGTCAACACGCCGGGCGGGAAAGTCGTGGCCAAGCGCGTAGTCATGGCCATCAACGCCTGGATGGCCCGTGCCTTTCCAGAGTTTTCGCGCTCGGTGGCCATCGTCTCCAGCGACATGATCATTACCGAACCGCGCCCCGACCTGCTGGAACGAATCGGCCTGACCAACGGGGTCACCGTACTCGACTCGCGCATCTTCGTGCACTACTACCACAACACCCCAGACGGCCGGATCATGCTCGGCAAAGGTGGCAATACCTTCGCCTACGGCGGTCGCATCTTGCCAGTATTCGACCAGCCTTCGCCCTACAAGGGCTTGTTGCGCAAGACCCTGGCCGAGTTCTTCCCGGACTTTGCCGATGTCGGCATTGCCGCCACGTGGAACGGCCCGTCCGATCGCTCCGTCACCGGGCTGCCGTTCTTCGGCCGAATGGGCGCAAGCGGCAACGTGTTTTATGGCTTCGGCTATTCCGGCAGCGGCGTCGGTCCCTGTCATATGGGTGGGCAAATCCTTTCATCGCTGGTGTTGGGGCAGGACAACCCCTGGACACGCTCGCCGCTGGTGCAAGGACCGCTCGGCCTGTTTCCGCCAGAGCCGATCCGCTACCTGGGCTCGCTGATGGTGCGCAACGCCATTCGCCGCAAAGAGCACGCCGAGGACCGCAACCTGCGCCCCCGTCGACTGGACGTGCGCCTGGCGAAGTTCGCCGCGGCGGCGGGCAAGTCGGACAAGGCATAGCGCAGCGTCAGGTCTGCGATATTTGTTTGGGTGATCAACCCTGCCTGGCGCTTGCCAGGCGGGGTTTCCTGGTTTCAACCGTTCAATTGAGCCGCGAGCGAAGATTTGCGGCGTGCCGATATCGATCAATGCGCCCAGTTTCCACTTATAAGCCCAGCTTGTTTGTGACATGTGATAAATCGATTTCAGTTATTTTTCCGCAGGTGTTTTGATCAGCACATGCATCACTCCCCTACAAGAACAACACCGCCGGAGAAGATCATGACCAAAGCTGAATTCCCGACCACACAGGCGCTGGCTACCCCAGCCTTGGGTGAACCCTACCTGCTGACCCCAGGGCCGTTGACCACGTCCAGGGCCACCAAGGAAGCCATGCTGCGCGACTGGGGCTCATGGGACGTTTCCTTCAATCAAGTCACGGCCGAGGTTCGCCAGAACCTGCTGAGCATGGCCGGCGTCGCGGACGACAGCTTCGCCTGCGTGCCGTTGCAAGGCAGTGGCAGCTACTCGGTGGAAGCCGCCTTGGCCACGGCCATCCCCCGTGACGGTAAAGCGCTGGTGCTGATGAATGGCGCCTACGGCCAACGCGCCACCAAGACCCTGGAGTACCTCGGTCGCGCCTTCATCACCCTGGACAAAGGCGACTATTTGCCGCCACAGCCCGAGGAAGTCGACGCCCTGCTCAAGGACAATCCGGACGTCACCAACGTCTTCATCGTCCATTGCGAAACCAGCTCCGGCATTCTCAATCCGCTGCGCGAAATCGCCGATGTGGTGAAGGCCCATGGCAAGAGCCTGATCATCGATGCCATGAGTTCCTTCGGCGCCGTGCCGTTGACGGTCAAGGACATCACGTTCGACGTGGTGGTGTCTTCTGCCAACAAATGCATCGAGGGCATTCCGGGGTTCGGCTTCGTCATCATCCGCCGCTCCGTGCTGGAGGCCGCCAAAGGCCGCGCCAACTCCCTGAGCCTGGATCTGTACGAGCAGTGGGTATACATGGAGCGCACCGGGCAATGGCGTTTCACCCCTCCGACCCACAGCGTCGTGGCTTTCCATAAAGCCCTGGAGCAACACACTGCCGAAGGCGGCGTGCATGGCCGACTGGCACGCTACACACGCAATCGCGACGTACTGGTCGCCGGCATGCGCAAGCTTGGCTTCAAAACGTTGCTGGAAGACCGTTGGCTGTCGCCGATCATCACCACGTTCTTCAGTCCGGAACATCCGAACTTTGAGTTCAAGCGCTTCTACGATGAACTCAAGGCCCGCCAGTTCATCATCTACCCCGGCAAACTGACCGTCGCCGAGAGTTTCCGCATCGGCTGTATCGGCCAGATCGACGAATACATCGTCCATCAATTGCTGCGCGCCATCGCCGACAGTCTTGTGGCGATGAACGTCGACATGCATCTACCGGCAGGCTGACCACCCCTTTAAAGGTCTTTGTCAATTCGAGCACGGGTGCAATGGGTAGCACCTTTGGACAGGGATCTTTTTTTAAACATGGATTCGCTGACTGATCGCCAGGCAGAGCCGGGGAGCCGTCAGCGATCGCGTCAATTTAATGCTTAAAGCCTGATGCCATCTCACGGCCATCTGATCGATGCCGTGTGCGTGGACAGTCTTTCTGTACCGAAAACAAAAACAAAACTCATTATTTGCGCTGTCTGGCACCACATACGGGATCAGAACACCATGAACAAGAACGCTACAAGTCCTCTCGCCACTGGCTGGAAATCGCTCCAGCGTTGGCGCGTGCAAGTTTTCCTCATCACCTGGGTGGCCTATGCCGCCTTCTACTTCACCCGCAAGGCGTTTTCCGTTGCCAAGCTGGGTATTGGCGAAGACCCGGACTTCATGCTCGAAAAGGCCATGATGGCCAATCTCGACGCCCTCTACCTGACCGCGTATGCCGTGGGGCAGTTTCTGTGGGGCAACTTCTCCGACCGCTTCGGCCCCAGGGTCGTGGTCCTGAGCGGGCTCGTTATTTCGGCGCTGGCCGCGCTGCTGATGGGTACTTACGCGACCCTGCCGATTTTCGCTTCCTGCATGCTGGTCCAGGGCCTCGCCCAGTCCACCGGTTGGTCGGGGCTGTGCAAGAACGTCGGCAGTTTCTTCAGCACCAGCGAACGCGGCCGCGTGCTGGGTTTCTGGAGCACCTCCTACGCCTTCGGTGGCCTGGTCGCCACGCCGTTTGCCGGCTGGTGGGCCTACAACCACTACCACGACTGGCGCCTCGCGTTTATCAGCAGCGCCGTGGTGGTCCTGGTGGTGGCGGTGTTGTTCTTCTTCCTGCAACGCAACAAGCCGGAAGACGTCGGCCTGCCGCCGGTGGAGATCGAAATCGAGCCCGTCAGCAACGTCGTGGTACCGCGTGAAAGCATGTGGGCCGGCTTGCGCACCGTGATGAAAAATCGGACCGTGCTGGTGCTCGGCCTCGCCTACTTCATGCTCAAGCCAGCGCGCTACGCCATCCTCCTGTGGGGGCCGGTGATCATCTACGAGCGCATGCCCGAGATCGGCAAGGTGGCCTCAGCCATCGTTCCCACCTCGTTTGAACTGGCCGGTTTGATCGGACCGATCCTCATCGGTATCGCCTCGGACAAGTATTTCGGCGCCCGTCGTATTCCCGTCTGTGTCCTAAGCCTGGTGATCCTGACTGCCTGTCTTGCGCTGTTCGTTCCCGCCATGCAAAGCGGCAGCCTCTACATCGTGGTCGGCCTGCTGTTCATGATGGGCCTGTCTCTTTACGGGCCGGACTCGATGCTCAGCGGCTCGGCGGCGATCGACTTCGGCAGCAAGGACGGCGCGGCCTCCGCCGCAGGCTTCGTCAATGGCTGTGGCTCGGTCGGTGCCGTGCTCGGTGGCTTGCTGCCGGGTTACTTCGACACCATCACCGTGTTCCTGGTGTTCACCGGCGCTGCACTCCTGGCCAGCCTGATGCTGGTGCCCTTCTGGAACAGCCGCCCGAAAACAGTGGAAAGCCCGGTGCTGTCCTCGACGCCGGTGCAGCCGGTCGTACTTGGCATCAACTCCTGAACCCGAACCCATCTATCAATTATCACTGGAGCAATCATCATGAATTACCAACAACCTTCTCAGTTGCAAGCCGTGGTTCTGGACTGGGCCGGCACCGTCGTTGATTTCGGTTCTTTCGCACCGACGCAGATTTTCGTCGAGGCCTTTGCCGAGTTCGGCGTCGCGGTGTCCCTGCAAGAAGCTCGCGGGCCGATGGGCATGGGCAAGTGGGACCACATCCGCACGCTGTGCAACGAGCCACAGATTGCCGACCGCTACCACGCCGTGTTCGGCCGCTTGCCAACCGACGATGATGTCACCGCCCTCTACGAGCGCTTCATGCCGCTGCAGATCGAGAAAATCGCCCTGCATTCGGCGTTGATTCCCGGTGCGCTCGAGACCATCAACGGCCTGCGCGACAAGGGCCTGAAAATCGGCTCCTGCTCCGGCTATCCGGCCGTGGTCATGGAGAAGGTCGTGGAACTGGCGCGCAAGAACGGCTATGTCACCGACCACGTGGTGGCGACCGACGAAGTGCCCAATGGACGCCCGCACCCGGCGCAAGCCTTGGCCAACGTCATTGCCCTGGGCATCAGCGACGTCGCCGCTTGCGTGAAGGTCGATGACACCTGGCCGGGCATTCTCGAAGGCCGAAGCGCGGGCATGTGGACGGTGGCTCTGACCTGCTCCGGCAACGCACTGGGCCTGACCTATGACCAATTCAAGGATTTGTCCCTGGAGGCATTGGCCGAGGAACGCGCGCGCATCGTCAAGATGTTCGAAGGCTCGCGCCCTCACTACCTGATCGACACCATCGTTGATTTGCCGGCGGTCATCGAAGACATCAATGCGCGCCTGGCTCGTGGAGAAACCCCTCAGGGTTCCTGACCCTGTCGGCTTGCACAATTGACAGTGGCCGTCCCAAGGACGGCCACATCCAAAAAGACAAGAGAACGCCACCATGAACTACGCCCACCCTGGCACCCCCGGTGCCATCGTTTCCTTCAAGTCCCGTTACGGCAATTACATCGGCGGCGAGTTCGTCGCACCGGTCAAGGGTCAGTACTTCACCAATACCTCGCCAGTAAATGGCCAACCGATTGCCGAATTCCCGCGCTCCACGGCTGAAGACATCGACAAAGCCCTGGACGCTGCCCACGCGGCCGCCGATGCCTGGGGCAAGACGTCGGTGCAGGACCGCTCTTTAGCGCTGCTGAAAATCGCCGACCGCATCGAACAGAACCTGGAACTGCTGGCCGTCACCGAAACCTGGGACAACGGCAAAGCCGTGCGCGAAACCCTCAATGCCGACATCCCGCTGGCCGTGGACCACTTCCGCTACTACGCCGGTTGCATCCGCGCCCAGGAAGGCAGCTCGGCCGAAATAAACGAACATACCGCGGCGTATCACTTCCATGAACCCCTGGGCGTGGTCGGGCAGATCATCCCGTGGAACTTCCCGATCCTGATGGCCGCCTGGAAACTCGCCCCGGCCCTGGCCGCCGGTAACTGCGTGGTGCTCAAGCCTGCCGAACAAACCCCGCTGGGCATCACCGTGCTGGTCGAGCTGATCGGCGACCTGTTGCCACCCGGCGTGCTGAACATCGTGCAGGGCTTCGGCAAAGAAGCCGGCGAAGCCCTGGCCACCAGCAAGCGCATTGCCAAGATCGCCTTCACTGGCTCGACCCCGGTCGGCTCGCACATCATGAAATGCGCGGCCGAGAACATCATTCCGTCCACCGTGGAGCTGGGTGGCAAGTCGCCGAACATCTTCTTCGAAGACATCATGCAGGCCGAACCGTCCTTCATCGAGAAAGGCTGCCGAAGGCCTGGTGCTGGCGTTCTTCAACCAGGGCGAAGTCTGCACCTGCCCTTCCCGCGCCCTGGTGCAGGAATCGATCTACGACGACTTCATGAAAGAGGTGATGAAAAAAGTCCTGTCGATCAAACGCGGCGACCCGCTGGACACCGACACCATGGTCGGCGCCCAAGCGTCCGAGCAGCAATTCGACAAGATCCTGTCCTACCTGGAAATCGCCAAGGGCGAAGGCGCCGAGCTGCTGACCGGCGGCAAGGTGGAAAAACTCGAGGGCAACCTGGCGAGCGGCTATTACATCCAGCCGACGCTGCTCAAGGGCACCAACAAGATGCGCGTGTTCCAGGAAGAAATCTTTGGCCCGGTGGTGAGCATCACCACCTTCAAGGACGAAGCCGAAGCCCTGGCCATCGCCAACGACACCGAGTTCGGCCTCGGTGCCGGCCTGTGGACCCGCGACATCAACCGCGCCTATCGCATGGGCCGGGCGATCAAGGCGGGGCGCGTGTGGACCAACTGCTACCACCTGTACCCGGCGCATGCCGCGTTCGGTGGCTACAAGAAGTCCGGCGTCGGTCGTGAAACCCACAAGATGATGCTCGACCATTATCAGCAGACCAAGAACCTGCTGGTGAGCTACGACATCAATCCGCTGGGCTTCTTCTGATTTCGCACTAACAACAACCACCTTGTAGGAGCGAGCATGCTCGCGAAAAACCTGAGCACGCCACGGGGTGCCAGACTAATCGCGTCATCGTTGACGACCATCGTCGGAACGCCGCCCGGAGCATGCTCGCTCCTACAAGGATCACGCCGTATCTGCAGGTGAATCCCCGATGAAAATCCGTTACAAGGTGAGCCTTGTGGCTGCTGCTGTGCTGTTGGTGACGACCAGCCTCCTGTCACTGGTTCAGGTAGGGCAGATACGAACGATTTTGCGTCATCAGGTCGAGGCCAGTATTTTTGAATCGAGCAACGCCGTGGCACGCCAGATCGAAAACTGGCTGAACGGCAAACTTCATCTGATGGACCTGGCCGCCCAGGCGATCGACAGTCAGTACAGCGCGCAAGCGACCCAGAGGATCATCGACTCAGCCATTTTGAAAGACGAATTCAAGCTGGTATTCGGTGCCCTTGAGTCCGACGGCAAACCCATCAAGAACGCTTCACCCTGGAATCCAAAACCCGACTATGACGGTCGCACCCGCCCTTGGTACGCGACGGGTAAAGCAGGCAGCCAAGCGGTCTTGACCGAACCCTACAAGGACTCCACCACCGGCGAAATCCTGATCTCGGCGGTGGCCCGGATCAGCGACGCGGGTCAACCGTTCGGGGTATTCGGTGGTGACATCCGCCTGACCACCGTGGCCGATGCCATCAACACCCTGGATTTCGGCGGCGCCGGGTATGCGTTCCTGCTGAGTAAAAGTGGCAACATCATTTCTCACCCGGACGCCGGGCTGAATGGTCAACCCTACAGCCAGCTTTTCGCCGGTAGCGCCCTGCCGCTGACCGGTCAACTTCAAGAAGCCAGCGGCGGTGGAAAGTCGCTCCTGGTGTCCTTCATTCCGCTCACCGATCTCAAGGGCATGGATTGGTACATCGGTGTGGTGCTGGACCAGGACATCGTCATGGCCGCAGCCCGCATCCTCAGCTGGCGAGCCGTGATCGGTACTGGCCTGGGTGTGCTGCTCAGCCTGTTGGTCCTGGGCTTGCTGGTCCGGCGACTACTCTGGCCGCTGGATCGGCTCAAGGCGTCACTGGCAGACATCAACCGCGGAGACGGTGACCTCACCCACCAATTACCCGTGTCTGGCAATGATGAAATTGCGCAGGTCTCCAGGGAGTTCAACCAGTTCCTGCAAAACCTCAAATCGCTGATTGGCGATGTGAAAAACAGCGCTCGACACGTCCGCGAGAGCACCACCACAACGTCGTCTGAAGCGGACCAGGCCGCCAGTCGCGTGCAAATTCAGCTGCAGGAACTGGATCAACTCGCCACCGCCATGACCGAGATGGCCTCGACCGCCGAGGACGTGGCGCGCAATGCCCAAGCGGCTGCCGAGGCGGCCATCGTTGCCACCGGGCAAACCGCAGACGGTGTCGCCCTGGTGTCCAGGTCAACAGGGGCTATCAAGCGTTTGGCCGAGGAGATGGACGACACCGGCCAGGCCATCAATGAATTGTCCACGCTCAGTCAAGGCATCGAATCGATTGTCGCGGTCATCACCAGCATCGCCGATCAAACCAACCTTCTCGCGCTCAATGCGGCCATCGAGGCGGCACGTGCTGGCGAATCGGGACGCGGGTTCGCCGTGGTTGCCGATGAGGTGCGCTCCCTGGCCTCGCGTACCCAGCAATCCACCCAGGAAATACGCCAGATGATCGACCAACTGCAGATGGGGGTGAAACACGCCCAGGTGCGCATGCAGCAAAGCCGCGACACCGCCAGCAAGACCGCCCTGGATGCCAACGCGGCGAATGAAACCCTTGAGCGCATCCGTGAAGCCATTTACCGCATCAATGACATGAACCTGCAAATCGCCGCGGCGGCTGAAGAACAGAGCGCCACGACCGAGGAAATCAATCGCAATACGTCCAACATCCGCGACATCAGCCTCGAAGTCACCGGCAGTGCCGCCAAGCAGGTCCGCCAATGTTCCGTGATGGGGGAACAGGTTGGCGAGCAACACAGACTGCTCAGCCGCTTCAGGATTTGAAGTGCACAGCAACACAATTTCAGATCACAAAAACAACTATTCCACCGAGGTAAGAAAGATGAGTGCGGCTTCCCTGTATCCCGTTCGTC
>CXWK01028456.1_pt1 | contig 49004 bp, 56 predicted proteins | sample 590851 | NCBI WGS metagenome assembly CXWK01 (sample SAMEA3498364, study PRJEB10139) | wastewater metagenome | biome: wastewater treatment plant; material: activated sludge | place: Denmark | collected 2014-08-01 | reverse complement strand
CCATCTTATCAGCAGCCAACTTAGCTTTATCCATTTCTGCATCACTTGGTGCATATCCATTCTTAGCTATATAAGCTTCTTTGAATTGTTCTAGGTAATCATAGGAGTTTGTTGCTCCTTCATATGCAGCTTCTGCTAGGGCTCCGTTAGTTAGCCTCCAGACATCTATCCCTGCACCTATACTACCTGTAATCCTTTTAACACCTGTGGCTCCCTTAACTAAGGCATATGCCCTCTTTAGAGAGTAATAGTCAGCAAGTGACTTAAATACCTTTCTAGGAGTATTATATATTTCACCAATCTCACCAATACCTGCAGTTGCAGCAGTGATGGCTACATTCTCAAGTAAAGCAGCACCAATAGTACCTAATGTGAATCCTAGAGATGGTCCACTTTCTTCCCAGAAGTCACCTCTAAGTAACTGCCACCACTTAACTTCCTTATCAGTCTTGTAGTCAGGATATAATTCCTCTAGATCCCTAATTCTTTCAGATTGTTTGGTGAAACGTTCTTGATTAACTAAACTGTCTAATCCAAAGATTGCTGAAGCTGTATCTCCATATTCTTGGAAGTAGTTCTTGAATTGAAAAGATGCTGTCTGCCACATTTTGGGGAAAACATTCTTAATAGATTCCCACTTGGTCTCAGCATGATCATACATAGCATCTATGATATCTGTAGGTAGCTCTGGGTTAAATCCCAACTTTTTCCACAATCTATCATTTTGCTTATATCTAATAGCATCACTAACCTTAAAATCCCTAAATGGTAACTCTCTCTTCATTTCGAGAGCTGGTCCATCCATCAACTTATCATTGATTTGTGCTGATGCAGCCTCATCTTTCTTTTTTTGAGGAGTTAGTTGAGTATTAACTATATCAGTAAAATCCTTAACAGGGATATCATTACCTGGATAGTTAGCAAACACATCCTGTGATTGTTGTAGAATAGGAGGTATATTTATAGCAGGTCTATCCCACTTAGGGAAATCTATTTGGGTAGGTATATCTGCTACATCCAGATTAGGAGAGCTTAGTGATGGTGATACTATATCTGGCATTACTTATCTTTTGCTTCTTTATTAGCTATATCAATATTATTTGCTATACGTGCTAATAGATTATTAACTGTTTCTGGATATAAAGTTATGATTTGGTCTAATGTAGGAGCTTCTCTTGTTCCTAACTTTCTCTCAATCATAGCTTTAATCTCACTACCTGTCTTCAATAATTTCTTTCCATTCTCAATAACATAGACATTGTCAGCAATAACTTCAGCTGATATTGTACCAGCATCATTAGACATATTCATTATTGAGATCTGTCCATCTTTTGTTGGGGTGATGGCTAAGAAATCACCTCTACTCTTAAATTTACCTACAGTATGATCACTCTCCATCCATTCTTTATTAGCAGTTATAACTGGAATTCTAACATCCTGAAGATATTCCCAAGCTGCTTGATCTTCCTTACTTAATCCCTGCATGCGTAACTGTACAGTAGGTAATGGTTCATCTTTCTTTTTAGAACGGATATTATATCCAGCTAATTTATCAGAACGAGATCCTATAAATTCTAATACCTTTTCTATTTTATTTTTATCATCACTATCAGCATATTGTATGACATTAGGTAACTTCTCAGCAAATGAGAATGCATCATCCTTATCTCCAAAGATATGACTTGCGGATTGTACATTATTATTAACAGCTAATCCATAAAATATTGGATTTGTCACCTCAGTAACTTTCTTACCAAATTCAACCACTGTAGGAACCTTATTCACAAGTTTTTGGGTAGTGGCTAGTTTCAATTCTCCACTTTTATATTTCTTCAACTCCTCATCTGTAACTGCCTTAATTGTTGGTCTACCTAATGGTACTCCAGTTTTAGGATTAACACCTGAATATTCCTCTATTACAAATTTTGGTTGACCTTGATCAGCCAAATATCTACCATATGCCTTATTTATATTATTTTGGTCTAATGGAACTCTACCATTATTATCAAAGTACTTGGATAAATTACCCAAAACCTTCTCCTGCTCAGTAAATATTTGTTTGCTGACATTCTGTTGTAGACGTGTATTACTATTAATTGTAGCACGTAACTGTTCAGCCTTTAACTGACCATTTGGATCACCATTATCTGTAGCTATTTTAGTGATGAGGTCAGCAGAGAAATCCAAATCTTTTGTTGCCATTTCACCCATAGCTTTCTTGAATGCAGATGGTGACATATTTCTAATAGAGTTTTTCCATTCATCTACAGAGCGTCCAGCCAAGCCCTTAATCATAGATCTACCACTTATTACACCTTGTGTTCTACCATTCTTATCATAGAATGCCTTCATAAAGGCAGCAGCCTTATCTATATCTGGTTCTTCTAATGCTTTAGTTTGAGAAATAGTACCAGTCTCACCTATCTTACTCTCTATACTAATAAGGGCATTTTCACCAATAACACTACTGATAACAGATTTTCTGACATTATTGTCCATATTATCCAACTCAGTTAGTATAGTAGTTTTTTGTGTTTCAGCTATTTTAGCCTTATCACTTTCATTAGGATTAGATACCTCAGGAGTAGCTATAGTTGTACCTGTACTAGTTCCATCTCCAAATATAGGCTCTGTTCCTGAACCAATACCTTTCTTAGCTTGGGTTTGGATTCTTAGCAACTCCAACTGCCTACCCACAGCATTATCTGCTTCTGTGGCTTTATTATGTCTAACATCCTCTCCTAAGTTAGCATAACCTAGGTTTAGACGTTGGATGGCCACATTGATATTTTCCTTGGCTATCTTTGCATTGTTGGGTTTAATTTCCTGTGAGGAAGATTCCCAGGCTAACTTGGGAGCCAATTCATGGAAGGTAGCTGATTGCCACAACTGCTCAATTTTTGAGAGAGAAGATGACAGATTAGTCATATCAGTCAGATTAGTGAACTCACTAACATACTTTGGTTTCTCTATATTAGAGAGATCTCTAATAGATGTCTTCAAGTTATCAATTACCCTCTGATAAGATGATCTCTTGGCTGAGTTGGTAGCATTCCCATCATTTGGAATGAGGTACATCTGGTACTCTAATTCAGCTTTATTGTTGCTTAGGTCCGCTATTTTGTTGTCAAATAGATTATTGGCCAGTGACTGGAAGTACCCATCAACAGCGGCTGGATTTGAAGCTAAATGCTTGTAGAAGGTATTTCTGCCCTCCACTCTCATTTGTTGCTTTAATTGAGGACTTCCCATATTTTCAATAGCAGCCAATATTCTTTCTTTGCTAACTCCTTTCTTGCTTACTTCCTCTATATACCACTCGTCACCCTTTATTTGAGCATTCTTTATATCCTCCGCCTTTAATAAGTCAGTTATCTTCTTATATTCAACAGCAGTATCTACTTGTGGGGAATAGGTGGACATATTCTGATAGAGTGATTTCCACCCATCTCTTTTATTTAAATCCTTAGATAATAGAGACTTCTCAAATTGAATATTCTCAATTGAGAGGGGATTATAGTATTTACCTCCTTCCTTTGTTCTGAAAGACATTCCGTTTTGGAATTCTTTGTTTAGGTTATTAACCACATAATCTTCTCCAATTATATCCTGATCCTTCATTAAATTATCATATATCCCAATACCTTTTCTCTGGATGGAGGGATCTCCCAAGTTCATTGAGGATAGTTTAGTAAGCTGCTTTTGGGCATCCTTTATATATTGGTCACGAATACCTCTATTATCATCAGTAACTAAACTTAAGTTTAGGGCAGCATTATGGGCAGACATAACTCTCTCAGCCCCAACATCCCAAATACGATCTTGAGCAGTTATTGATTTGAAGATATCATTGATTGGGAGTTTCATCGGACGAAATGATGAAACTGCAGCATAATCATTATTTTGGTACGGACTACTACTTGGCATAATTAAAGAATTTATCATGTTTTCTCTCAAGATATACAGTAGAATCCTTATATAGCCAATCTCTAATTGTCTTTATTTGATTCCCTCCTTTATATTCTAATCTAGAAATATTATTTTTTTCGTAAATTTTAGTCTCATTAAATTCTAATTTCTCAATCATTATATTTTGGATACTTTTTAGAAATTCTCTAGTTCCAAGTATCATCCATTTAACATCAGTTTTTCTATTATGTTTAGCATTATGTGGAATAGAGCTAGTTACACATCCATCTCCATCAAAATAACCCCTAATGAAATGAGATAAAAATTGGTCATCTAAAAAAGTTGGAAATTTCAAAATTAAAGATTTTGCTTTAACTAATCCCAATATAGATAATTGATCACTGATTTTTTTACTAGATATACTCAAGCTATATTGACCTGAACTATTACCTCCAAAATGATTAATTTTAGGTTTTCTGTAATACAATGGCCTATTTGAATTTATAAAAGTATTGAATTTTTCTAATATTTCTTTATCTTGTTCGTGTAAACTAATAATAACTCTTGTACCCTCAGGATAATTGCATCCATCAGCATATAAAAATCCCAGAAAATAGGCTTTTTCTTCTGTGTCTATTTTATCAAAAAACGTTTCATCTAGGGTATATTTCCTATTTATTTCAGAATTTGACTTGGCTTTGTATCCTCTTCTTAGTAAAAGTCCTCTACAAGAGCCCAAACCTAAATCAAAGTGCTTATCTAAATCTTTGAAATTATATTTCCCAGTTTCATACATTTGACAAAGTTCTAATATTTCTCCTTTATTTAATCTTTTCATATTTACAAAGATACGTATAAATTGTTAATAAACAACTAATTGTATGATTTATTTTACTGTTGAAAGGGGTTACTAAATTGACTGTTAGATTGACTAAAATAGGGTGCTGCTTGTTGGAAGAATTTACCCTTAATGAGAGATGATATTACACTGTCTGATAGACCGGATGCAGATAGGGATTTTGCTTCTCTAATCATGGCTTCCCAGGTATCTTGGCCAGTTTTGCCACGAGCATCCATAACATTCTTAGGATTCCTATTAAAGTTACCCGTTCTCCAGTCAAAGTTATAAGCTGGGTTATCTCTAGATAATAAGTTGTAAGCTAATATTTGGTTAGTTTGAACATCATCTAAAACATTGTTCATATATTGATCACCTAAGAAAGTCTTCAAATTATCAAAGTTTTGCCTTCCTACAACAGACTGTTGATAATAGGTAGCATCATTCTGCATGTTTGTTAGAGTCTCATTGTTCTTAACTTGATTTCTATATTGTCTTCCTTGATTAACTATCTGAGCATTTTGGTTCTCATATTGTGAACGTATACCTGGCACTTGATTAAGGTATTGTCCATATGCAGATTGGGACTGTGCATTTCTTAATATTGGAGATAATGTTGATAGTGCATTTATTTGCTGGTTAGCCATGCCCTTAGCATCTCCCACAGCTTGTTCTGGATTAACCAAGTAGTCTTCAGTATATGTTGCATCATATTGACTGCGCATTGGCATATATCTCTTAGCTCCAGCATATTTGGCTGCATTATAACCTTGACTAGTTTTCTGCCATGGGGTAAATCTCCATGGAGTAGTTAGAGGACCTTGAGCATCACCTGGAACTTCATCAGGATGTGGTATATTCATAGATAAGTCTTGTCCACTTTCTCCAGGTAAACCCTGAGGATTTCTACCTTTTATATCATTAATTTCAGGTAATCCCACTTTAGGAATCCAAACATAATCATCTTTTCCTGGAGTTTGTCCCCATTTAAATAATTTTGCTCCGTCTTTATTAATATGAGGTTTTGGACCAGCTGTTAATTGCTCTAAAGTAGCACCTTTATTAATCATATTTTGGATAGCATTCATCCATTGAGGAGGATTACCAGGTCCTCCAGGAGCTGCAATAGGGACATTGTAGGGATTACCTGCCTGTAGACCTTGCATTAACCTACCTTGTGGATTGGAGTATACTTCATTATAGCCATTTGGTGCCATTCCCATAACTCTGGCCTTCTTAATATAATCATCCCACTTACCTCCATCTTGCATTTTAATATAGCCACCATCTTTAGCATACTGCTTCTGTATGTCTATATCTCTCCTAACCTCAGGATCAAACTTAGGAGTTCCTTCTGAGAAGAATGGAATACCATCTGGTAAATTTTTCTTTTTTTCTTGGAGAAAAGCTATTTGTCCTAGCTTACCTATATATTTTTCTAGCATCATAGCTGATGTTTTTTTGGCTAAATCATCCTTCTTAATATCTGTTATATTGGATATCAGAGTATTATAATGTTCAGGATCTACATTTTTCTTAACTACCATTGCTGGAGTATAGTCTTTTGCTTTATGTGAACCACCCTTCTTAAACTCATATGTCTCACATTCCTCCTCTGTTAAAGCTAATGATTTATCATTAGAGAATACAAATGAGCCAGGTTTCAGATTGACCTCAATACCACCTTGTTTGTGGGTTTTACCTCTAGCTTTAAATAGAGCTGTTAAATCAGGTTGCAATACTAACTCATCCTTTTCTATCTCAACATTTGCACGATAGGGATTATCCTTTATAGTACTATTTATATCTGGATCAATATTTAATGATGGATAATCCTCTCTGGTAGTTTTACCATTGAAGAAATTATCATTAAAGTGATACATGTCCTTGTATGATTTATTATCATCCATATTATTTGTGATTTAAAGCTTTATTTAATGCCTGAGTGGCATATTGATATCCTGTTAATTTATTAAATACTGGTTTTCCATCCTTATATTCTCCTGGTATTGTGTTCATATATTTCTTGGCAGATGGTCCAGCATACCACATAGCTAAGGCCAAATGAGCATCATTTCCTGAACGAGCTATATTCCTAGCTGCTAGTGTTTTAGCTGCCTCATACTCAAATTCAGCATCACTATTAAATTTATTGAGGAAATCTTTATATGTCATTTTATTCTTATAACTATTAAGATATATATCCTCCTTTCCTATATCTGTTACCCCATATTTACCAGACGCACTACCAGGAACATCTTTAGGATCTTCTCCTGGTTTTGCATTTTCATTTTCATTATAACCTATACCTTTAAGGTATGATTCTGGAGTTAATATATTAGCTGGAACTTTATCATAAATATTGTTAAACATATTACTCATCACACCACTAGCTGCCTTTGCTCCAACAATAGGATCTTCAGTATCACTGTCATATAGGATTCTCATAGCACTCTCAAAGTCAGCTTGTTCATTAGCATTCTTATCTTCATATGTAGGATCATTAGCTACCTCTATTTGTTGTTGAGGAGCTTCAACCATAGGTGCTACCTCATCCTCTTCAAAGAGATAATTGAATGCCTGTTGAGCTACTGTTCCACCCTCTTGCATCTTATGTTCTCTAACTACTGTGCCTGGGAATTGATGCATCCCTGAATGAGGAGGTAGATATTTCTTATAACCTGTATTATCTTCAGCATATAGGGGAATATCGGTATTAGACATATCAATACTTCCACTATCTGTGAATATATCTAAATATGGCTCACTCCTATATGGACTTCCCTTCTGATATCCTAGTATTGACTTACTCATTTTCCTCTCCATTTCATTTTACCACCTTTCTTCATACCTCTTAAGTATCCTGTGGCTGTAGCTCCCTTACTAGAAGCTTGTATACTTACATTATTCTGACTAGCAGCAAATCTCCTTAATGACTCTTCATCAGGGAAATATGTTTGTTTTCCCTCTAAATAGTTTCCTGTAGCATTAGTAAAGGAATAGTTAGTAGGTTTAGCACTATCAAATCCTGCTTGTTGCACATTAGGTGACCCTATTTGAGGTTGTCCCATATTACTTAATACTGGTATATTAGTAGCTGGTGATATAGGTCTTTTGAATTTAGGTTCTTGTGGTTCTGGAGGTTTTGGTGGCATTATTGGCGCACTTTTTAATTTTTGTTGTACTACTACTCCTTTATTAGGTCCATATCTTTTTTCTCTTAACTTTTTCTCTTCAGGAGTGAGCATATTATAAGGTTTAACTGCTATTGGATCATAGGTGTATAGAGAGACTAAATCTCCATGCATCATATCTTTTTTATTAGTGTTTTGTAAATCTTGTGACATTGTTGGAGCGATTCTACGATCAAATAATGTCATAGGAGCACGGGTATCCAGAATTACATTAGCTAATTCTCGTTGTTTATATCTATTAGCATCTAAATCCTCTCTGTAAAGCTTCGGATCTATTTTTATTAATTTTTTACCTTCTCCAGTAGGAACTTCTGCAAGATTGACTGATCCAGAAAACATATCATTTAATTTATGTACATTAATATTATTGTATGAGACTTGCCCTTTTGGCGTATAAGAACTGTTGTTATAATAAGCAGTAACTTGCTTGGAATTATTATATAAAGCTAAACTATCAGCTGTTGTAGGGCCCCCTTTCTGCATGTAGTCACTTCCTGGGTTGATTGGGTTGGGTTGATAGTCAGTATAGGGCATTGGGTTTTGCTTATTCATATTGGCAAACTGTTGTCTCATATAACTATTTTGTCTACCTCTCTCAACTATACCTGATAGCCATGATAATCCTCCTGTAATTCCCATTAATGAGAAGTAAGGATCCTTCTTCTTTTTTTCTGGAGAAGGTTGCTTGGGTAGCATGGGGTTGGTGGAGGTAAATTGTTCAGCCTTCTCAGCTTGAGAATAGGTAGAGTTCATAGCATTGTAGCCATTGGCTTGTCCGTTGTTAAATCCTGTCTGGAAATATTGGGTATCATTTCCTGGCACATCAATACATTGTATTGGATTACCTTCTGCATCAAAGCAGCCACCTAACTGTAGTTTTCTTGGACGTAACATATTACTTAATTGATGCTAATTTTTTAATATTGACTAATTTCACTATAAACTTGGTTGCTCCAGAGACAGTCTTAGATAGACGGAACTTGTTATAATAATGTCTAAACTTCTTTCTCTGTTCTTCTGGTTTATCTATATTGATGGCTAGGGGATTAACTACATTCTTATATCCACTTTCATCTGTTGGGAAGAGATGGTTCTCAGCTGGGGAAAATTCTCCCCTATCCTTGGTAGTATCCCAGAATTGGTTAATTCTGTATTTGTTCTCCTCTTTAAAGAACAATACATCATAGCTTATATTGTTAGTTGAGTTCTTCTTTGGATACTCTAAGTTCATTTCTGGGTTGGCTGAACCATGTTGCAGATTCAGGAGTGGTGATATTTGTTCCGTGTTATGAACTATCAATCTATCAAAGTTCTCATTTAGTACATGGAAGCGGTCCCTTCCAAAGTTCTTATAGTGATAGGCCTCTAATAGATACTCCAAACTTCTTACTGTGTGAACATCTTGCCCGGAAGATGAAACAAATTCTATCTCAAATGGATGCTGTACACCATAGAAGTTACAGTAGCTATCAAATACTTCATTATGTTTCCATACTCCATTATCTTTAATTGTCATGAAGTGGTCATCTCTTTGGATAACCCAATCTGGATGCCAATCATGCCATGAGATAAATCCTTTATCTAAAGGTGAATAGGAGAGAGTCCAACTAATATCATTAAAGTACTGAGAGTGTAGTGAGATAGCTTTACCTTTATAGAAGAATCCATTGTTATAGATAATGTCTTTAAGATATTCTTTCTTTGGAGAGAAGTCCCTCTTAGTAAAGTATACTGTTTCATTAAATGAATCAAATGCTGATAAGTAGCCCACCCCACTAATTGGATTCTCCACCTGGGGGAATAGAGGAAAATACTTATATAGGAGGATGGGCATATAGTTCTTACACCAATAGCTTATTCCTTGTCTTGTTATATCATCTAGAGATTCTGTATAGTTTAGTATTCTACCCTGTCTTTCAGATGGGTAATATCTACCCAAATGTGTATTGGAGAAGGCATATCTACTATTGCAGGCTCCGTAGTTGTTGTCAGTTGGCATTATTTCCCTTGGATCTTGGGCAAATAATCCTCCATCTCCAATAGTTATTTTCCTACCACTATTCTCTAACTGTAAGAAATCTCTACCCATAGATATATAAGGAGATGACTTAGAGAAGAGAAATATCAATCTATCCTGATCTACTTTATGGATAGCTGTCAATTTACCAAAGTCACTTTCCCTGAAAGCAAAGTAGTTGGCTGGTAGGAAGTATTGCCAGTTATCTGATTGCTGTAGATTGAAGGATGGCAAAGAGTATACTACTGAATTAGGTTGAGCAACAGGTATAGGATTAGCAGGATCAAAATCATACCTCTGCTGTTGAGCAAATACCTCAGTTGTATAGATATCAAAGTAAGCACGAGATATCTTAAACTCCTCATCATTAGGTAATCTGTCACTTCTAAAGATCTGTGACAAATTATTATTCTTCTTGGAGAAATGAGGGTACTGAGTATCCTCCCTAAAGTCCACATTATAATCAGCCTCAACAAAGAAATCCATAGCACAGTTATTAGATAGATACATATAAGCATCATCTATACGGGCTATATTCTTCTTATCATTACCCTTACAATCTAAATTGTGTTTAGCTGTTGTGGTTCGTGAGAACTTAGCATAATTGACTGTATTACCTGATAGTAACTCAGAGAAATCATATTTAGTTGAATCCATCCAGTAACGAGGATATCCAATATTAGGATACAAACGATAATCATATTCAGTACCTGGGGGATAGTTAGTATTAGCTAAATTTTGTGAGAAGAACTGCATTTTCTTCTGAAATTGGAAACGTGTTATAATACAATCTCCTCCATACATAATAGGATTCTCATCAAATTTATATATACAATTATGCATTAGTACAGGTGCAGATGAGCCTAGCTGTCCATATTGGTTAGGATTAGGTATCTTACTTGTAGCATAAAATGCTGAGCCTACAGATTTAGCTGAATTGGTAGGATTGTCACACAAACCAAATCCAGAGATAGTATTCCTGGATGTATCTTTAGTGGTTGGTTCTAGGATAGGTTTGTTTAGCTCTAAGTATACTGACTTCTCTCTATTCAAATTATTAATAACCTTATCATCTATTGTTATAGATGTTGGAGGAACATATATAGCTGGACGCAGAAGTCTCCTTCTTTTATTTCCCTCTTTTACACAAATAGATTGGTTGAAGAGGGCATGAGCATTATACTGGTAAACATAGTCTATATAGCCTGTAAAGTTGCTTATGGTATTGAATATATCTTCCGCAGCCCTAATACCAGCAAATACAGAGAATGGAATCTTGATAGCTAATGAGGCTAATAACAATAGTATATTAGATATAATAGTTATAGCTGATAAATCTCCAGCCAATATCTTCTTACTAATTAATCCAGCTATATCCAAACCAACTAAATCAGCTACTGAAGTTATACGAAACTCTTGTCCTGATTGGTTAATTTTAATTACACCGGCATCTACTCCTGTAGTTTTAATTTGAAACTCAGATGTAGCTGTATGGATAGAACGTCCTGCTAACGTTAAGGCACTCTCAATAAACCCTACTGCAGAGGCTAACCAAAAGGAAAACTGATTAAGTAGCTTTTGTTTTGGGTGATTGTATACCACCTCAAACTTACCAGTTACTGTAGCTATTTCTTCACTCTCTACTTTAAGCTCTGTTCCAAGTGAATAACGTGGTTCAAATAATGTATGCGGTGAATAGAAGGCAAACTTATCATTATGATAGGTTGTTAAAGCATTGAAGTTAGTTTCCTTATTATTTTTAAATACAGTTTGTGTAGATGAGATATACTTATCTGGTGATAAATCATTAACAGTATAGTTATTATATAGTATAGTTTGGTTGTTAATATCTACATATGAGCGCATATTAGTCAGTAATCCTCTAGCTATAACTGTCCCATTTCCACCCTTTCTATCTGAGCGTGTAATCCTGTATCCTGTAATATCAGTACTATCAAATGGAAGAATATTCTTAAAACGTACCCCTAATATATTAATATAAGTCTTACCATTAATAGTAGAATAACGTGGTATCTTACACTCATCTGGCATTTTATGGTAACGAATAGGTTTATTAGCCCACTCCCCAAACATAGCTGGATTGTCAGGATACAATTCTGTAGATTGGAAATAGCCCATTTGACCCCTACCATATACTCTCCTATCACAGGAAAAATCATTATTATAGGGAATTACCTTACCTGCAGTATTCTCTACCTTCCAGCGTGGCACTTGACCTGGTTCCTCACAATCATTAAATTGCTTATCATACTCATATACATCAGGTGTTGAGACTGGTGCCAAATCATTAGCTGTAGCTACTCTTCCTGGTATATGATATTTATCAGTCATTTCACCAGTACTATAGACTCCCTGTATATAATAGTCATAATTCTCATCTCTATAATAAGATACATCTTGACCATCATTTTCATAGTAATCAGCAGGAACTTGTTCCACAACATACTCAGCTGTAATGGACATTGCCTTTAATTGATAGTTTTCTTCATCTCTACCTACCAAGTCACCTAATATTAAATAGTTTGCATTAGATGATATAATTCCAGCCTTCTGCCAAATCTTCTTTTGTATAATAAAATTAGATAGTTGAATTTCTGGATAACTATCATTCAAGAAATCTGTAATAGAGAGGGATTTAATCTTAGTAGAGTAGATACCTATTTGCTTAGCTAACTTAGTAGTTCCCTTAGTTACGGGATCAATATAGCTACCAACTACAGCTACAGCAAATTGATCAAATTCACTATCTAAATTGGATATATCTACATCAATTGAATTACTATTCTCAGAGTTAAGAGATATACGGTTGGTAATAGAGAACCAATCACTGAATACCTGATTATCAACTACATACGCTATTACAACACTAAACATACCATTTGGTATATTACCTACCTGACCCTTTCTTAATGTTAAGCAAGGTTGTGTTATTTTTTTAAATAATAATATATCATCACACACTGTTGTTGATGAAACTTTATCCACCTCAATTCTCCGTATTGGTTGATTTTTACTACCAAATGTAGCTATGATACCTTTGTTAAAATCCTTCTTAGCCACACCAGTTATAGGAAATTGATCATTGAAGCCAAGACATGTAGCATTTAGAATGGTTCTATATGTACAGGTAACTGAATTACCTATACCTACTTCACTATTAACATTGTCTGTTGAAAATATTAATATTTCATCCTCAGGTAATTCTATATGTCCTATAATCTTATAAGGGGCAGTAAAGCATAATATATTGGATGGTTCATTCCCGACTGTCCCCAAATCTCCATCCTTACTATTTCTAGTTAAATTCCTACCATAAGAGTAATTCTCATTACCTACATATGATGAATTGAGATCAGTAACTAAGCCTGGCTTAGTGAATATGTTAGTATCTACCTTTGAGGTATCGTTATATTTCTCTGCCATTATCCGAATATTGATCCCTCATTAAATAATCTGAGAGACTTAATTTGTCCTATATCTGTTAAAGTTACCTTATCAATTTCTATTCCCCAATGCTTAACTTCATTTCTTAATTTCTTTGTAATGGTATTATCAAACTCGTTATCTGAACATTCATCTAAATTCTTTTGAGCTACCTGAGCTTTTATTATTGCCTGAGCAGTGTCTGCTATTGCGTCTTGTGCATCATAGACAGTAAGTATGAATAACTGTACATCTACTATCTTATATTTAATAACTGCCTTAACTACCAACTGTATCTTATCATTAGTCATAACTGACTGTGTTGGAACTGATAGAGTAGTTGTTACTATAGTTTGTGTTTCTATTTTATCTAAAAAGGGTATCTTAAACACCGGTCCTGGTTTAACTACCCTCACAAATTTTCCCATCCTTAATAATACTCCATTATCATACTGTTTTACAAAAAAAACAGGTAATACATCCTCCATTATATTCAGTAAAAACTCAATTAACTTATCAAACATATTCTAACTTATCTATTTTAATGTATCTGTTAGTATAGCTACAAAGTGGTTGAAAATTAGTATAATGATTTAGTTTGAGTAAATCTTCCTCGTTTTTTCCTGAAGCTACAGGAACAATATGGTCTAAATCCCAGCCATGTTTCTCCTGACCATTATATAATCCATAATTTTCCCAGGACATCCAACTCTGAAATTTTGATTCTATATATGATCTAAAATCTTCATAAGAACATCCTAATATTTCTCTAGTTTTAGAATTTTTATTATTTTTAGTTCTTTTAAATGCACTTTTTATAGAATTTGAAATATTCCTTTTTAGTCTATAATTTATATCAGTTTGTCTTCTAGTTTTATGATATTTACTTGTAATATGTTTATTATTAAGTAAATATATCTTATGTCTCAATTTCTCTTTATCTTTGTTATTTTCTCTATAAATTTTATGTTTTGTATTTATAATTTCCTTATTTGTAGAATAATGATCTTTACACCATTCATTTGTACATACTTTACATATATTTCTTACTCCATGACTATGAATTTTGGATTTATGAAAATCAATTAAATCTTTCTCAATTTTACATTTGGTACATTGTTTATTCATTAGTTGAAAAATTTAAAATATTTATTATACCAGGACAATTCGTTTTTCCTCTGTAACTTTGCAAGTTCTCCATATCCGGGTTCCATGGTCACCCCGAATGCATCCAACCAAGCTTTAGATTTCTCCATTTGAGCCAACTTTAACATATCACCTAATCCATTACCATCACTATTAAAGATAGCATCCATTATGATTTTCTCCTTTAATGTCCACTCATAATATGGAGTTATTAGTGGATGAAAGGGAAAGGTTATATTACCTTCTGAATCCTTCATTGTTCCAATATACATTATATAAAGCATGCCACTCCTAAATGGGCAATCAATATGATCTTCATTTATAGTTACAGTATATTTACCAGTTTTTCTCTTATTAGGACAATCTAAATGACATAATTTCTCTGAACCACTAACTCCTAAGTCTATCCAACTTCCATGTTGATGGACTGTTGTTGAGGTTATTCTATTAATAACTACTTGATAGTTATCAACATTTCCTAATGATTCTCTATCTAATGCAGCTTCATATATGATATCCTGATCAAAATTATTATTGAAGGGATCCCCATTATGCTGTACCATAGTATTAGTTACATTTAGTGCACATACATAATAGAGCTTCTCAAAATCTAATGGTAACTTAGCTTTGAAGTGGTTTACAGGTATAGCTATCTCCCTAACTTCCCTAATAGGAATACCTAACCTATCATTACAGGCTTGTACAGTCTTTATTAGAGTACCGTCATCTATAAGGCCCTCAGCATCAAATTTTCTGAAATCATTCTTAACAATGGCTAATAGCTCAGATATAGGTTTATGAGAGAATGTTTTTCCGTTTATCATTTCCGTGCAGGGTTTTTATTGATTTCATTGTCATCAGGTAGCCTCTTTGTTATGCCAGCAATACTCTCCAGTGCCTTAGCAAATAACTCACCATGAACCCAGTCAGGAATTTGAAAATTGGTATCCAAAAATCTAACACATTCTTTCTTTGGATTACAATCACTCATCTCTGTGATATCATCTGTATAAAATCCAAATATATTAATACGAGTGGGATTATGTTCAGGGAACCATAAATAACCATCAGAAAAGAAGGTATATTTGATATCTGCCATCTTCTGGTAGGGATCATTTCTTTTATTCTGCCAAGTGCTGGGTGTAGTATAGAGAAAATCAGTTGTTCCATCTACAGATGTTATTGACTTCATTACTGGACCACTATAATCAATCCACATTTCAGGTAGTTTATTTTTAGTCCGATAAATCTTACAGTTGGTTTTGACTGGGCAACAGGGATCAATTGTTGATGTTTCAATCACCTCAATACATGAGAGAGTCTGAAAGAATGAGTTGTTAACATATATTCTTCCTGACATTATTTCTCTCTTAATGAGCCACTTAGCATGCTTCATTAATTCATTATATAGGAATTGATTAGAGTAAGTTGAATCTGCGTTCCTTTCTCTTAATTCATCTCTAAGTAATTCTATTGCCTGTCGTTTTGTCATTCTTTATTATTTTTCCCAAAGATATCAAATAAATTTGCATGCTCATAAATATATTGCTTTACTTGCTCATCCTCATATGTATACATAATGGGTTCAAATCCCCTTAATTGATTTAGTTTATCAATATCTTCTGAAGTAGGTTCACTACCAAAAAATATACTTTCACCTAATCTATGCATCTCAATATCAGCATCATATGAAGTTAGCTTAGCAACTAACTCTAATACACTATTTTCCATTGTTTTGTTTTAATTCTCTCCAAATACTAAAGCCACCTAATGTGTTGCGAGACATTCTAACCTTCTCTGAATTTTCATTAATGTGATTTTGGGAAAGCTTATGCATATCTCTAGTGGCTGTAAATGCAAAAAACTGTAACATTCTATTGAATTTTACAGCCCATCTTCTTTCCCACTTTATACGTGCTACCTTTCCCCTTTCAGCTAAATTAATATGATTAACTTTATCTCCCATTTCCTCTGATAGAGCTTGATTAACATGTTTATTAAATTTATAAGGTAGCCACTGTAATTTTAGTTCTCCTGTATAACTTCCTAACTTAACACCTAATGGATTAGTAATAGATTCTTTCCTGATAGTCTCAGCTATATCACCCCAAATCTTTTGAAAATCTGACCACTCTATATTTCTATGCTCATAAGATTCCTTCTTAAAATCTTCCCATAATTCTTTAGATATCACATGAGTTGTAAACTCAGATTTCTTCATTCTGGGAGCACTTCTATCATTACTGTAAACTGGTTTCATTAAAATAACTTTTGAAGTTAAAGATTCTTCTATACAATATAGTCATTTTTTATGGGTTTTCAAAATTAATCTGTAATGTTAAAAACACAAAAACCCTTGATTAACAAGGGTTTCATGTGACCTGCAAGGTCTTACGGGACCTTATAACCAAATAGGTATATGTGTTATAGCTTTTTCATTCTTTGAGAATATCTCCAATAGAGCTCCTGGCTCAGTATTACCAAAATTAACCTCACTCCACTCTGTGGAGCCCATTATAGAGGGCACATTAACATATCTTCCAAACTTACCCTTATCCATGGCATATTGATGTAAATCACCCTTATACATGGTTATACGCCTGTTTTTTGGGGATATTCCTTTATTATCAAAATATTGGAATAAGAATAGATCAGTTCTGGGATCTAGTTTTAGGGGGAAGGGTCTCTTCATTAGCTTCTCATCCTTACCATGGGTAAACCCTATAGTATGTATTCCATAATCAAAGCTTTCCACTGGTAGAAAGTAGGATTGTCTTACCACTGCAGGGAATTTGGCCTCAAGGTACATTTCAAGGAATTTATTTGCCATATACGAGAAGTCTAATCCCGTATGATTGCTATTCTCTACATCATGTATTATATAGTTTTTGGATACACCTGATGTTAGTAAATCATTATAAAAGGCTACTCTGGCTGAAGTATAGATATCAAATTGTTCTTTATTAGATAAAGATTTAACTTCATGTCCTCCTCTCGTAGTTTGGCTATTCCAGCCATTCATTTGGTCACCTAGTGACAATATATGTACCTCCTCAAAGACTGTATTTAAGTTCTTTATTTCATTGGAAATGGCCAGTAATCTCTTATTGTATAAGCTACTACTCCAATCATTATCAAATATACTATTCTCATTAAGTGCTCCCGCATGATCATCTGATATCAATACAACTAGAGCCTTTTCACTGAATTTCTTCACTGCTGGTAAACTAGCAGGCTTTTGATTAGGAAATATCTCCTTCAACTTAGCCTCTAATTCTTGCTTATTATAAAAATTCTCAGAAGTAAAGCGGATATCTACTGCATATGTCCATGTACCATTAGTATTTAACTTATCCCAAACTCTACTTATACGTGTAGAGATATTATCTACTTGTACTAATTCCTCAATTTCTTTAGGAGATAAAGGTCTCTTAGACTCAAAATTCTTAGTAACTCCTTTTGATGTTGTTTCTGAACCTACAAACTTAGCTATTTTATCCTCCTGTTCAGAGATAATAGTTTGGAGCTCAACCTCCCTTGCTGCATGTAGGATCTTTCTAGCTTTATCTTTTGCTTGATAAATTTCCTCCTTTGTACAATTCCATCTTGCAGCTAACTTACCTGCACCCATCTCCAGGTTCTTAGGCTGGGATATAAACTTTTGTGTTATATTATCTATCATATCAATCTTTAATAGTGAAAAAGGAGAGAGTTTCCCCTCTCCTTGTTAATTTACTTGGACAAATTCTTAAGATAAGCTCTCTTGACTTTATCAAGACTATTAACTATCTCATTAATTGTTCTCATTGAGCAACCATATTTAGCTGCCAATTTAGTTGGTGACCATTTGAAGTAAGAGTTGTTCTCAATCAAATGCTGCTTAATTTTCATTGTTTTTGTCATTGTTTGTTGGTTTTATTTGTTACTAATTGCTACTCCTTCACCTTTTGTATTGATTGCATCTATGATTGGTGCAATAACATCATAAGGACCTAATCTTCCAATTGCTCTTTTTATACTCTCCATAACATCTAAACTATATGCCACATGTGTAGGTTTCATTGGTGTGGGATCCTGTATTCCTACTGCTGTTTCTGTTGCATTTAAATTCTCCATAATTAATCTATTTATACAAAGATAGTAATTTTTTCGGAACTACCAAATTTTATTTGTAAAAAGTTAAAATTAATATTGTTAAATTGTAAAGAAAGTGTACCAGAACGGAGCTAAAATAAGAGTAATTATTTTTAATGTAGACATATGAGAATATAAATCCCAACCCACCCTGTATAAGTACAGTTTCAGGACTTCCTGAATGTAACCACCCAAAGATACAAGAACTAATAACAACAACTGGAACTATATATTTAGGATGTGTTTTTCTAGCTATTTCTATTGGTCCATATCTAAAAGCTAATTCTTCCCATAAAGGAGCAAATATACAAGAAAAGAAGAAAGTATAAGGAAGTGGCATAAAATCAGATACTACCATACTTTCTTCATTAAGCGATTCAAGTAGTCTTGTAGAAAAAAATGCCCATAAAAGGGCACTAATATATCCAATAAGTATAATCTTAAGTTTTTTCATAGAATTTTTAATCCACTACCTTCAGTCCAAAGTAGAGTATTTCCCTTTCTCACTAATAGAAGGAAATTTCGTATCCTATCAATAGGATATTTTCTAGGTAATCTTTCTATCCACTGGATAGTTGTCTCTCGGTCTCTATGTTTAATTATTGATGCAACCTTGATCATAATGTAAAGTTACTGAAAATCAATGATATAAACAAATTTATTTCTTAGTCCCACCACATCCACAACCTCCACCTTTTTTAGAATGTTTCATATTTTTATATTTATAGTCCAGCAGTTGCTATTGCCTTAACCTGCTTTAATAAGGTTTCCAAATCTTGTACAATCTTACCATAACTGTCTGCTGTTGAGTGAGTTGTCTTTAACTCATCCCAAACTGCTGCTGCAATTGTAGATGGAGAAGCACCTCCTCCAGCACTATTCATTAGCTCTCCCATAGTTCCAGCATTATTAAAAGTTGCTGCTACTGCATTCCAAACTGATGCTGCCAGAGATTCTGGAGATAATGTTGTAAAAGGAGATATTATTGCAGAAATATTACCAATTGTTCCCCCTGTATCTCCTGTAAGTGAGCCATCTCCTGTCAGTGTAGATACTATATGTCCAAGTGCAGTAAGACTGGCTGTTAAATCTCCTGAGCCACTTAAAGTAGCAAATCCTCCAAGTGCTCCTATTATAGTTGGAGGTACTATTATTCCTGAACCAGCTAATGTAGTTGTTGCATTGATAGCTGCATATGCATCAGCATTACTTATTTGTCCACTACCTACCAAAGTAGCTATGGCTGAAACAAGTAAACCTAAATCAGCAGAGGTAATTGTACCTGTACCGTTTAAAGTTGCTGTTGCTGTTAGTACACCAGATATAGCAGCAGAAGATATTTGTCCTCCTCCTGTTAAAAGTGCTAATATACTAGCAATAACTGAACCATCAGCAGATGATATAATTCCTTGTCCGGATAAAGTTGATATAATCTGGGCTATAGCATTTATATTAGCAGTAGATATAATACCTGCTCCTAATAATGTAGAGGATATATTAATTCCTCCTGCTAAGTTTGATGATAAAGAACCTACACCAGCTAATCCTCTATATAAAGCTATACCCCCTGTTTTAGGTGCTAATATCCAAGAATAAGGTGGATTATATCCATTTGGGACAGAAGCTCTATCTGTAATATCTGGCATAGTTGCCCATCCATAATATCTATTTCTATTAGCTCCAGATTTACTATAGTTTGAACGTAGGAATGCTACATCACCAGTTGTTGAACCAGCAATAAACTTTCCACAAGTTTTAGTTAATACACTATAATTTCCAAGTAAAGCCATTATCCCCAAGCAAAGTCTAAGTGTCCATAAAATGCAGAGTTAGTAGGAGTTGCAGCACCATGATATATTAACCATGTTAAATTGGCTCCATCATATACTCTTGGTAAAGAAGGTAATTGATTTATTAAATCTCTTTCAGCAGCTACACCAATAGTAGTCATAGGTAGAGTTAACAGAGGTCTACATAATCCCACAGAAAATTCTCCAGATGTATAAGTAGATGATAGCTGTACGTTATTTACTTGTGCTATTCCAGCATCACCCGCTGCTAACGGCATAAATGGCCCATATTTACCAGCACCTGTACCAGAATATAATATTAATCCATTTGCAGCGGCAGTTTTTCCTACAGGTAATACTGTAGGTGTAGCATGACCAGATGTTTGTGCTGAATTGGTATAAGAAGGAAAAGATAGACTGGGCGTACCTGCTCCCAAAGGAGTAGCATTATTAGCCCACATAAAAGCTTGAACTCCTGCTCCAGATGTATATCTTGGAAGAAGAGTATTTATTGTATGCACACCCGTACCAGTATCTGTAATATTTACAGCAGTTCCTGCTACAGCATTTGCATAAGATGTAGCTAAACTAAAAGTTGTATCAGATAATTTAATTACATAATAATCAGTAGCTAAAGATAAACCTGCTGGTAAAGTTGTTGTTGTAGTTAATTGAACTCTGGTATAAGGATATAAATTAATATTCAAATGTGTACAAATATCAGTAGTATCATCTGCTGTAAATGTAGAAAATGCTGATAGTGTATTAGTTAAAGCCTGAGATGTAATAGTGGTAGTTGTTGTAACTCTATAAAATCCTAATAAATCAACTAACATTAAAACTGATGGCATTGTTGTAGCAGCAGCAGAATATCCAGAGGCATTAACAATATGTTTATAATCAGGACTTACTGCTCCACCATGTTGAATACTTGTAGCATTAGTTGTCGTGTCACTAGTAGGTTGAAACGTTAAGTTAGTTCCTGTATTATATAAGGTATCAGCAGCAGGATTACCACCGCCTCTTGCTAAACAACTCCATTCTCCAGCTACGGCAGCAGTTGTTGGAAGCATGTTCTTGTTCCAATCAGTTCTTTTAAACTTTCCGTTTAATGTGACTTCATTAATAAAATCATCCATTGATGAGAATCCAGCCATAATTTATTTTTTATTCCAAAGTATTTGTACAAACATTGGATAGTTAAGATTAAGAATTATATTCCACTGAAGCCACTCTTCATGTTTATAAAATGGAATATTATTAAATAATTTATCATTTTCAGGTATATGTCTTATTATCATATTTCCTTTTCTATTATGAATTTCTACTTTTTCCTTCATATTACAAATATACCAATAATATCCCTTAATTCCAAATTATTTTAATATCTCCATGTATAGGAGTTGCTGCTAAAGAACCATTGGGTAAACATAGCCAATTAAGATAAGCATCATCCTGAACAGGGGTCAAATTATTTGCTTGAAGCAAATAATCCTTTTCTACTGGTGCATCTATTCCTCTAATCATAGTCTGACCTAAAGGTTTAACTAAGACTAATGTAAATAGTCCTACATCTGTTCCTAGCATTGTTACTGATTCAATACTTCTAACTCCTGTATCTCCAGTCTGGAGAGGTATGAACGGACCAGCAGCTAAAGCATTTGCATTTTGTCCAGTTACTATATGTCCATTTGCAGTTGCTGTATTTTGAATAACAGTTTTAGATATTCTTCCTGCTACTCCATCCTGATTAGTATAAGATACTAAAAAGGATTGCCCTCCTGTTCTGGCAGCTACAGATACAGCCATCATTTGAACTCCTTTTCCATCTGTATAACGAGGAAGAGGTAAAGAATTTGTCAGTATTTGTTCATCTGTTGTTCCTTCATCTATAAAAGGATAATAGAGAAGATAATCACACAGAATCATAGTCATTGGTAATGCTGTAGCTGTGATAGTTATACACGTAGTTAAACGAAGGTACTTAGTTAAAGGACTTACATTTCCTCCATGAAAAATTCCCCCATCTGTAGATTGTTTCACANNGCTGCATAGTATTGAGGAACAGGATTACCCGGACTCATAGATAAATCAAACCAAGTACCTGCTGTTGTAACCTGTGTTGGTGATTTTCTCCAAGTAGAGTATTTAACTCTTCCCTCTAACTCAGAGTTAACTATATCTTTTATCCTTTCAAATCCTGCCATATTAGTTTTTTATTCCACCCATTCCCTTTACTGTACTTGTTATATTAGCTATAATAGCAGCATCACACTTACAAGCCTTAATAGGTGGTGTATTTGGTAGTATTATTACTGCCATTTTACACTTACTACATTGGTACATATTAGTCCTCCTGTATTACTAATGCACCTATAGCAAACTGTGGCTGAATAAGGTTAGCTACTGCTAGAGATGCATTCAATGCACCACTATATAGTATTTGACCTGCTCCAGATGCAGCAGTACCTATAGATACGTGGGTAATAGTATTAGTACCACCTGTACATTGTGGAAACTGTAACAATCCAGTATTATCAGATTGTCCACCAGAAGCTGCTGAGAAACCAGTAGCTGCTGTTACTGTTATACGGGCATAGGATGTATATGTGGCCTCACTTGTAGTTTGGTCACCAGCTTCTCCGGGGTCAGCAGTGTGAAGTGCCAGATATCTGCTAGCATTACCTCTCCATGCAGGGTCAACAGCTCTTAGAATAGCATTAAGTGTATCATTCTCTGTTGTATTTGCTTTACTCATATTGTTATATTTATACTTGTTAAATTATTATCAATGTCATATGTAAAAACTTTGTTATATACAAAGCTATCACTTTCTCTTGTTACTTGTAGGTTGGTTAAATTACCTAATGAATATGTATAGTCTAATGTAAAATATTTGGTTACCATTAGGGAACTATCCCATATTTCTTGTTTTGTTAAATCATCACCTGTATATGTAAACTCTTTATATTTTACAAGAGTTGTTGTAGCAAGCTCTAATTCAATATTGGTTATCCTTTCTTCTAGTTCTGTTGTTAAATTATCACTTAACCATTCAAAAAAACCTTCTTCTGACCTTAGTTGCTTTAAAGTCTCTTTTGATAAATTCCAAGTACTAGGGTTAACCATAATAAAAAAGATAAAAAAGAGCCATAGAAATGGCTCTAGAAACGTTCCCGGAGAACCAACAACCGAGGGTTTTAAAATTTATTCTGTATAATCTACTTCAACGTAGACTTGATTTGTTCTTACTTCATTTATTCCAGTAGTTATTCCAGATTGAGAAACACCAATTTCTAAGGAGTCTATATCTGATTTAGTCCATGCTCCACTATCTGAAGGACGAGTACTCCATACTTGTGAATATAGAGCATAATTAGCAGTAGTTGTTTGTACTGTACCTACTGTATTTACTCCATTCTCTCTAAGAGCTGGAGATACTTTAAGTGCAGAAGAACCTACTTTACTTATCTTTTTACCCATTGATTGAAGAAATACTGTAACACTATTAATAGTAGCAGTTACAGGAATTGCGTTTGCATCTATTGTATATAAATCAGTTAACTTAACTGGGTCATTACTAATAGATTCTACAAAGGAGTCATCAAAATCTTTAGCACATTGCCAATTAGGAAGAGGTGCTCCGTGAGTTGTGTTTTCTGTTAATTGCCCTGCTCCAGCAGGGAAAAGTGTTATTATCATTATTTGTATGTTTTTTAATTAATATAATCCTACATAAAGAATATTATTATCTACTGTTGTTGCACTTGCTGTAATTGAAGCAGGCATTGAGGTTTGAGCAGCTAATGTACTTGTTAGCTTTGCACCATTTGTAAAATCTCCACCTGTTACATAACCTGAACCATTTGCATTTGCTTTTCCTAACCTTGGTGTTATGATATTGGCTGAATTGGAGTATAGGGTAGCTATAAAATAAAGTCCTGCACTAGCTGCATAAGTGCTTGAGAAAGCTTTGCTTCGTACTCCTATTGCAGCTTTCCAAATATCACCATCATCTGTAGAAGAAGCAACCAAAGTTAAAGTTCCCCCTGAATATGTGTATAGTCCAACTCCATTATAGTTACTTGCTGTATAATCTCCTTGTGTATTTTGAACCCACTTTACACCTGTTATCGTTTGGGCTGTTGGTAACCAAACTGCAATAATATTAAGAAGTGTACTCTGTTGTATATAACCTGAGGTAGCAATGTCATTAAAGGTTACATTAATAGGTTGAGCTACTATTACACTCCCTAATGCTGCATAAGCCTTTAATGAATAATCAGTAGGTTCTGTAATCCCACCTGCTCCAGAAGTCCCAGATGTACCAGAACCTGATGTACCACTGGTACCTGTTGTACCTGATGTACCAGAACCACTAGTTCCAGATGTACCAGACCCTGATGTACCAGACGTTCCTGAACCACCAGTTATTCTTCTAACTGCTTTCCTTACTTCAGTATCTCTAAAGAATACCGGGATTGTTTCCCCTATTAATTCACGTACTATTTTTGCCATAAATTATATTGTTGGGTGGCTAACAGCTCCCTCGAAGTTGATAACCATTGTTTTAGATGTGGCTGATTGGAAAGATGACTGGAATACAACTATTAAGTTGGCAGTTGTCTTTCTTATAATATAACCATATTGTTGGGTAATTTGGTCTACACCAACACCTGGAGCATCTATGTAGTTAATTGATTTTAAATCTGCTGTACCAGCTTGTTCTCCTGATGTTAGGCAGGTAGTTGGGATAGTGGCAACAGTTACAGTATGTTGACGTGATGCCCCGGAATAAGCTCCAAAAGCTATATTATATGTGGCTGAACCTTTAAATTCTAATGTACCATCATATCTATATCTATATTGAGGATTGCCTGAAACATACACAACACTTGGATTAGCTATACCTGATAGAGATACATTTCTCCATATTCCATCAAAACATCCTCTAACTACAGAAATAGATGGATTAATAGAGGCTACATAAGGATCAGCCAATGTACCTGAACCTGTAATTGTAACTCCTGTACCAGCAACTAAGCTAGTTTCTGAACCATCTGGAGTAATACAGGTAGACATAATTGCCCCATCTGTACCCAGATACAGGGGGTTGCCTGCGTCCGTAGATATAAGTGTGGCTGGTACTACATCTATTTCTAGATTTTCATTACCAGCTGGATTATTAATAGATTTACTTAAATAAGTACCAGTTGTCAATTTGTCATCAAGATATCCATTTGTTGTGTCATCACTTGATACCTTAATTTTAACATCTACAGGTACACCACCTTCAGAAGCATTGATTGTAATAATTCTATCACAACCAGTACCTGATGTTTCTAGTGTTATATTTAAACCTGCCACTAATTTATCTTCAAGATATTCAGGACAAGTATCATCACTATCTATTGCTACCTTACCCTTATCATCTTGTAGATCTGCTATAGCTGTACATATTTGTGCTAGAGCTTGTTTACCATTCATATCAGCAGTTATACCACTAGCTTCACAAACACCTGGTGTATCTACACAATCAAAAGAAGTAGGATTTATGCAACCACAGTTATCATATTGACTACATGGATCACAAGGATTATTTTCAGTACAAGACATTTTTTATATTTTAATTGTTATTAATTATACTTCTGGGCAATCTGCCTCATAAGGTATTGGTGACATTGCACTTCCACCATTATCTATTATTAACTGCACCGTATCAAATAAATCTTCTGGAACTTTAAAGAACAATTCAATACTAGATTTTTTAGTACTATTATTCTGAGTCAGAGATGTAAATTGAAATAGCGCAGGGTCAGTAATATATACATTTAGGTCTGCTACTGGAGTAGCCACTCCTGGACCATCACCTGTAGCAACTTCTTTATTCATTGTATATGTTGTATCACCTATTTTAATGGATGTATAATCAGTTGACGTTTCATCCATAGAGTGTCCTGTATTATCATCATTATCTATCCAGAAGAAGAATGCTCCACATACATAAGCTGTTGGTGCAGGTAGGCTACCACATGAGGATGTTGCTGTTGCTGTTCCATTCACTAATATGGACTTAATTACCGCATTATTTGGTAATACTCCACATTGTCCTGCTGGAATTGTTATTGATTTTGTTGTTATTGCTGGTGCTTCTGCCATTTTATTAATTTTAAACTACTGATGCAGTAGCTGATGATTCATAAATTATGATTACTGAGGATCCATCTGTACCTTCTACACATACTTCACAGTAATTACATGTTGCTTTCTGTACTGTTTTACCTAAGCACTTACTACAAGTTAATGTTCCATTACTCATATTTGCCTCTACTGATATTACTAATACATCTGTTAAGTTTAATCCAGTAATGGGTATCTCTATTTCAGCATTATTAGCTATCAAATCAGAACCACTAGTTGTGAAGGTCTCTACAGTACCATCTATATCTGTCACAGTAATTGTAGAACCAGTATCTAAGAATCCTACAGGAATATCAGTACCTGCTCCTGCAGTAAATTTCAATATAATACCTGTAGAATCTTCATTATATATAGCACTAAAGCCTAATTCTACATCACTACATGATGCTGCACAGCAAGTAGTTTCTATGGTTACTACTCTACCTAATACATTCTTAAAAGCTATTAGTAAATTATTATAGTTTTCTGCCCAATTTGAGGGAGAAATTACCCAGCCAGTCAAAGCTGTAAAATCTATTGTTGAGAATTCACTAGGTGTATTTGCCAATGCGGAGGCTATATCTGCAGAATCTCCAGTTGCTGTTTCCAGGTCACATAACTCATCTGCCACAGAAATTACTTGAGAAGATGTAGGTTTAACTACAGCATCTATACATGTGGCAAATTCCAACTCACCAGTTGAGATAGGAGATATAGCTAAAATATCATTCTTAATAGTTATAATATCACCTTCAATATTTTCAATTCTACCTTTATATTCACATAATCTATCTATGACTAACTGATCTAATGATTCTCTTGTTATTGAGAGTGCATTTCCTAAATTATCAAAATCAGCATAGCACTTTAAATTTACATCCACTCCATTACTTGTAGATATATTTCCAACCAATTCAGTTAAAGTATCAATGTAATCCTTTAAGCATACTTGGTTATTTTTTATACTATTTAGTATAGATATTAAATTAATTTCAGTAGGAGCATTTTGATTACATATTTCCAATAATGAATCAATATCAAAAGATGATAATTCATCTCCTGTTATCTCTTCTAATTTTGTTACAATCTCCCAAACTACATTATTTATGGAGTCTCCATTGCATATACCTAAATATTCAATATCTCCTCCATTCCATTCACTACATGAAGTAGGTGTAGGTATGCAATTTTCAACTGCGCAATCTTGGACTTTTTTCATTTATTTTAATTATGTACATTCCTCTTCATCAGGAATGGTAGTTTTTGAAAAATTTTCACAACAATCCATCTGGATTTCCATAAACATATCCCTCAGCTTATTTTTAGCTGAATAACTATCATATTTCTTAGAGAAACAAGTTTCAATAAAATATTTCTCTGATAGCAACTGTTCATACTTCAGTTCAGCAAATTTAACATTGACACTCATTAGTATATCTTTCTAATAATTTTGTTGCAAATTCATATGTTTCTTTACCCTTCTTTTTATCTAGACACTCTTCAACTTGATATTTTGCAGACATTATATATTCCTGTATTTCTCTTAACTTATCTCTATTTATATAGTATTCTTCTCTAGTTATTTTACAGGTATCTTTTGTTAATTTATTCCATTCACTCTTTAGTTTTCTCTTCAACTCATTAACTCTTAAATGATAAAAGTGAACTATAGTTAAGATATTAGGTTTAATTGATTGTTTTATCTCATATATGCCATCAGGTAAATCTAATAGATCAGATTTATCTGAAACTTTTTTATATCGTAAATTAGATGCATTTAAGGTTAAAGAAAAATTCTTTGCTACAGTAAAACTCAGCCATGTATATTTGTTTACCGGTAGAACTTCAATTAGATAATTCTCAACAGTATCTACACAATAATGTGAAGTATCAAAGAGCCTCATAACCTTTGGATTACAATTTTCTGATACTTCTAATGATAATATATTAAGGTTCACTATATAAGATAATTAAAAAATGTGATAAATTAAAATAATATTGTAAATTAAAAAAGCTCTGGCAGACCTTTTAACTGCCCGCCAAAGCTTTTTATGATATTATTCTTTGTTTCTCTTAGTTATTCACATGAAGTGTGACACCTGATTTAACTGTCAGAACATCGAGAATTGTGCTCTCAAAAGTAGCAGCAGCTGCATCACCTTCTTTAAAGGCAAATACTGCAGTAAACTTCTCTTGTTCATTCTTTCTCCAGGTTGATACTCCATAAGATGCACCAAAAGATACATAATATAGTTTATAGAATGCATTCCTATCTACACTATTCAGCAAATTCATATCAAATGCTTCTCTATCTCTAGAGTCAATTGAGAATTGTGAAACGTGCTTCAAGTAAGCTTGAGTTTTCATTAATACCTCTCTAACAACATATTCTCCAGATTGTCTACCAATTCTACCAATCTTAGTTTGTTGAACAGAAGGCCAGTTAGCCACATCACAAGCACTATCATCTTCTCCCAGTAATGAAACTTCCATTTTAATTGGCATAGTTTCATAATAATCTGTAGGAAGGAATGAACAGTTACCAAATTTAGGATCTATATAACCTGCTGATATACGGATACCACATTCTCTTGTTGCATCTTCTACAACAGTCTCAGGAACCAAATACCATGAGTGATTCTCAAAAGCTGGTAAATCATCATAATTAAAGGTCACATTACTAGTTAGACAACCCTCATCAAGACAATCAACAGAATCTTGCTCTACTGTATAGTCATCAGCACAAGCTGTACCTGCTATTTTAGTTAGAGTAGTCAAATCAATACCTATAACACCTGATAGAACAGCTTCTAGATCTTCCAACCTATCACCTGCTGCATCACAATCTGGTCTTTGTAGAGCATTAATCTTCATAGTTCTACGTGAACTAATACCTGCACCACAGTTTGTCCAAGCAATTGTATCAGCATCAGCATAAGTACATTTTGCAGCTTCTGTGTTAGAGAATGCTAAAGCATCAGCTAACTGAGCTTCTAGAGCTACCCCTTCACCCACTTTTAGTTTAACTTGAGCTACACCACCAACAATTCCCATGAATTTGGCTGTGATAACTGGAGTTATTGTATGAGCAGCACCAACACCATCAGCAATAGCTATTGCAGTACCTGCATATGCATTTGCTGCAGTTGTTGCCAATTTTATAATATCATCTGTCATTTTAATAACAAAGTAGTCACTACCATCTGTCAAACCTACTATTTGAGTTCCACCACCATCAGCATAAGTAATTTTATTACCTGTCTGAAGACCATGTGCAGTTAAGGTGATTGCATCTGATGCTGCTACAACTTCTACAGCTGTTGCTCCATTAAATGTTATTGCTTCTGATGTTTCATAAGCTGTACCAACCAAATCAGCATAAGTCTGACGAGCAGTATTATCATTCAAATCCTCACTTCCTGCAAGTGGACGTGTAACAATATACACATCTTGACCTTCAGTCAATGTTGCACCACCTTCACACTCTCCACATACAGCAAGTAGTACATCACCACTTTGTGTAAATGCAGCTGGAGTTTCCTCTGTATCAGCTTTGCAGAATGTATAAGTTGATGTTGCACCATCTCTACCAGAACGAGTTACAGTTACTCCAGCTGGAGCTTGTGCTTGAACTGCTTGAAGTGCAAGTGCATCACCATTATCACAAACACTCAAACACCACTTAATCATATTAGTTGTGGCAGCAACAAAGTCTGGATCAACCAGCTTAGCTACAACACCAAACTTCTTAAGTTCTGTGTGAGTATTTATTTTGTCAATAAGAGCTTGAGTGTGAGTCAAACAATCACTGATTCCTTCTGGACAATCATCTTCAGTACAAGGAGTTGTACAGTCTTCTGTTGGAGTGTAGGAGATTACATACTCCTTTGGACCACCAAAGAAACGATAGATGGGTTGACCATGAAAATAAAGCTTAACCCTAGTTGCCTTACCTTTCTCAAAAGACAAGCTATTAGAGGAGGCAGCTCCGTTAAAACCAATTACCCACTCTTCATTTTGAATGGTTTGAGGAAGAGACACATACATGTTAGTCACATCCTTACCATAAAAGAAGGGAGACTTGTGTGTTTCTGTTACGGATTGCCCGTACCAATCTTTTCCACCAGTATTACCTTGAGCAAAGAAGAACTCTTTACCATTACCGACAGATGTAGCTACACTGAATGTTGCCCTGTCATAAAGCCCAACAGCTCCAGCATTTAGATCTGAAGAATGTCCTGAGGCTTTAACTCCACCAGTAACCACATAAAATGGCACGTGATAGCTAAAATTTTCCATAAATTTCTATTTGTTTTGTGATTGTAATTATTACTATTAATTATACGTTATAAAATACTTTTTCAAGTAAGCATTTTTATTTTTTAAACATCTTTGAATTGAACTTCTTCTAAAATTCATTTTTCTACAAAACTCTGTTACAGAGTCATAATTGTATTCTATATTATCAATAGTGACTTTTATAGATTTTCTTAATTTATTTATAGCTTCTTTGGCTTTTAATGAATTTTTTCTAGATATACTCAATTTCATTCTTTCTTCTAGTGACCAACTTCTTGGATTATCTATCAAATTTTGTCTCTTTTCTTTTGCCCACTTTGATCCATTCTTTTTCTTTCCCTTATTTGATATACCTATCTTAATTTTAGTTTCATTTGAAAGTAAAAATAAATCTTCAGGATGAGTAGGTCTTATATTATATCCATATTTCTTATCATGAACGTTTAAAAGATTTGCCCAGTAATGTTCCATTGAAGACAAATATTTTATTGGATAGATTTCTAATATTTCAAAACTAAAAGAAGATTCTCCATATTTATTAAAAGCACATTGTAAATGATGATTTGGATGTTTATTTCTTCTTAATGCTCTAAAATGTTGACTTTTTCTAAATTCTAGATCCTTAGTTTTTCCAAGATATATTTTATTATCACAAGTTATAGTATAAATTCCAGATAGCATTAATTATTCTCCTCACCTCTTTCTTTGGTTAGCCCTTTTTGATTTATTGATTCTATATCTGAAGCTAGTATTTTACAGGCCTCATCTACTAATATTTCTGCCACATCATCCTTAAACTCTACTAAGTCACTTAATTTCTTGAAATCGTAAACTTTAGGTTTTCTATAGTAAGTTAATGTTACCTTATCTATTGTGAAGTCTTTATTATGATAGACGTGAATTTTGTTATTTATTAGAGTATGGAAGGTTTCCTCAAAATTAAAAGAAGGTAGTGTAAGTAAATCATCTACATTAGCTTCTTCTCTTAGGTGAGATTTTATCTGTACTCCACTACACAAACCCTTACTTGTAATTGGTGTTAATCTCTTAAAATATAAGTAGTCTGATGGTAATTTATTAGTTTGATTAAATAAGCCTTTATCTCTTGTTCCTAAAGTATCTGTTTTAAGAAGAACTTGTAAATCATCAACCCTCATGTCACTTTCTTCATCACCTTCTTGAGTGATATTTTTGCCATGCTTTTGTCTCCTAATCCATTCATTTACACCCTTATTAAAGGCTTCTTGCTTTTGGTAAGGCCACAAATTATCATAATCTGCAGATGCTCCTTTATTTAAGCGTAAATCAATTTTTGCTGATACTTGAGATATTGTCATTATTCCTTCCATTTACCTTCAACTTGATCTCTTAATTTCTCAAGATCTTGTTGAAATTTAGGCTTCATTATATTTGCTACAGCTTCCTCTACAGTATTCCCTAATATGGTTCCATCTGTAGTTTCTAGCTTTTTAGTGCGTTGGTTAATAAAGTTGAAGTATTGACCAGCTTTGATATAAGCTTCAGCATATAATACTGGACGTGTTTGCTGAGCCTTCCATTTATTAACATATTCAATAAATACCTTAGGTGTGTTCTTTTTCTTCTTAGTAACTAATTTACCATCAATATATTTAATATGATAGTTAATTAGATCTTTTAGAGGTGTAGCCTTAGTATATGCTCCAAATGCATTGGTATCATATTGTATGCACCAAGCTAAGATAAATAAAGCCTCTGGGCTAGCATCCTTCCTTATTTCTGCAAGTGCAGCGTGTGCGTCACTTCTTGTTATTGAGTCTTCTTCATCAAAGGTTTCCTCTGTTTCCAGAGCCATATAATGAGGAATTTGATGTCTTTCTGCCCAATCTCTTGTTGGAGCTACTGTATCAATAAATGCACCACTAATTAGTGAAAGATAAAGTAAGGCATGAACTGGATTCTTTGTGTCATAAAACACATCCATATCTTCATTTGTTAATGAGAGACGATTAACATCTCTGTTTTCTCCCCAAAAGTAGTAGTTGCTACTATCTACATTTGTATCTCCACCATAATAATCTGAGATTATTGGTCTCAAATCTTTTATTTGTGTTGTTACTGACTGCTTCTCATCTTCTCCATACCACTTATAAAATTTAACCTGAACTGGATCTAAACCAGTAGTAAAGTTTAAAATGGGATCACCATTGGGTTTCACACCTCTTTTGTCAGCTGTTCTTTCAGAAATTCTCCTAAAAGGTTCTGAAACTCCAGAATATCTTAGGAAGGTATCACCTTCTTTCTCAGCCTTAGACTGAGTGTTCTTGATTGAAAATCTAATACTCATACTATATTGTTTGTTGGTTTTATTGTAACTTGGTTGATTATCCAGCACAGCCACGTGGAGGCGTTACATTGTGCCAGAGTGGTTTCCCACTCTATTGAGATCTTTATAGTGCAGCTATTCCTGTGCGAGGGTTCTTAGGTACTAGCTTTAAGAGTTTAGTAGGGTCCTTCACAATTGCTGTGTCAGCTCTACCAACAAATTTAACTTCATAACCAGTTTTCTCATCACTTGCTTGGTGAACTTGGATATTCTGACCATTAATATTAGAATTCATTCTAAGTAATGGGTGAGTTTGATCTCCTGGTTCAACAATCATGCGCATTTTAGTTCCGTTCTTCCTTATGATAACTATATTATCACGTGAAGTATTATAATCTTCAATTAACATTGTGTAGCTAGAAAGACGATATCCACCAGCCAATACAGGGTTAACAAATTCATCTGCTTTTACAGGGTCAAATCCTGGTTCCCACTGTACCTCAAGATAACCAATATTAGCTATTTGATAACGTGTGAAACGTGGAACATTGTAGGTCAGGTTAGCAGCATTTGGTCCAGTAATGAATCCAAACTCACTATTCTGTATTTGTCCAGGGATCATAAAGCCACTCTTAATCATAGCTTTGTAAATCAACTCTGAACCACCTCTACCTGTTTTAATTACATATACATTCTCAGATACTGATGCACGAAGTGGAACTTTACCAAATTCAAAATCTTTAATAGCATTAGTAAGAGTATCCAATGTGAAGGTATCTATTGAGTAAGTGTGTTTATAACCAGCCAAATCCAATTGGAACCATACACCAGGAACCAACCTAGTTGTATCATAACCATCTCTCAGTAAGTTAATTTGGTCACTCCAAATCATTAGGTCATTATTTTGTTTCTGCATCATATTGATGGAGATACTATCAAGCAAGTTAACAAAAGCTGCTTCACCAGCACCTCTACTCTTAGCTTCTTGAATTTTTTCCCAATATGCTTTGTAGCTTTCAGGATCAGTCAAATCTACTACTTTATTATCAGCAATACCACGGATTTGATAGAATTGAAGAACTGTTTGTTCCATTCTAGCAATTTCCTTACTATCTATACGTGTATTAGTATTCATGTACTCAACAGCACCTGAAGTAACACGATAAGATTGTTGTAGCAAAGCATTAGAAAGATAGTTCTTATATTTAGCCATCCCCATACCACCAACAGACCATGTTGATTTGTAAGAAGAGAAGTCCAAACCTCTAATATCAGCCAATTTGATTATCTGACGCTGAGGTTGAAATTCAGCCTTAGTAACAAATTTAACTTGGGAATTAGTATTCAGAGTAGCCCACAACTTGTAGTGCTCACCTAACTGCTCAATATCTCTAGCAGCTACAGTAAATGAAATACGAGATGTTAGGTCAAACTTAAAGATTGAACCTGGAGCCAAATCCCTACGTGAAACCACAAAAGGAATTTCCTCACCATCCATACCAAACTTTTCTTTGTCCAAACCTCCGCTTACCAAACGAGTGGTAGCATCAGTTGCAGATGGTAACTCAAAGGTATAGTACTCTGCGTCAGACATTAGAATCTGGGCATTGTCAATAGCCATAGTTAACATTGGAGAATCTGTACGCTGTTTTAGAGCCCACAAATCAAGTACCCCAAAGTCTAGGGGTTTTTCTGGAGCCAAAGCCTTAATATAGGGGATATCAATGTGATTTTTGAGACCTAAGGAACGTGCTTGTCCCATAAATATCCCAGGATGACCCAGTGTCCCCATTCCTGGAAGTGATGATTGTATCATGTTTTATTTTTATTTAAAATTTATCTTCCAAATTTAGGAACAGTATTATACTGATTCCTTTGTACAGCTGGTTTTCCACCTGTGTCCTCATTACCTGAGGAGCCTGAGTTTCTATTATCTGTTGATATTCTCAACTTCTTCTGTAAGTTTTCAGCAGTTTTATCTGCTGTGGATGTTGAGACATATCCTAAAAGAGACTCTTCTTTAGCTATAAGTAAAGCTATCTTCTTTAACAACTCAAAATTAGACTTCTCATATAAGTTATCTATTTCAGAGTAGATACGGTAACCTTTAGTTTCTTCAGAAGGTATAGCAATCATATCATATATGATAGCTTGTTCATCCTTCTTTAATTTTTGCTTACCAAATATAGGAGACTCAATAGCTTTAATTGCCTCATCTCTATAGCCAGTAATCATTTGATGATATCTAGCTTGCTCCTCTTTTTGTTGGTGAACCATTCTAGCCAAGTTATTTTGCTCCTCTTGTAAAATTAGAGGTTTATATTTTTGTGCAGTACTAACTAGCTTATCTGTAGTTTTTAGGGCATCTATTTGCTCTTCAATTAAGTCTTTACTATCACCTCTCTGGGAGAGACGTGCCCTAACAATATCCTCTGCTTGAGGTATATCCAAAGGATCTAAATCTTTTACTGAATCAATATTCTTAACACCTTGTATGAAGGGAAGAATCTCAGATGGATCATTAGTCATCTCAGCATATTGAGCAACTGCTTGCCAAGCTGGAGATTTACTTTGATACCACTTTTCCTCTAATTCTTTTTTCTTTTGATCTAACTGATAATTAACTTGAATATCAATTACCTCATCAAATTCTTCTGGAGTCTTAGGAACAAACTTAACTATTTTACCTTCCTCATCTTCAGTATCTATAGCAACAAATTTACCTTTCTTCAAACGATCCTCAAAGTAACCTGATAAATCAGAAAAATTATCTTTAAGTGGTCTCCCTACCTTTTTTTCACTAGATGTTCCAAGTAAATCTGCTTGATTTTCATCTGGTGGTGCATCACCATCTTTTGGAGGTTCTACATCTTCTTTAGGTGGCTCATCATTTTTTGGTGTCTCTAAGATATCAACATTATTTATATCCTGTTCTGATCCAAATCTCACTGGACCTTTTGTTTGTTCCTCTTTATTATTAGAGAAGATATCAAAGAAATTATTTTCTGGTATGTTTTCTACTGCCATTTTGTTTGTTGGTTTTAATGTTCTAATATGATAATACTAATATTTATTTAATCTACAAAATTAATTTCATGCTTCTGTACACTATATACTAATTATTTACTTTGTTGCATTTTTTTAGATTTTCTTCAGCCCATAAGGGTTGTAGATTTTTGTAATTACAGAGCTTTTTAAGATCTTCTTCAGTTTTACCTGAGCTAAGAGGAATTATATGGTCAATGTGCCATTTTCCATAATTTTCCCAGCTCATTCCTTCTTTGAATTGATTTTCTATATGAATTTTAGCTTCCTGATAAGAAATTCCTAACAAGTTTTCAGTTTTACTATTCTTATTTTTAGATATCAATCTAAAGGATTTGTGAGTAAAATTTCTTAAAGATTGTTTGAGTTTAAATAAAGGATCATTTAATCTCCTATTTCTAGATCTTTCATTTCTTTTATCTCTAGTTCTTTCATTATATATCTTTTGTTTTACAGATAATAATCCTTTGTTTTCTTCATAGTATTTTTTACTGTAAGTTTTTCTGTATTCTGATATTTTATCCTTATTAATTTCTTTATATTCTTTAATATGATCTATTGTTCTTTTATAATATTCTCTTTTTTTATCAGCTATTCTTTCTTTATTTAAGATAGCATATTGTTTATGATATTCTTTAGTTGTCATTATTTTTTACTTTTTATTTCAGAAGCATTCTTATTCTCTTTTGCTATACGTAGTGCGTACTCACCTTTAATTTTTTCCTTCTCTAAATCCATAGCTGCCTTCTCTCTCTCCAATATCATTTTATTGGTATCAATTTCCTTCTTATCAGCCATAGTATCCTTAGCCTGAGTTCTCTTATCCATTAACTCCTGCTGCTTAAAGTGATTATCTATATTGGTTTGAGCATCTGGAATACCATCTTTATTATTATCTGATTGTAATCCACCAAGTGCCCTGATGGTAGCAATCTCAATTTGAGCATCTCTATCCAATTGTTTTTGCCTATCCTCATGTTCAAGGTTCTGAGCTTGTAATTGTTGCTGAGCCTGCATACGAGACTGTTCCAACTCTTGTTGAGCTTGTATTTGAGCCATTTCATTCTGTACTTGTTCAGCTTCAGCTGTCTTAAGAATAGACAATATCTTAGGAATAGATCCCTCAACCAAAGCCTCTATCTTAGCTGATGGAGCAATTGGGAGAGTATTCTCATTAATTAGGAATTGAGATATTGTTTTTAGTGCATTTCTAACATTGGCACGTGACTCAAGATATATATTATAGTGAGGTAGTAAATTATCAGTTCCCTCTATCTCCAAGAACACATTCTCTCTCATATCATTCATGTAGATATCTCGTGTGGTATCATTAAAGGTAGAGTAGTATTGTGCTGCATCAAGCATTCTCTGCCTGAATCTTTGCATTAAGTTTGAGTGTTGCTCAAAGTATTTCTCAGTTTGAGTTTCTGAGTAGTTAATTCCTTCTTGTATTCCAGTAGCAGTCTCTGAGGCTTTTTGGCCACCAACACGTTGTCTAGTAATACCTACATTTTCCCCTGCCATCCACTTGATCTTTTCAGCAGCATCTAAGTAGAAGATGGCTTCTTGGATGGTAGATAATTGAAGTACCTGAGGTAATGCTGGTTGTCCCATACCTTGTAGGGATTCCCTATCTAGCATATAGGGAACTATATCTGATTCTCTTAAATTTTCTTCATATTGTTCTATTGGATCAACTGTCTTGGTTGATGAGGAAAGATTATTAGTTGAGAAGGTCCTCTTATCAATAGCTATTTTATTACCATAATCTTTAAGAAATTTCTTAGGAACCTTATTCATACAGATATTATAGAGTATCTGCAGGGGTCTCATTCTATCAATGAATGAGTGAGGTACACTATTAATATAGGAGAATGTACACCCTTCTACTGGAGGCAAACTATCAAATGGGTTATTTTTACCTTTAAATTGGAAGGGGACTGCACCTCCATCTATGTAAACTGCCTGTAGTGTATTAACTGAATTCAACCAAAATGTGTGCTTCTGATTAGGTGATATTTTGATAACATGTCTCCATTCAGGAGCCCATGTCCAATCTATATGTTCCCCGTATATTAAATTATCCTTAGTTTCCTCTTTCCTGATAGACTTATCATATTCAGGTTCATCTGTAACTTTATAATTCTCATCCACCCAATCCGGTGCTATACGAGTACCATCTCTCTCAATTTTGGTTAACCAGCCTATTCTCTTCATAGATCTCCAATATAATCTCATTACACGGAACATTTGTGGATGTCCAGTAACCATTCTTCCCCATACAGGGTTAAACATATCTACTTCTATATTGTGATCAAAATTAGGTGAACGCATAAAATTATAGGCCAATTCCTTACTTAAGAGAGAATCATTCATTGCTGGATTGAGATCAGTTGCTTGACTCCAAGGCTTACTCATATCATAGTATGCCCCTTGTTTAGATTTATCATAATCTGGAATAAGTAGATTAGCTGTCTTAACGTAGATATCCTTTAGTTTGAGGATATCTTCCTCCTTCATTCTTCTACCAAATTTATTAATAATATCACCAGATGACATGAAATCAAACCACATAAAGTAATCACCCTCACTTACATATTTGATATTAGGACCTTTATGATAGTCACAATATTTAGGATTAAGTAATTCTACCTTAAAATCATCATCTAATAAATCTATATGCCAAAACTCACTATCACTAATTAAACCACTCTCAAATGCATCAGGTTCTAACTCGTGTAGGTTATAACGCTTATCTTGGATTTTGAGCACCTTTTCAGCCCATTGTGCACCAGTTGTACGGAAGTTCTTAGACTTCATCTCAATATTGGTTAATTGATCCATAGCAGCCTGCATCTCTTTCATATACAATTCAGGATCTACCTGCTCAGTAATTCCCATACTGGCCAAGGTCATTTGCTTTTGCATTTGAACAGTCTTCATAATAGTCTGCTCAAAATCTTCCTTTTTGGTATTAAATGCCTCATTAATGGAGGTAGGATCAATAGTTTCAATTGTCCAGGAGTTATCTCTTTTAATAAACTCACCTCTTAGGACATCAACAAATGTCGGAGCAAGAGAATAGAATTGCTCTAAAGGAGATTCAGGAACAAACATACCAACTGCATTTGCAACATCCTGTGGACCAGGATTAATAATATAATCACTATGATTAAGTTTACCAGCTCTCATTTGGTAATTTCTCTCAATTCTGGATGCCTTCTTCTCAACATTATTCCATCCACACATCTCATAGTAATCAGCTACAGCATGTACCCAGTCTGCGGTTTTTTCTTCCATTGTTAACATCTGGAAGGGTAATATATCATCTAAGGACCCATTCATTAATGTGTTCTTATCTAACTTAAATCCTTTATAGAGGTCACTGCCCCAAATTAGCCTAGCTGCCATATCTTATAAAATTGAATAGGGTTTTCCCTTCCTTGTTTGTATTGTTGAGTATTTACCACCTCCCAATAAGTTAATGGGAGCTTTTATGCGTATTTCTTCTCTTGGTTTCTCCTCAACCATTTCATTGACTGTTGGGATTCCAAATTCATTCTCAAACACTTTTCCTATTGTGATGGCTGCTGAATGGGAGATAATTCTATCAAAGTTCCCCTTCTCATTATATTGGATATATTCCTCACACAGCCAGTAATCATCAGTTTTATCTATACCTGTGTAGATTTTCTCTACCTCTCCCTTATCATTTTCTCTCCTATCAAACTCAGTAGCAAAATACTCCTTCACTGAATTTTTTAGAATTTTCCACATATTGTTCATTTGTGTGATGATGAATCCATAATTTGAACGAGTAGATTGTCCCTCAAAGTTAAAATCCTTGGAAACTTGAACATCACTTTCTTTAGCTAGATATCTCTCAGCTCTACCATTCCTCTTCATATAGTTTATGAAGTTTGGTTTTGAGCGTTCAACATAAGCAAAAGCATTGAATAACTTAATTAGTAACCATGCTTGTTCATTACCCTTTTCTATTGGGTCATATCTGCCCCTATAAGTAGCTACTATCCTTCCACCATCTATGCGGGTTTTTACTTTATCACCTTCCTTGTAACGTACCTTAACCATTCTTCTGTAGATGTCAACTGACATTACTGATTCAGAGGTTGTTGTTACATCTACCTCTACTGTATCTACACCTGCAAAATTGGTTAGCCATTTAGGATGACCTTCTGGCATTTCATATATTGTTACTACACCTCTCTTATCTTCCCAATCAGGAACAATAGGATAACGGTGCTCTTCAGGTAAGTTAGTTGTTTTAAAGAGAACCTTTCCATTATCATCCTCATATAAAGTACATTTCAATGGTTTACTCTTCCACTTGTTCTCTTTATCCTTTATTGTTATTCTTTCTTGTTGTCTCTGTAGATCCTCTGCTGGAAATTCACTTTGTTTCCTTTGAGCAAATGCTTCTTCCGGTGATATGGGTTTTTGAGATATATCTAACTGAGCTAGTGCTCGTCTCTTAGTGTTTTTAACTAATGTATTATTCTTATCAATAAAATCTAAGGCCTGTGTAATTAATGAATTACCATCATCATCAATAAATCCCTCTAAGTTATAGGCTTCACTAATAAATAACCCACACTTCTTAAACCCTGATTTCTTATCCCAGATATTATCTATTTCTAGGAAATTGTGAGCTTCTGGAGAATAAAATACCTCCTTCAAGTCCTGACAATCATCCAAATCACCAACTGAACCTGATAATATAATTAAGCCAGTTGTTTTATTACCCTTCTCAAGGGCTGGTCTAACAGCACCTACTGTTTGTAGGAGAGTTGGTGCAATTCCACTTTCCTCATAAAAGAAGATAGTTTGGGATCCACCCACGTTATTAAAGGGATCAACCTTAAATGTTGTTGCTGTTAACTTACTATCTAATCCAGCATAACTCCCATCTACTAGTGGAGTTCTTTCATACCACTCAAGAGATTTAGCTAATATAGGACCTCTTTTCCAAGCTGTATTACTATTAATATGCTTACGATAGAATTCTAAGAACCTCCATGACTTAAGGGTATACTCTTCTTTATAGGCTCCTATAGTTGATACTGAACCTTCCTTCCATGAGAAGCACCAATACTCAAGTGACATTATTTTAAATGAGTAACCTCTTTGACGAGCCTTCAATACAACTGCATGCTTTCCTTTAAGAAAACATAACATAATATAATGAAAGAACCACAAATCACCATCCCAAACATCACCCAACATCTTCTTTTTCTTCACATCATTGTAGATGGGACAATAATTTAGATACCAGTAATAGAAGGGAGGTATATAAATGTCATCTATTATGATGCCATTTAATACCTTATCCTTCTCATTATCCCAGTACTGCTTATATTTGTAGGTTCCCCGAACTGCATTTGTATAATATCCACCCTCAAAATTGGCTTTTTTAGCTGTAGAAGCATATTGATTTCCAGCATCCTTCCAACGATGAGTATCCTTTAAGTTATATTTTCCCGGTAGTTTAAATTGAGACTGAACATACTCAATTAATTCCTCTTTAGTAAGGAATGTTCTACTACCATATTGATTAGTAGAAGTCTCTAATGTCTGTATCTTTAATGGAAATTCCCACCACATAATTAATAACTACCTAATTCATGATCACCTTTAGTGGCAACCCTCATTTCCTTATCAGCCTGCTCCTTAACTTTATTATAGGAGGTTGATACCTTATCTATATTCTTAAGTAAGTCACTTCTATCCTTAAAATTCTCCATAGTTAGTGGAGTATTCTTAAGAAGAGATCTAAATCTATGAAGCTCTTCACCCAACTCCTCTGCTAATGAAATCATTGGAGATATATATAATCCCTTTAATTTACTGATTGCTGTATCTAATAGAGGATCTTCCCAATCAAATTCACCTATTGTAGCCTGTATATCATATACTACAGAGTCTACTTTTTCTTCTGCAGGTATATTAATATATGGTGAGTCAGGTGCTGTCATCTGATGAATGTATGTTAGATATGGTTTAGCATCCATATCATACTTATCTATGAGAGCTTTTATTTCAGGTATTGCATAAGCTTGGGGTGTCATTTTAACATGATTGTCCTCAAACTCAAGTATTTTTGGTATCATTATATTTTTTTAATTGAATCTCTACTGTAATCTCTATTTGATATTTATCAATATCCTTATGGTATTCTACCAAATCATTTATTATTGATTCCTTAACTTCAGGTGATAGGTAAGCCTTATATTTAATTGTCTCCAATAAATTCTTTTCTGGCTTATCTTTACCTATATATATCAGTACACTCATTTTAATGTTTTTAACATTGCCATTACTTCCTTCTTCCTATAGGGCAATTTGATGATTTCTGTCTTTAATACTACCGGTTTACTATCTTCTAAAACAGGAATATTATCATTATCAGGATCTCTCTTTAGTGTAATATGTTCTATAGCTATGTCACCTACCTTTAATTTGCCCTTATTGGCTCTCCATAACATATACATATACAGAGACATCTTTATAGAGTAAATATTACCATTGCACTCATCTAGGTGCTGGAGGGGAGCTAATAACTTTCTAGGTGACATCCATTGATTAGAATAACCAGTAAATGATATCTCTTGGTCAGTTTTGTAGTCCCAGATGTGAATTTTATTATCTACTATGATAACTTTGTCGGATTGACCACAGATCATGTGCTCCAAATCATAAATCATCAATTCTGGGTAAACTGTATTGTTTTCTAGTTGGTTTATTGGGATTGAATTCTTATACCCATTAGTGTAGGTACCAACCATCTTATTACATGGAACATCATAGAATACGGGACTAGCCTGATCTAATGTTTCCTTTTCCATGATATAGTGAAGTAATGTTCCTACTTCTCTACTAATATCTCCCTTCTTCTTCCACTTAGCTTTTAATTCTTGAGCAGTGGTTGGTGTTCCCTCTTTGGTTTTCTTAGCTGCTGAACGTATAGCTATAGCATTCCAATCCTGCTTCTCTTTAAAGCGTTCAGTAAACTTACTTACTGATATGAGGTCCTTATCTGTGTCATCAATGTATTGGTGAGTTGATTCTATAAAACGTATGTTACTCATCTACTATAGCTGAAAATTTTAACTCAATATTCTTATTACTATCATATTGAATATTTATATTCTTTAATTGTCTCCCCTTGCTTCCTGGAGTAAATGTGACAGCTAAGCTGGCATTATCTCCTGGATTAAGTGTAGTCTTAGACATTAAGGCTTTAGTGCAACTATTACATCCCAATACTATCTTATTGATAGTTATTTTGTCTTTTGAGGAATTGGTTACAATATAATCAAAGTTATGAGGAACCCCATACTTTAATTTACCTAAATCCATCTTCTGTTGGTTTACTGTTAACATTATTCAAAAAGTTTTATATTATTATGCTTCTTATAACTTATCCAGATATCTTTGCTCATCATCTCAGGATAACAATATGGTGAATTCTCACAAGCTCTATCCTCCATTGTCTTACCTAGAATTTCGCACCCACATTGAATGCAGTTACCTGATACCCAGCACTTTGGGGATTTACTTAAAACTTGAGTGCGTCTATATATAATTTGTTCATATATATGATCAGATAAATCAAACCCCCCTAAATTTCTTCTCTTCTTTCTAAAGAAGGCCTGTATAACTGCCCAAATATTTCTAAATGTTAATTTAGCAGGATTCTTAGCTGCTGTCTTTCCTCTAATTAAATCCCAGTAATATTTCATTCTTCTTTCTTTGACTCAATTATAAATTGGGTTTTGTAGCGTATTGCTCTAATTTCATCTCTCAACTTAAGATATTTATCATAATCTTTAAGTCGTTCCTTAAATAAATCATGAATCTCTAACTTATTCTCATACTTAAGGAAGGCCAAATCAGTTGTAAAATCCTTGATATCTTTAGTATAATCAACAGGATAATTCTTTAAAATTATCTCCATTCTTGTTTTTCTTAGATGCCAGCTCCCAATACCCTTCAATTTAATAATTAAAGATTCAGGTCTTCTCATATGATTATATAGAGCTGCAAATACAAAATTCCCTACATCCTTATATAAGGAGAGAGATTTACCAGTTCTATCAGAGGTTAACTTATATATATCCTTACACTCACTCTGCATGAGAAATCATATAGTTTAGCATTAACTTATCACAACTAACCTCAGGAATGAACCTTTCATCTACTTTAAGTGTTCTATTCTTAGGTTTAAGAAATACTCCATTATTAACATACTTAGAGAGAGTATTCCTAATAGATTGATCAGATTTCTTTAAATTCTTAGTTTTACAGGATTCTATAAATTTCAATTGCTCTTCTCTATTTGAGTATCCTCCACACTGATATAACTCAAGGATAATATCAATATCATTCTCAAAGGCTCTAATTCCATATTGAACTAGCTTAAAGTAAAGATGTACTCTTAATACATCTCTCTTCTCAGGTAGGAGAACCCTATCTGTAATTGATTTTATATCTAAACTATTCATTTGTTGGTTTTTTCCATATAAATCCTCCACTAGATTTGTTATTTCCAGTGATGCACATGGATATTGAGGTATTCTTTATACCTAGATTTTCAGCTGCTAAGCTTTGATTTTTCCACCTTTTTATAAAATTTCCATCAAGATCATATTGATCTATTGGACAATTAGATCTATTTCTTTTAGAAGGGTAATTATATTTTTGAGAATACGGTATTAATTTATCTAATTTGATATATGAAAACATAAAATTTTTACATCTTTTTGTTCTACCTATCAAATTACAAGATATAGATTCTCTTTTTATATCTAATTTTTTGGATGCTTCTGAAATTGAGATCCAAGAATCTATATAATTGCCCTTCAGATCATATCTGAATATTTCTTTTCTTGAAGAAATCATTGAACCTTGTTTACCAGGCTCCTTTACATTTAACATGGTGGATCCCAAATCTATATATTGTTGCCAATATAACACTTCATATTTATCCAGGCTCTCTTGAGTTATGTCTACTGGAAGTTCATGAATTACCTTAAATGTGTGATTACTATAACTATACTTATTCAATGAATTATATAGTTTCTTTTGAGTCTTACGATAATATTTGTAACTTTTCCATCGTCTTTCTATATCCCAAGATTGTCCAATATAAATTTTTCCTGAAGGTGAAACTATCTTATAAATACCTATCATATTCTTAATATAATAAAATAACTTGAAACTACCAAATTTATTTTTATAAAAATAATCTCTTAAGTTATTAATCTATATTGTTAATAGTACTGAGTTTCCTCATTAGTAGGAGGGGACTATACTCAAAATCTAATATTTCTCTTGTTATAGAGGTATAGGGCGCTATACCCTGTCCTTTTACATTCCAATAATCATTACAGTAATCAATTATTGATTGTTTAGTAAAATCAATATTAGAAAATATAGTTTCCCACTCAATATTACTTGTTGTAGGTCCTGATGGAACGGATATCTTTGTTTTTACATCATGGTCAATATAAGTGAATTGGCGGGACATACCCTGTTCATCAGAATATGCCCCACCATGATTACCTACATGACTAGATTTTTTATCTACTGCCATAGTTACTCTGCCGTGGGTTCTGTTTGAGGGCCCAAACCTATTTCATCACCTACACTAATCCCTTCATCAACAAGATCTGGATTAGCATCCAAGTCCTCCTGAGTGACAATATGGGATAATCCCAAACCAGCTTCCTGATTCTTCTGCATTTGCTCCATAAAGAGTTTCTGCAACTCCTCATTCTTCTGTCTCTGTACAGCTAAGTACTTATCATACTCTGGCTGGATTTTCTCAGCCTCTAGGGTATAATACCTAATCTCATATTGAGCCTTCCAGTAACGAGCTTTAAATTCTAACTCTAATGCTGTCATCCTCAAATTTTCTTGTTCTTCACTTAGCTTGTTTACGCCATTTTCTTTTCTCATTCTTTATTGGTTTTTTATTATGAAAACTGTTTATTGCTTCTGTTAGTGTGGTTAGTGAGAAATTTTGTGGAGTATATGTATGCTTATAACTATTAGTCATTTGGCTCCATATACTCATATTGACTGGATCTATTGCAACAATATAAATATCTCCTTCAACAATATTATAGTCCCATTTAGGAGAGTGTGAAAAAGTTATATCATAACTGTCAAGTAAATAAGTACTAGGTCCTGTTTTATCTAATTTTTTATCCTCCTTCTTTGGAAGTCTATATTCCTCTAATATCTCCTTACATTTAGTTTGAGTAGTATAACTATGTAATAATGTAGCTCCCAGCTGTACCATCTCTAAATCATATGATGAGAGTAACTCAAATACTCTCTCTGGTATCTTCTCCATATGGAACTGAATATTTAAATAATCCTTGATTATATTGGTTAAGTAGGTTTATTTGATTAGTCATATTAAGTAAAGGAGCAGATGTTGCTTGTTTCATTCTCCACAAATCCATATAGGAAGTATGTCTCTTTATAGTAATCTCATCATTATCTATATGATGGGTCCATTTCCTGACCATTACTTCTGAAGCTTTCTCTTCCTTAAAACAGAATGCATTCAATATCATTTCCCAATCTTCCCTATCAGCTACCTCTTTCATTAAGGTAACCCCCAATCTAACCATCTCCAAATCCTCACTATCTAGTAGTGTCTTGATTGATTTTCCTAACATATTATTAATTTAAGTTCCATTATATCCACTTGTACCATGAGTACCTGATGAACCAGAACTCCCCGATATCCCCATTGTACCAGATGTTCCACCTCTATATACTGTTACTATTCCAGGAGTTCCTAATACTCCCTGTACACCAGAATGTCCAACAACTCCACTATATCCATATGTTCCTTGTGGACCTTTTATTACCTCTACTACTTCATTCCAATCATAGTAATAGGGGTATTTGATAAATTCATCTAATATTGCCTTAGCAGTAATGGCATCATTTCTCTCCACCACTATATTTGCTGCTAGGGATTTTAACTCTGTATCTCCGCTTGTTAGCAATTCTATTATTCTATCATTAATCATTTCTTGATATTAATTTTAATAAACGTGTTGGGTCCTTCACAAAAGTGGTATCATATCTAAGTCTTATCTTTATTTCAGGACTACCTAGAGGATCATCTATATAAGCTGAAAAATTACTATTTATATTAGCTATTACTAATTCTAGGCACTTATTCATATCTTCTGTTTGAGAGATAATATTAATCCCTAAATAAATCATTTCCTCATCATGTGATGATAGTAGTTGTTTAATATCCATTCCAATTAGGATTATTCATATTTTCCCACTCAAATAATACATGTCCCTTTACATTACTATCATATTCCTCTACATAATAAGAAGGAATGAAGATAGAGGATTTCTCCTTATAAAGACAGGCAAATCTATAATTATCAGGAGATATACGTGTTTTTATAGCTGTCTTTAGTTGAGAGAAGTTCTTACCTCTTATTACAGCTGAGTCAACAAATAGATACTTTCTATTAGTACGTATATATCTTCCCATCCAATCTATGATATATTTATCATAATGTTGATATTCATCAGCTTCCTTATTCCAGACCTGTGACATTGTTGGATAAGGCATCTCCATAAATAATTGTTCAAACAACTCATTTTCATTTAAGTGAGATAGTTTGTGATTTAGGATTTGAGTAGTTATTGATGAGTAATCAGGAGAACAAGTAACAATTGAGAGGGATTGATCAACCCAATCATCAGTCTTAATTATAGAAGAGAGAGCTAAAGAATCAACCCATTCCTTCTGATATGTTATATAATAATTACTTTTCATTACTTTCGTAATTTTTAATAAACTTCATTAACTCCTTCTTAAATTTCTCCTTTGTCCAAGGTACAACATAAGTCCCACAGTTAGCAAATAATACATAACATGCGTTAAAATTACCTTCTAGGGCTTCTTGAAAGGAACGATCATCAGGTAACCATCTATCAGCTATAGATAGAAAATCATCATAGGGACACTCTGCTTCACCTATAATCATATCTACCTCTGGTGAAGAGGTATCCAAAGCCAAACGTTGTTGGGCCTTCTCTTTCTCCTCCTCTTTATTACCATCAACCATCACAATTGGAAACTTAAATAATTCCTTAAACATAGTTAAATTTTTATAAAGGTAGGATTATTTACCCACATCACCAAATTTATTTCCACATCCAATCTATACTCTGTTGACATATCTATCTCTGATTTTGGAGAGAGGAAGGGTTTCCTTCCCATCCTTCCCTCTCATTAATAATAAATACTCCTTCTTCTTATTATCCGCTCGACATACTAATCCTACTCTATTATCCTTCGTTATAATGTAATCTCCCTTCTCCAATGTCATTCTCTCGATGTTAGGTGCCACCCATTACATAGGGGACAATGATATATACGCTTTTCCTTCCTTCTCTTATATCTCCTCAATCTATGGAGATGATTAAGAGCCTCTTGTGCACTTCTCTTACTAAATGTCCTCTTCTGGCACATTATCTTGGAAATAGTTTAAATTGAAGTTTCTGATAGTACCCAATCCTCATAGATGGCTTTCCAGTTGGGATATTATAGCCACCTGATAGGGTAATCATATTATCCTTCTTATTCTGGAAGACCAACCCCAGATCTACAGTATTGATTGGCTTATCTAACAGA
>CXWK01000217.1_pt1 | contig 49485 bp, 45 predicted proteins | sample 590851 | NCBI WGS metagenome assembly CXWK01 (sample SAMEA3498364, study PRJEB10139) | wastewater metagenome | biome: wastewater treatment plant; material: activated sludge | place: Denmark | collected 2014-08-01 | reverse complement strand
CTCACGCTGGCCTTCTTCCGACCGGCGCCGCCCGCGCGCTGGGATACCGGCACCTTGCTCTCGCTCCAAGGCGTGGTGCGCAGCGTGCCCTATCCGATGCTCGAGTTGCGCAACGGCGACGAGCCGCTCGAGACCATCCTGCTCACCGGCATCGGCAAGCGCGGCGCCTTCGTGCCGGAACTCTTCAACGATCAATTCTGCACCGTGCGCGGCTATCCGCTCGAACGCGACGGTCGCCGCATCCTCGAAGTGATGGAAGGTCACGAGGGCATGCTGCGTCTCGCGGATCAGTCCAAGGCGTGGCTGCGTCCAGCGCCGCTTCCGATCGCACACGCCGAGTTCGAGGGCGAGATCCTCGATTCGAAGTGCTGGCACGGTGCGATGCGGCCTGGTGAAGGACGTGCACACAAGGCTTGCGCCACGCTCTGCGTGCGCGGCGGCATCGCTCCAGCCCTGATCGTGAGCTCTGGTGCGCGCGCCGGCGAGGTCCTCCTGCTGGTGGACGGCGACGGGGGGCGTGCCAATGAGGAAGTGTTGCCATACCTCGGCGAGCCCGTCACCGTTCGTGGCGAGTTCTTTCGCCAATCGGGTATTCTGTGGCTGCGTCTGGATCCCGACGGAGTCGCCCCGCGGAGTCCTGCACCGAACTAAATCATGCGCATCGCCCTGCTGCTCCCGCTGCTCGCAGTCGCCTGCGCCGACGCCGAGCAGGCGCCAGTACCCATCCTGAGTTTCCGCTTCGAATGCGCACCGGACACGCCCGGGAGCATCGAGCAGGAACTGGAGCAGGGATTTTCGAGCCGCTTTGGCCCCCTCGAGGTTTTCGAACTCGCTTATTCCGGACCGACTATTGATGCAAACGGACGTCCGGCCGTCGCCTTTCAAATCCGTGGTGACCACGCAGCCAGGTTCTCCGACCTGACGGAGCAGTACACCGGCAAGCGCCTGGCGATCTACGTGGACGGCAAGTTCCTCTCGGCACCGCAAATCAACGAGCGCCTCCCAGGCGGCGGAATCATCACGGGAGGCACGCAAGGCTTCACCATCGAAGCAATAAAGTCGCTCGTCGAGCGCCTGAACACCCAGATCCAGCCGCTGTGAGAATCCTTCCCATCCTGTGGATCGCCAGCGTCGCTCTCGCCTGCGCACGCACGCCGGAAGCTCCCGCCATCGGCCTCGAGTTCCGTGCGCAGTGTTTCGAGGAAGACGCCGACGCACTCGAAACCGTGGTGCAGGGCATCTCAGCGTGGTTCGGACCGCCGCGCCGCTTCGAGATCGAAGGCTTCTACCCCACGGAGGACGCTCAAGGGCATCCCGCGATTCGCGTCCAGATCGCAGCCGCCGATCACGACGCTTTCGAGGCCTACACGATCGCCGGCGTCAGCGGTCCAGTTGGCCTCTTTCTCGGTCGTGATCTCATCGCGGTGCCCTCGATCCAGCCCATCGCCGACGGACGCTTCACCTTCTGCAACGAGGCGGGCGGCTGGGCCGCTGCGGACCGCGACCTCTGGCTCGGTCGGCTGCGTCGTTCACAAGAGCTCTGAACGGCGACCGGTACAATGCCGGGTCCCGATGACGCGTCCGACTCCGCTCGAGCCACTGCTCTTCCGCCGCATTCTCAAGGAGAAGGTGTGGGGTGGAACGCGTCTGGCCGGACTGCTCGGAGTGAAGGCACCCACCGCCGGCCCGCTCGGCGAGAGTTGGGAACTCTCCGACTACCCCGGCGAGGAAACTCTCGTGCGCGGCGGTGCCTGGAGTGGGATCAGCCTGCGCGTGTTGATGCAGGATTATCCGGAGGCGATCCTCGGACGCTCGCGCACCACCGCCGACGCCCGCTTCCCGTTGCTCGTGAAGTTCATTGATGCGGGCGACGACCTCTCGGTGCAGATCCATCCGCCGGACGGTCCGCAGTCGCCCACCGGCGTCGGCAAGACCGAGGCCTGGTACGTGCTCGACGCCAAGCCCGGCGCCACCGTGATCTGTGGTCTGAAGGCTGGCACGCGGCGCGAAGTCTTCGAGGCCGAGGCTGGGGACGCGCGCGTACGCACGCATCTCCACGAAGTGCCGGTGCGGCGCGGCGATTGCATCTTCGTGCCCGCGGGCCAGACGCACGCCATTCGCGGCGGCGTCGTACTGTGCGAGGTGCAGCAAACCAGCGACGTGACCTACCGCATGTACGACTGGGATCGCCTCGGCCTCGACGGCAAGCCGCGTGAGACGCATCTCGCACGCGCGTTGGCGGTCGTGGATCATCGGATCGGTCCCGGCGCCGCCGTGCGCGCGCAGTTCCGCGAGGACGGAGGCTTGCAGGACGCGACCCTCGCGAGCTGCTCCTACTTCCGTCTCGCCATGCTGCGCGCCGACGCGCATGGAGGTCTGCGCCCGACCGAGAAGCTTGCGCGCACCTGGACCGTGGTGCGCGGTGCCGGTCGTCTCGAGCCGGTCGGCGCGGATCATTTCGCGCCGCTGACGCTGCGTTTCGGTGACGTCGCGTTGATTCCGGGAGGACTGGAGAACGTGCGTCTGGTGGGCAACGGCGCAGAAGGAATCGAGATCCTCGAAGGCGTGGCGCTCTGACATGGGTGCTCGCCGCCGCAAGCTCGTGCGCCGCAAGCCGCAGCGCAAAGCCGAGCCGCGACCGCGGCGTGGCAAACCGCCGACAAGTGTCCGCCGCGGTGCTGCAGCCTTCGTGGATGGATCGAAGGCCCCGCGCGAGGGCATCGGCAAGGAAGGCGCCACGGTACGCGGTGGCGCGGCCGCGGCGAAATCTGCTGACGGCGTCCGGCTGAATCGCTGGCTCGCGGAACAGGGAGTGGATTCACGCCGCCATTGCGACGCGCTGGTGCTCGAGGGAGCGGTGAGCGTGAACGGCGAAACCGTCACCGAACACGGCATCCGCGTGATGCCCGGCGACGAGGTGCGCGTCAACGGCGCGCGCGTCAAGGAAGTGCGGCGGCTCTACTACGCCTTCCACAAGCCGCGCGGCGTGCTCTGCACCAACGACGTGCGCGAGCGCCGCATGCGCGTCTGCGATTTGGTGGACCCGCTCACGCCCTCGCGCGTTTACCCGATCGGCCGCCTCGACGAAGACAGTGAAGGTCTGCTGCTGCTCACCAACGACGGCGACTTCGCGCAACTCGTGGCGCACCCGCGCTACGGTGTGCCGAAGACCTACTACTGCATCGTCGGCGAGACGGTGGATGCCGCGCTGCTCGCGCGCGTGCGCCGCGGCGCCTTCCTCGACGGCGCGCGCGTCGCTCCCGAGAACGTGCGCGTGGTCAAGCGCACGCCCTCTGGCGCGACGCTTGAAGTCACCATCCGCGAGGGTCGCAACCGAGAGGTACGCCGCATGCTCGCGCGCCATGGGCTTGGCGTGAAGCGGCTCAAGCGCGTGATGGTGGGTTCTTTGGCGCTGCGCGGGCTCAAGCGCGGCGAGCTGCGCCCGCTCACCCGCGAAGAGCGCGACGCGCTGGTCGCGGCAGCACGCGGCTGAGCGCGGGGCCGATGCTGCGCTACGAGACCATCGTTCGCGACCCGGTGCACGGTGACGTGCCGCTCACGCGCGAGGAGATGAGCGTGCTCGACACCGCCGAGATGCAGCGGCTGCGGCACGTACGCCAGCTCGGCATGGCCTATCTGGTGTACCCGGGCGCACAACACGCCCGCTTCGAGCACTCGATCGGCACCGCGCACCTTGCGACTCGCATGGTGAACGAAATCAACGCGGTGCGCGACCGCGCTGCCGATGGCCGTCACGGCGGCTACGACGAAAATGAACTGCGCATCGTGCGGCTTGCGGCACTGGTGCACGACGTCACGCACCTCCCCTTCGGCCACAACATCGAGGATCAGACCGGTCTACTGCCGCGCCACGACGTGCCGGAGCGCTTCGCGGCGATGTTCTCGGATGAGACCGAAGTCGGTCGTGCGCTCGCTGCGACGGGACTGCGCGACGAGGTGATCGCGATCCTCGCTCCCTCGCTCGCCGGGCCCGGTCGCGCCGCGCCGGATCACTGGCGCGCGCTGGTGAGCGGCACGATTGACGCCGACATGCTCGATTACCTGTCGCGTGACGCGCTCTTCACCGGTCTCAAGCTCGAGTACGACCCGCGCATCTTCAACGTCTTTCGCGTGGACCGCCGCAGCCAACGGCTCTACGTGGACCTCGGACGCCAGGGTTATCTCAAGGAAGCCGTGCTCTCCGAAGTGGTGCGCTGTCTCGAAGCCCGCTTCTACTTTTCGGAGCGCGTGTACTACCACCACGCCAAGATCGCCGCGGGCTCACTGGTGTCGAAGGCGGTGGAGATCGCGCTGCTCAGCGGAAGCGTCGGCTTCGCGGACCTGCAGCGCAGCACCGATGCAGGCCTGCTCGAGCTCCTTGGGCGGATCCGCGTCGAGGATGCCTTCCTGCGCTCGCGGCTTGAGCGTTATCTCGATGCGCTCTCCCATCGCCGCCTGCCGCGCCGGGTGGCGGTCTATCCGGTGTACGCCAACGAATCCCTGCAAGCCGAGCTGATCGCGCGCTTCTTCGGCGCCGGATCCGCAGCCGAGCGACGCCGAGTCGAGCGGGAGATGAGTGACGAGTTGGCGCGAAGGATCGGCCGGGACGTGCCGCTCATGCTCTACTGCCCGGCCGGGCACATGCAGTTGAAACAAGCAAAGATGCTTGTCCTATGGCCCGGTCAGGAGGCGCTTGCGCCGCTCAGTGACTTCCGCGAGCAGATCCCGCGCGTCGCCGATCTCGAGCGCTCCTATGCACGGATGTGGAAGTTCTACGTCCATGCTTTGACGAATGAAGCGTCAGAGCTTCGCGAAGCCTCGCGCATCTGCGCGGACTTCTTCCCGACCGGCGTCAACGTGCTCGCACCCCGCCCGGAGGCTCCGATCTCCGCGGACCGACGGTCAGAAAAGAATCCCGCTGCGCAGTCTGGAGATTCGCGAAACGCCGGTTAGGATCGTGGATACCCTCCCGAGCGCGGTCTCATCCCATCCCGCCGCGCCTCGCTTCAGAACCCAGACCTTCAGAGCCCGAATTTGTTCCGGACCCTGGCCAGTTTTGCTGGCGGCATCCTGATTGCCGCGAGCGCCCTCTCCTCCGACGTGCTCGCCCAGAGCACGATGCCCCTGCAGTCGCAGGACCGGATGATCTACGTCGGCGTCGAGGCGGATTACTCCGGGCTCGGTCTCGAAGAGGTCACACGACGGCTCAGCGAGGATCTCGAACTCAAGCTGCTCGGCAGCTCATTGCGCTCCCTCGCCAACGCACAACGGCGGATCTACGCCGTGCGCACCGCGGACGCAGAGGCCACCATGAAGGCACTCGCGCGCGGCGCGAAGAAGGCCGGACTCACTGCCGTGGAGCGCCTGCAAGCGACGGTGCTCGACAGCGGAGTGGATCCCTTCAACGGCACCACCGCGCGCTTGGTCGAGGCCAATCTCGACAAGCTCTGGGCTTCCTGGATCGGACCGCGCGGCGAAACCATGTGGCTCTTTCACGAGAGCCGTCTGACACGGCGTATCCTCGAGAAAGGTCTCGAGAAGTACGAAGTGCGGGCGAACTTTCACCATCGCCCCTTCGAACTCTCCTTCACCGGAGAGAAGGAGCCGGACTACGCCGCACTCGAAACGCTCGCCGTCCAGAAGCTGGATCTGCTGCGCGCGTCGCGAGTCGAGAAAGGCCTTTCGCTCGACGTCTATCTGCGCAGCGTGGACAGTCTGCTGCTCATCGAGCACGGCGGAAGCTTGCACGTGTGCCCGGACTTCGCGGGCGCATTGCTGAGCGAGGAGAAGGACGCCGTGGCCGCCTGGAGCGTGACCTTCTACAGCACCGGCTTTCCCTTCCTGTAAGGGTGCCGTTCTAGGACTGGAGTCCGGCGAGTCGCGCGGCGATCTTGCCGAGTGCGAGCTTCAGCACCGGTTCGGAAGTGGCGAAGGAAATCCGGATGGCGTCGGGCGCGCCGAAGGAGCTACCGTCCATGACGGCGACGCCGTCGGCTTCGAGCAGTAGCTCGGCGAATTCCTGCGCGTTGGTGATGCGCCGTCCGCTCGCCGGATCCTGGCGTCCGAGATGTTGGCCGAGTCGCGGAAAGGCGTAGAAGGCTCCTTGCGGTTGCGGGCAGCGGATTCCGGGCATCGCGCGCAGTGCGTCGAGCACGAGCTGAGCCCGCGCGGCGAAGGCGGCGCGCATCTGCGCGCGCTCCGCGAGTCCGCCGCGTAGAGCGGCGAGCGCGGCATGCTGCGAGATCGCGTTCGGCGAGGAAGCGAGTTGCGATTGCATGCGCGCCACCGCGCTCGCGAGAGGCGGCGGACCGGCGAGGAATCCCATCCGCCATCCGGTCATCGCGAAGGCCTTGGACATCCCGCCGATCCAATAGCTGGTTTGCATCAAGCCCGGTGCGGCGCGCAAGGGCGAGACGTGCTCCACTCCGTAGGTCAGCGAGGCGTAGATCTCGTCGCTGATCAGTGCGATTCCGCGATCCAGCGCCCATGCGCCGAGCTCGCGCAGCAAGCGCTCCGGATAGACCGCGCCGGTGGGGTTGTTCGGCGTGTTGAGGAGGAGCACGCGTGTGCGCGGTGTGCGCGCCGCTTCCAAGGCAGCGAGCTGCGGGAAGAAATCCGCGTCGCAGGCCACCGGCACCGGTACGCCTTCTGCGAGCTTCACCATCTCGGGATAGCTCGTCCAGTACGGCGCTGGGATCAGCACTTCCTCGCCGGGGTCCACCAAGCAGAGCAACGCCTGGCTGATCGCGATCTTCGCGCCCGCCGTCACGACGATTTGCTCAGGCGGATAGTCCAGCCCAAAATCCTCCCGAGTACGTAGGGAGACCTCTTCGCGCAGCTCGGGAATCCCGGCAGCGGCGGTGTAGCGGCCCTTGTTGGCGGCGATCGCCGCGCGCGCGCCCTCGGCCGCGGCCGTCGGCGGCGGAAAATCCGGCTCGCCTGCAGTCAGGTCCAGGATTTCGACACCGCGCGCTCGCAGCGCCTTGACGCGTGCCACCATCTCCAGTGTGGCCGACGGCAGGAGGGCGCCCGCGCGGCGCGAGAGGCGCGGTGCGGGGGGCGTCGCGGAGCTGGACGGCGGGTTCAACGAACTTCCTGCGAGAAAAGGCGGGAGGATTCTAGTCTGGCGCGTCCAAAATAGTCATTCCATGGCCTCCTACGGCTTCCTCGACCGGCTGCGCGAGTTCCTCACCAGCCGACGCTTCGCCTGGATCCTGCTCGGCGTCGTCGTCGGGCTGATGCTCCTCTACTTCCTCTTCGTCACGCTGTTCTTCAATCCCTTCGAGGACGATCTGACCGACAGCGCGGCCATCGTCCCCGCGGACGTGGACTGGTTCGTGCGTTGGCAGGACGCCGGCGCGCAGTTCGGGGATTTCCCGAAGCTCAAGCTCTGGGACGAGGTGAGTCAATCCCCCGTTTACCCGGAGGTGAGTGCCTCGGGCGCGCTCACGGCTTTCGGGACCGACTTCGGCGTCACCGCGGCGATGAACGCGATGGCCGAAGTCGAGCGCTACCTTCCGACCGGCTTGAGTCTGAAGGAGGATCTGCTGCGCGAGATCGCGGTCGCCGGCAAGGGACCGATGCGTTTCGATGCTTCCTTCGCTGGCATCGTGATGCTGCGTTGTTCCTTCAAGGTGAAGGCCGGACTCGCCTTCCTCGGCTTCGGCTTCGTGCGCAACCGGTTGCCGGAGAGTTTGCAGATCGAGAGCCTCGGCGGCGGGGTGTACCGCCTGCCGCAGTTCGAGCCCTTCGGCTTTCAGGATGCCTACCTCACGCGCATGCGCGACGTGTTGCTGCTCACCAGCCGCAAGGAGTTGCTCGATTCGGCCGCCACGCTCGAAGCGCGTTCTGGACAGGAATCTCTCGCACAAGCGTCGGCTTTCCACGATCACGTGAGCGCATGGCTCGCGCCGGGCGAGCGTCCGGTCGAACTCTTCTTGCGCGGCGAGGTGTTCACCCCACAGTTCGGCGTGTTGCCGGATCCGAACACCACCGGCATGACCGGCCGCGGCATCGGACGCTTCTTCCGCACCGACCTGCTGCGCTTTGGTGCGGGCTATCTGCTGCTCGGCCCTGAACTGCAGATGCGCGTCTCCGGCGACCTCGACTCCAGCCGCGCTCCTGACTTCATGAAGGGCTGGTTGGAGTCGGCGCCGGTGGGGGCCGCGCGCCTGCAGGAGTTCGCCGATCTGACGCCGACCGAGTCCTTCTTCCTCGGCACCCTCGGCGGCGATCCACACCTGGTGCTGCTCGAACTCTACGACCTTTTCGCCGGCGATCTGCGCCGCGCGATGGACGAAGCGGTGCAATCAGCCGGCCGCTACCAGGGCATGCACGACCTGCTACGCGACATCGGCGACATGTATCGCCCCGGCCTCGCGCTGATGCTGCGGCGCGACGACTTCCCGGTGCGCGAGAACGATCCCACGCACGACGGCTCGCCGGTGCCGCTCTTCGCGGTGGTGGGCAAGCTGCGCGACGGCGCGCTCTACGAGAAGCTGCGCGAGTACTTCATCGCCAATTGGCGGCGCTTCACCGGCGATGCCGCACAGAAGCAGGACGAGGTCACCATGCTCGGCGGTGCGATCGCGCGTTCCTTCGTCTCGCCGATCGTTCCGGGCACGGGCGAGATCGTGATCACGCGCGTGCCGATTCTTGATCTGGTGATCGTTTCCAATTCGGCGAACTACACCAACGCGATTCTGCGCGCCACCTTTGCCAACCCGAACGATCCCGCAGCCGCGCGCCTGCGGCTCTCGAACCGGGAAGGATTCGCGCGCGCGCTGCGTTCCAGCGAGAACGGCGCACAGGCCTTCTTCTGGTTCGATCCGCAGGAAGCGCGCCACTGGCTCGACGAGGTCGCCGCCGGCACCGCGCTCGACGACTACCGCGCCGAGCGCGAAAGCGTCTGGCGCGCGAAGCGTCCGCAGATGGAAGCAGAGCAGCGCGAGCGACTCTTCCCCGGACGCACGACGCTGCTTGCCGCCGAGGAGCAGCAGCTCCTCGACGCCGTGGACCAGGCGCTCCTGGCCGGCGAGAGTGGCTCCGCGCAGCGCATCGGCGAACTCACCGAGCGCGCGCAGGCCGCGCAGCTTCCGCTCCAGTTGCTGGACTGGGTTTCCTACGGCATCCGCGTGAGCCGCCGCACCGCCACCATGGTCCTGGACGCCCAGTTGGGAGGGGGCTAGAATCTTCGTCCCCAACCCAGCCGGGGTGGCGGAATTGGCAGACGCGCCAGGTTGAGGGCCTGGTGGGAGTAAAATCCCGTGCAGGTTCGACCCCTGTTCCCGGCACCAACTCAACGGGCCGCCCGGATTCCTGGCGGCCCGCTTCCTTTCCCAAAGACCTCCGATGAAATCCACGCACGCCGGCGCCTTTCCCGCCGACACGCGCGAGCGGCTGGCGGCGCTGCGTCGGCTGGTCGGCAACACGCCGATGGTGGACATCCGCTGTCGCTTCCGCGGCCGCGAGCACCGCATCTGGGCCAAGTCCGAGTGCGCGAACTTCACCGGGAGCATCAAGGACCGCATGGCGCTCTACATCCTGGAGAACGCCTACGCCGAGGGCAGGATTCGGCCCGGTGACCTGATCGTGGAGGCCACCAGCGGCAACACCGGGATCGCGTTCAGCGGCATCGGCCGCGCGCTGGGTCATCCGGTGCGCATTCACATGCCGGATTGGATGAGCCGCGAACGCGTGCTCATCATCCAGAGCATGGGCGCGACGGTGGTGCCGGTGTCGGCGGCTCAGGGCGGCTTCTTGGGAAGCATTGCGCAGGCCGAAGCCCTGGCGACGGAGCGTGATGACGTGTTCCTGCCCGAGCAATTCAAGAATCCCGCCAACGTGCAGGCGCACTACGAGACCACCGGACCGGAGCTGCTCGCGCAGATGCGCACGGGAGGCGTCGAGCCGACCGCCTTCGTGGCGGGCGTTGGCACTGGCGGCACCGTGATGGGGGTGGGGCGGTACCTGCGCGAGAAGTCGCCGCGCGCCACGATTCATCCGCTGGAGCCGGCCGACTCGCCGACCTTGAGCACCGGCCGCAAGGACGGCAAGCATCGCATTCAGGGCATCAGCGACGAATTCATTCCGCCGATCGTGGATCTGGCGGCGCTCGACTCGATCGTGGACGTGCGCGACGGCGACGCGATCCGCATGGCGCAGCGGCTGGCGCGCGATCTCGGCTTCGGGCTCGGGATCAGCAGCGGCGCGAATTTCCTCGGCGCGCTCAAGATCGCGCATGCGCAGGGCGCGGACTCCGCAGTGGCGACGGTGTTCGCCGACTGCAACAAGAAGTATCTTTCCACCGACTACGCCAGCGACGAGCCGAGTTGTGAAGGATATCTGGAGCCGGAGGTCGAGCTGCTCGGCTTCCGCATCGTGCCGGCACCGGCCGTCGTCTGAGCCCGTGCCGAAGCCCGTCATCACCCCGCAGACCACCACGCTGTGGCAGTATCCCTCGCAGCATTACCGCGAGGGCGCGCACGGGGACGCGAACTACCGCGGCGCGACGCCGTCGTGGGTGATCTGGAATCTGCTCGAGCGCTACACGGTCGAGGGCGAGTTGGTGGTGGATCCGATGGCGGGTAGCGGCACCACCCTCGACGTCGCGCGCGACATGGGCCGCCGCGCGTTGGCCTACGACGTGGCGCCGGCGCGCAAGGACGTTTTCCGCGCCGACGCGCGCCAACTACCGCTCGAGGACGGGAAGGCCTGCTTCGTGTTCGTGGATCCGCCCTACGGCGACAATCTCAAGTACAGCGGGCAGGTGGATTGCATCGGCGAGCTGCCGGCCGATGGTGCCGAGTTCTGGCGGGCGATGGAGGACGTGCTGTCCGAGGTTTCCCGCGTGCTGCGCCCCGGCCGTCACGCCGCGATGTACGTCTGCGACGTCTGGAAGCGCCGCGCCTTCGTGCCGATCGGCGCGCGACTGGCGGTGCTGATCGAAAAGCGTTTCGAGATGGTGGACCACGTCGCGGTGGTGCGCGGCAACAAGGACCTCAAGAAAGGCAACTACCACAAGGCCGCTGAGGAGACGAATTTCTATCTCCGCGGTTTCAATCACCTGTTGATCTTCCGCAAGCCGGAGGCGAAGGCGGGGAAGGCGGCGCCCGCGCGCAACACGGGCGGTCGCCACCGCCGTTGATCCAATGATCAGCCTTCGACAGCTGTGGGTAATTTTTTCTGTCGTCGTGGTGCTGGGCGTCTTGATCTCGTTTTGCGCCGCGACTAGTCGCCGCGAGCACGCGGTGTGGAAGGAAGTCCTCCTCCATGCTTCGGTCCGTCCCGACGTAATGGAGGCGTGCGAGGAGCCGGCAGCCGGATCCGGTATCGGTGACGAGTTCTGTCACTCGGAGTGGGAACGGATAGATCATGAAGCGCTCGATGCGTTGCTCGCTCCGGAGCGGGAGGCCGCAGCGCGTGCGTGGTTCGAGCACGTGCTAGATCACGGTTGGCCCGACCCGGTCGAGGCAGCGCTCGAAGCAATGGAGCGGCAATCGGAGCTCGGATGGGCCCAGAGGTGGATCGAGGACGTCATCCTCGATCCGGAGTTCGTTCGACGCGCATACGCACGGCATGCGGTCGCCGCCGAGGCTTCAGGCGTTCCTCGCGCGCAGATCATCAGAAGTTGGCAGGACTATCCAGGTAGTCTTGAATCCGAAGGAGGCAAGTACGGGCGTAGAGTGCCCGCCGGCCAATTCCAGTTCAGTGGTGGGTTGTCTGGCTGGTGGAGGCTGCGAAGAATGGATTGGGAAGCAGCGATGCAGAACCTGGACTACTAGTCCGCCACCCGCACCGCCTCGAATTTCCCGAAGGCGAAGGAGAACGCGACTTTGAGCGGCAGGCCGTTGGCGTCGAGCCAGGTGCGGGCCTTCATGGCTTGGCCGTTGACGACGAAGTCGGAGCTGTAAACGCTGGTTAGAACTTTCCCGCCCTGCCACGGCACTTCGGCGTCGGGATCGCGCTTGAGCTTGCGCGCGGATTCGATCGGCTTCCACGACTCCATGCCGAAGCCGAAGAGACGATCCTCGAGCGCCGCGCCCGGCTGCAGGTCGAGAGCTTGATAGTTGAGCCACTCGGCGGAAAAGGCATCGGGGCTGAAGGCGGCACCTTCGAGCGCAATCTCCACCTCGCTTTCCGCGCCCGACGAGCCGCCGCGCGCGAACACGCGGTCGCCTTCGAGGCGGTACGTCGCACTCTCCTTGCCGTCCGGCCGACTCCAAGTCGCGGCTTTGAGCTTGCGGTCGGCACCGTAGTGCGCAGTGATGTCGCAGGGTTTGGTGAAGCCGCCGCTCGGCACCAAGCTGGCTTGCAGATGCCAGTCCTCGCCGTCTTTCGTCCACAGAAAGTCCTCGTGTCCGGCCGGATTGCCGGCGAATTTGAAGCTATAGCGGCCACGGTGCACGATCGCGCCGGGCACCTTCTGCACGAAGTCGCTCTCCGACGCAGGGCTCGTCGCGTCGGTGCCTGCTGCGGCAGCGCGCGCACCCGCGAGCATTTCGTCGAGTGCCGCGCGGTTGAAATGGCGACCGCGCAGGACGACCGCTTCGATCGCCGCGTAATTCTTCACGTCCTCGAGCGGGTTCGCGCTCAGCATCAGGAAGGAGGCCGTCGCTCCGGCCGTGATGCGACCCAGCCGATCGCTCACGCCGCATAGCCGCGCTGGGATGGTGGTGGCGGAACGGATGACGTCGGCCGGCGCGATGCCGCACTCCTGGAACAGCTCCATCTCGCGATGCAACGAGAAGCCCGGATAGACGCGCGGATTGGCCAGATCGGTGCCGCAGACCAAGGTCACGCCAGCATCGTGCAAATCCTTCACCAGAGCCTTCTGGTGCGGCAGCGCCTGCGCGAAGAATGGCGCGGCGCGCTGGTAGCCGGCACTGCGCCAGAAACCGCGGAAGTAGGGGCTGACGTAGGCCATCAGCGGCTCCTTCTCGACCGCGTCAGGATCCGAGTAGCCGGACACGCCTTCCAACACCACCAAGGTCGGCGAGAAGAAGCAGCCCGACTGCGCGGCACGCGCGTAGGCCGCAGTCAGCTCCTCCTTCGGCGCCTGCGTGCGCAGCGACCAGTACGCCATTTCACGGTGATCCCCGCGTGCAATCTCGTCTGGCGCCACGCCCGCAACTCGTCCAATCAATCGTTCCCAACCCGTCAAGTGTTCGCTGTATTGGAAACCGGCGGCGAGCGCCTCGTCGAGGCTGACCGCGTTCGGCACGTGGCCGCCGACCGTGAGTCCGCGCGCCTTGGCCTCCGCCATCGCTGCGTGGAATGCTTCAGGGGAGAGCAGGCTGTAGAGCTTGATCTGATCCACTCCGGCATCGGCGAGCTTCGTCACCGCCGCGCGCGCCGATGCGGCGTCCGCACAAGCTTCGCTGAAGGGCCACACCGGCGGGGCACCGTCAATGATCGCGCCGACCACGATCAATTCCGGTCCGAGCGTGGCGCCGCTGCGCAACTCTTCCCGCAAGCTGATCGCCGCGTCGGTGGCCGAGCCCAGATCGCGCGCGAACACCACGCCATTGGCGAGCATCGCGCGACCCTGCACCGCCGGATCGGTCAAGTGGACGTGTGCGTCGAAGAGACCGGGCGCCAGGATGCGGCCGGCACCCGGAAGCGTGACGGCGTCCGACGGCACGAGGGTCGTGAGTCGCGGTCCGGCGGCGAGGATGCGCTCACCCTGCACCAGCACGGTCCAGTCCTCGCGCAAGACGCCGGCTTCCGCGTCGAGCACCCGGACGCCCACGATCGCGTAGGGCGTTTCGGGAGCGGCGGGAAGTTGCGCGCCGAGCGCGAGTGCGAGGGTGGGGAGGAACGCGAACATCGCGGAGACACTACGGGCAAGAGGCGGCCGCCACGCCAGGAATCGTCCGGCGCATTCAAGGGAGAAGGGTCAAAGCCGCGCGACGGAGCTCGTCCGTGACGCGTCGCGTCATGGCAGGATCACGATCGGCACTGCAGTGGATGCGATGCCCCCTAGCCAGCCGTGGCGGCTCACGGCGGCAAGGTGGAGCGTTCTACCGACCCACAGTCGTGCGCTGCCCGGCACGAGGACGAGCGCGGCATTGGCCGCGCCATCGGCGTCGAAGCGTCCACGCACACCATGAAAGAAAAGCGGCGGCGCAACGAGCATGCGGTCGTACAGGACGTCACGAGCAAGCGGTACCTGGACCCCAGCGAAGTTGGTGCTGCCGATTCCCGATCCGCTTGCGAGAACCAGGTACGCCGCGCCCGCCTCGCTCGCAGGAAAGTTCAGTCGGAATCTGAGGCGGCCGCCAACGGCGGCGCTGATGTTGGAGCTCTCGGCGAACAGACACTCGTTGAATGCAAAGGTCTCGGCGAGCCGAGGGACGAGGAGATCGGCCGAGCCGCAGATCAGGTCCACCCCAGGACCGCCAAGTGAGTTCACTCGCCCTGCACGAAGCACGTTGCCCATCCGAGCGTTGGCGAGGCTGCCGTCCAGCCTGCCGATCAGGTTGCCGTCAGGGAGGGAGTACAGAAAGACTGCGCCGGCTCCCGGCTTCCCGGCAGGTGAGAAGGTGGGGTTGGAGATCGCGAGTTCAGGCTCGCCATCCTGATCGAAGTCGGCTCCAAGGATCGCGCGTCCAAATCCTGAGTACGGCGTGCCGACGATGGTGCGGACTCTCCCGCTCGCCGAGCCGTACAGGTGGACGAAGATTTGCGTACTTTGGTCCTCCACTACGGCGAGATCGTCTCGCTGATCTCCGTCCATGTCCGGAAGACGGGCGAGTGCGGTGCCGAAGCGGCTAGCAGGCGGTGCGAGGATCTCCACGATGGCGCCGTTCGTCGCCGAGTAGATCGTCACTCGGCCAGCGTTAGGAGTTCCGGCCAGCGAGGCGCTCGGAGTCCCGATTGCGAACGCCGATGCACCACCGTAGCTTCCCGCGTCTGCAGTATTCCATCCTCCTGAGTTCGGAGCATCCGGGCCGTTTACTGAGAGGCGCAATGAGGCGGTTCGTCCCTCGAACAAGTAGGCGACGCCGAATCCACCGCTGGAATTTGGCGCGATCTCTGGAGCCGAGACCAGCAGATCCTCGTTCCCCGCGACGCGAATGGAACTCAGGTGCGCGCCGAACTGCCCTTGACGCAGGTATCCGGTGCGGAGATGCAGAATGGATCCGGTCTTCCCCGAGAACCACAGGACCGAGCCGTTCTGCGTCAGTCCGTTCGAGTTGGCGAGGGGAGCGCCGACTGCGAAGTCGGGTACGCCATCCATGTCCAGGTCGCCGAGTGCTGCGACAGAACGGCCGAATCCTGGCAGTGCCTGTTCGATGCGCAAGAGTTCGGTGCCGTCGCTGCCGGAAAGCACCAGGACGGTTCCCGTGCCTGCGACGGGCCAATCCGAACGACCGATGAGCAGATCGTCACGGCCGTCGTCGTTCCAATCACCCAATGTGTCAAGCGCGTTCGGATAGGTAAGCCAGTCGTAGGACTCGTAGCGGTCCCACGCTCCACCGACGCGTTGGAGGGAGCAAACGAGCAGGAAGGTGAGGATCACGGGAGGATCGTCAGCGGGACGGCGATGGAACTAGCACTGCGGGTACCGGACGGTCCGGAGACGGCTGCGAACCAGACACTCGAGCCAAGGAATGCCGCAGCGCTTCCGGGTGCAAGGAATAATTCGGCGATCGCGTCGCCTCGGATGTCCAGCACGCCGCGCGGGTGACGGAACGCACGCGGTGCGCCGGTGAGCATGCGGACGAAGAGCCGATCCTGCACGAGCGGCACGGTCGTTCCCTCGAACGGCGTCGGCGTGGCACCGTGACCGGAGGCGAGGAGCAGGTACTCCATGCCAGCCTCAGAGCTCGGGAAGTCAAGCTCCCAGCTCACGAGACCTCCGGCACCCGATCGAACCGTTGCGGAGGACGCTCGGATGCAGGGGTAGAACTCTCCGACTCGAACGAAGCCGCTGCCGGGCGGATGCCCAGACAAATGGGAGCGAAATCCGGACCACGCGAAGGCGATCCGACCGTCACCATCAGCGTCAGCGATCATGCAGGACTGCGGGCCGGGATGGTCCGTACCGTAGAACCCGCCGATCGTGAGCATCTCAGTGCCCTCGGCACCGGAGAAAACATGGAGGAGGTTTTCTTCCCACTCCGGGATGAGAAGATCCGGAATCGCGTCTCCGTCAAGATCAGATCCGCCGGACATGCCGATCCCGAAGCCGCTTAAGAACAAGCCCGAATAGGCGCGAAGTACTGAGCCATCTCTGCCAGAGATTACGCGCACAAACCCTACCGTCGGTTCGGCGACGGCGTGGTCTGGATGGCCGTCGCGATCCACGTCTCCCGCGAAGCAGACGGATGCACCATAGGAGTGGCCGGAGTTCAACCCGACACTGTGAATCAATACCGCCCCGGTGGCACCTGAGAAGACCACCGCTTCGCCCGTATAGGGCCCATATCGAGGAACGCCGCTCACGAGGAGATCCGGTACGCCATCACGGTCGACGTCGCCGGCACGAGCGACGCGCGTTTCTCCGTCCGCTTCGTGCGTCTGGTCTGAAACATAGACGCGCCGCAACTCCGAGCCGTCGACGCCGGAGAGGAGGATGGCGCCACCTCGCCGGTAGGGGTAGACCGCTTCGCGCATCGAAGGCGCGTGCGCCAAGAGATCTTCGTAGCCATCGAGATCCACGTCGCCGACGTTGGCCAGCCCGGCGCCGAGGTGATCTCCACTGGCCACATGATGAACCTGCCACAGCACAGCGCCCGTGGCTCCGGAGTAGAGAGTCACCGCGCCGGCGAAGTAATACTCGTCGAAATGCTGTTCGCCGATGGCAACCTCCGGCACGCCGTCCCCGTCTACGTCGGTGATTGAGGCCAGGGACTCCGTGGCATAGCTTCCTCGATAGCGAGGGAGACTGAGCTGCTGGAGCAGAGCGCCGCTCCTGCTCGAGAACACTCCGACCTCGATGGAGGTCGAAGCCAGGGTCCAGGAAGCCAGGAAGTCCCGCGCGCCGTCACGATCGAAATCGTGCGCCGCGGCGAGGCGGCGCCCGAACTCGGCTGCGCCTACAGCCGGCGGGATTTGGGCGTCCACCCCGAGCATTCCGCCTCTCGCCTGCTCGGCAGCTACCGTGGGCGCGAGGAGCAGAGCGCTTCCGCTCGCAGTGAGTGCGGAAGCAAGCAGGGAATGGAAGAAAGCGGTCATTTTCGAGGGAGTCCACAAGATCTAGGCAAGCGCTGTGCCAAGTCTCGTGCCCCAGACCGGAGCTTCGACCAAAGAAGCGGCCCGCGCAGACGAATCCGCGCGGGCCGCTGAGGAGCGATTTGAACTCTAGAAGTCCATGCCGCCCATGCCACCCATTCCGCCACCGCCGCCGCCGCCCGGGGCCATTCTCGGCTCGGGCTTCGGGATCTCGCTGACCACCGCTTCGGTGGTGAGCAACAGCACGCTCACCGACGCGGCGTTCTGCAGAGCGGTGCGCACGACCTTGGTGGGGTCAATCACGCCGTCCTTGACGAGGTCGGTGTACTTCTCAGTGGCGGCGTTGTAGCCGTAGTTGAAGGATTTCTCGGCACGCACGCGGTCCACCACGATCGAGCCGTCAATGCCCGCGTTGTGCGCGATCTGCCGAATCGGAGCTTCCAGAGCGCGGACCACGATCTGCGCGCCCGCGGCCTGATCGCCCTCGAGCTGCAGCTTCTTGACCACTTCCACCGCACGCAGCAGTGCCACGCCGCCGCCAGGAAGGAATCCTTCCTCAGCCGCCGCGCGCACGCTGTGCAAGGCGTCTTCGACGCGCGCCTTCTTCTCCTTCATCTCGGCCTCGGTGGCCGCACCGACGTTGAGCACCGCAACGCCGCCCGCCAGTTTGGCGAGCCGCTCCTGCAGCTTCTCCTTGTCGTAGTCGCTGGTGGTGCGCTCGATCTCGGACTTGATCTGCTCCATGCGAGCCTTGATCTTGTCCTTCTTGCCAGCACCCTCGACGATGGTGGTGTTCTCCTTGTCGATCACCACGCGCTTGGCGCTGCCGAGGTGCTCCAGCGCCGCGTTCTCGAGCTTGAAGCCGAGATCTTCCATCAGCGCCGTTCCGCCAGTCAGGATCGCGACGTCCTCGATCATCGCCTTGCGACGATCACCGAAGCCGGGCGCCTTGACCGCGCAGCACTTGAACACGCCGCGCAGCTTGTTGACCACCAAGGTCGCGAGGGCTTCACCCTCGACGTCCTCAGCAACGATCAGCAGCGGCCGTCCGCTACGCGCCACTGCTTCGAGCACCGGCAGCATGTCGCGCACGCTCGTGATCTTCTTCTCGAAGATCAGGATGAAGGGATTTTCGAGTTCCGCAGTCATCGTCTCCATGTTGGTGGCGAAGTGCGGGGACAGGTAGCCCTTGTCGAACTGCATGCCCTCGACGCGCTCGATGGTGGTCTCGAGCGAGCGGCCTTCTTCGACCGTGATCACGCCGTCCTTGCCGACGAACTTGAAAGCCTCGGCGAGCTTGGCGCCGATCTCCTTGTCGTTGTTGGCAGCGATGGTTGCGACCTGCTCGATCTCCTTGTTGTCCTTGACCTTGGTGGACTTGGACTTGAGGTGTGCCACGATCGCGTCCACCGCGGCTTCGATGCCGCGCTTGAGCTGGATCGGGTTGGCGCCGGCCGCGACGTTGCGCAGGCCTTCCTCGAAGATGGCCTCCGCCAGCACGGTGGCGGTGGTGGTGCCATCGCCGGCGATGTCGGAAGTCTTCGACGAGACCTGGCGCACGAGTTGCGCGCCGATGTTCTCGTAGCGGTCTTCCAGCTCGATCTCCTTGGCGACGGTGACGCCGTCCTTGGTGACGAGCGGAGTCCCGAAGGACTTCTCGATGATCACGTTGCGACCGCGCGGCCCCAGCGTGACTTTGACGGCGGCGGCGAGTTTCCGGACGCCGGCACGGATGCGCTCGCGCGCGTCTTGGTCGAATGCGATTTGTTTGGATCCCATGATGATGCTCCCGGCGTTAACCGACGATGCCGAGGATGTCGTCCTCGGACATGATGAGGTATTCCTCGCCGTCCCACTTGACTTCGGTGCCGGCGTAGGAGGTGAAGAGGATGCGGTCGCCTTTCTTGACGGTGAACGCTTTGCGTTTGCCGTCCTCCATCAGGCGTCCGTCGCCGACGGCGACGATGGTGCCCTCGGCGGGCTTCTCTTTGGCGGAATCCGGAAGCACGATGCCTCCGGCGCTCTTCTCGGCGGCCTTGAGGCGCTGCACGAGCACTTTGTCGCCCAGCGGGCGGATGGCGGTTTTGTTGGCGGTCTTGGCCATGTCAGGCAGGGATCGGGAAGGAATGGGGAAAGATTTCTGGAGCGACGGCTAGAAGCGGTCGTGGTGGGGGCGGAGAACCGATTCGACGACGATCTGCAGCGCTGCGGCCGGGATCGGCTTGCGCAGCATCGTGATCACGCCCAGCTCCAGCGCGGCGAGTTCCACCGCGCGGGTCGGGTTGGAGGTCATCAGGATGCTCGGCACCGTCAGGCCCAGGCTGCGCATCTGCACCAGCACTTCCAGGCCGCTGAGGCCGGGCATGTGCAAGTCGAGCAGCGAGAGATCGAAGGGGTCTTGCAGCAGGCGCCGCAAGGCGTCCGAGCCGCTGCTGACGAGCTCGACCGTGCACCCCGGGCGCTGCAGCAGGACTGCGAGCGCGGCGAGGGACTCGGACTGATCGTCGGCGACGAGGATGCGGAAGGCCATCGAAGGGGTCTCCGCGCCCTTAGAGCAAGCCTCGTGCCAGCTCCGCCCTGCCGGAACGGCAGGCCCGACACAGCCTTCGGCCCTTGTGCTACTCCTCCTCGCCGGGCTCTTCCTCGCCGTCGTCGCCGTAGTCGGGACCACTCTCGATCCAGCGCTCCTCCTCACCCAGGGCGGCCTCGTCCTCCGCCCGCTCCGCCCCTTCCCGCAGCGCGGCGAAGTCGTCCCAGCCGTCCACGGCGGCCGCGAGCACCTCTGCATCCAGCTCGGCGCCGCACATCGGGCAAGCTCCGCCGCCCTCCAGGGCCTCCACCGCCTCGGCGAACTGAGTGAGTTCGTACTCGCAGTCCGGACACTTCAAGGAAAGGCTTTCACTCACGCTGCCCCCGCCGGCTCGGTGCCGGCACGCCGCCGCGCCAAGTAGTGAAGCATCGGCACCAAGAGGAGTGCGTGGCAGAACTCGCCGTCGCGTACGACGCGTTCCAACTCCGCACCCGGCACCAGCACGGTTTCGATCACTTCGTCCTGATCCGGTTGCGCACCGCCCGCGAACCGCGCGTTGCGCACCAAGTAGGACCAGCAGCGATTCGACTGCAACGCCGGATTCGGTTCGGTCACGCAGAGCAGCTCCGGCGGATCGCCCGCGAAGCCGGTCTCCTCGCGCAACTCGCGCACGGCGGCGGGCGCCGGATCCTCGCCGGACTCGATCACACCGCCCGGAATCTCCAGTCGCACGCCTTGCACGCCCGGCCGGAACTGACGGATCATCACCACTTCATCCTGCGGCGTGACCGCGATCACGTTGCCCCAATCCTGCGTTTCGATCACGAAGAAGGAGCGCTCGCCCGTCTGCGCGGGATGCACGTAGAAATCCTCGTGCACGGAGAAGATGCGATAGTCCGCGCGCGCGAGGCGTCGTCGGCGGTTCCAACGGTTCACCATGGTGCAGCTCCTCAGAGCGCGCCGGCGTCCTCCGCCGCGGCCCCGCCACCGCTCTCCGCCGCGCGTGCGGCTTCGAGCAGCGCGTGCAGTGCGCCGGAGGCGTGCAGTGCGTAGAACGCACCACCGAGATATTCCGCCGCCGATGCCTCCGGTTCCTCGTCCTCGAGGAAGCGCGTCGCCGCCGCGCTCGCGCCGAGCAGCGTCAACGATTTGAGGTCTTCCTCGTGCCAGAAACGGTCCCACTCGGTGAAGCGCGACTCTGCGCGGCGCGCGCACAGATGCGGCCAGCGGCGCGCGTGCAGTGCGGCCGCGATGCGCGCGTTGCCGGCGTCCATGCGTACTTCCCACGCCGGATCATTGCCCTGCTCGAGCCAGGACATGCCGAGGAAGATGCGCAGTCGTCCGTGCGCGTCACTCCAGCGCAGCCCGTACTCCACGACTCCGTCGGAGGCGCGCTCCGATTCGAGTCGGAAGGGCGAGTCCGAGGGTAGCTCGAAGTGCAGCAGCGCGCGCTGGATCACCGCGTCCACGCGCCGAAACAAGGTCGGTAATCGCACCAGAGCCACGAAGTCCTCGAGCAGCAGAGGCTCGAGGCGATCCGGACCAGAGTCCGGCGCGGCGGGAGGATCGCCGGGGGGCGGCGCGGCCGGTTCGATCACGCGGCGGGCAGTGTACGCCCCGCACGCGGAAGCGGACTCCTCAACTGCAGTGGAACAGGCAGTCCGTGAAGGCAGCTTGGTCCAAGCCCGCGTCGAGCGCGGTGAGGATGACGCGCACCGCGTCGTCCGGGCGGTTCAATTCGTGCAGCGCGAGCACCAGCTCCGCGACGATCACGCCGTCGGTCGGCTCAAGATGTAGAGCACGGTTCAGGTAGTCGTAAGCGCCACGGGGGTCGCCAAGCACGCGCAGCAGGTGGCCGAGCTCGCGCAACACTTCCACGCGCTCCGGCTCGTGGCGGAAGGCTTCGAGCAGCAGGTCGGCGGCGACGCCGAAACGTCCCTCGTCGTTGCAGCGGCGAGCTTGCTGCAGCAGATCTTCGGTGTGGGTCATCGCGCTGAAAGCCGGCGCTGAGCGCGCCCGCTTCTTGCTTATCGTCGGCGGACGGCGATCTGCTTGAGCCGTTCAGAGCCTCCTGGAGCACGAAAAAGGGCCGGATTCCGTTCCCGGAATCCGGCCCTGGCACGTTCTCCGCGCTTTACAGCACGTTGATCGTGATCATGTTGGAGTCGTAGGTGACGCCACCGCTGTCCACCTGCACTTCCATGTACGCCGTCCGACCGGAGGCTCCGGGCGGCACGGTACGGGTGAGTGAGGCTCCGCCCAGACCATTGGTCGTTCCGGAACCGACTTGCCCGCGCGGCGGGCCGATGTCGAAGGGCTGGCCGTTGATGGTCGTGCCCGTGTTCAGGAAGGAGTAGTGAAGGATCCACGGCGAGTTGTTGGCCGCGTTGCCGATCGTGAACAGAATCTGCGAGCCCGCGTTCGGGCTGTAGTTCGAGCAGATCAGCAGCACCGTGTTGGTGCCGCCGCCGCCGCCCACGTCGAAGGGGTGACCCTCGGAGAGCGACCAGTGGTTGTCGTGGTTGCCATCCTTGACGTGAATGGAACCGGCGACGAAGCCACTGCCCGGCAGCGTGACCGAAATCTTGGTGCCGCCGTTGGTGCTCGCGAGGTTCTGGATCAAGAACGGCGCGCCGCCGTTGTTACCACCGTCCACCACGGAGCTGTCCAGCCAGACCTTGTTCGCGGTCGCGGCGAAGCCTGCGCCGTTGATCGAGATCGTGCCGCCAGGAACCAGGTTGCCGGTGACGCTATCAATCCGCGGCATCGCGGCGTTGATGACTCCGTACACCGCCTTGACGCCGGCAATGTCGTCAGATTCGATCGAGCGCTGTGCAACGCCGGTGCCGCTGATGCTCGGGTACATCGTGGCGCCGCCGGAGGTGCTGTGACCGAGGCCGAGCGCGTGCCCGAGCTCGTGGCAAGCCACGCCTTGGATGTCAATGCCGCCGGTGAGCGTGCCGGGGCCGTCCTGCCAGGACCAGCTCTGGTAGTAGCGGATGCGCCAGCCGTCCGAGATCGGGGTCTCGGTGTAGGCGAGGACGCCGCCCGAGGAGCCTGAGATCGGGGAGTGGATGTTGTCGTTCGCGCCACCGATGCCGCTGGCCTCGCCGTTCCAGTAGAAGTTCATGTTGGAACCGCCGTCACCCAGAGCAGTCTGCGTGGTGTCGCCGGAGCCGTCACCGAAGGCGCGCGCGCCCCATTCGGCGCCGCCCTTCCAGATCGCGAGGTCCGCGCCGTCGTAGCCGGGCATGTTCGCAATCATGGTGGTGTTGTTGTTCGCGCCCGAGGACGTGAAAGTGTTGTAGAGACGGTGATCGCGTTGGCCGGTGCTAAGCGAGCCGCCAATCGTGGTGTAACCGATGGCGCTGTCAGGCACCATCAGCATGGCGGAACCGGTCAGCACCGCGCCACCGATTGCGAAGCGGAGGAAATTTTTCATCACTTGAGCCTCACTTCTTGAGCAATCGCGGACTGCAGGTTCGCGAGCAGCAGGTTGTTCTCGATCGCGAAGCCTTCGCCCTTGCCTAGCACCACGTCGCCCTTGCGACCGGCGATGACGCGGAAGATGCCGCCCATCGAGGCATAGACGCAGCGATCCACTTCGGGACCCCAGCCTTCGACCGGGCCGCTGAAGACGACGACGTCGTTGCCGAGCCGGTATTCATCCGGCGCGGGCATCGAGGTCACCATCATCGAATCACCCTGGTAAGTGCCGCCGAGGAAGGCGGCTTCGAGGGTGCGCGGCTGACCGGTGTAAAGGTCGGTGCCTTCCACGGTGAGAAGAGTGAAGATGAGCCGATCATCGCCGGGCGGCGTGTAACGGACCGTGCGCACGTCAGTGATCGTGCCGCGCACTGCGGTATCCGTTTTCGCAACCATCTGGGGAAGATTGAGCTCCTCGATGCAAGCGCGCCCGACCTGGACCAAGGCCAGGGAGGCAGCACCCGCGAGCAGGAGGTGATGAAGTTTCATGGGTCAGTTCGTGGGCTCGGGTGGAGAGGCAGCAAGCAGACAACGCGAGGAAGCCAGCAGGACACGCCTCAAGGAGAGGGACTGATCGGCGGGAGCAGAAGTTCCCCAATCTCGGTCCGGTTCGACTCCCATAGTTTTACCCTGGATGAAGGTCTTCCCCAGGCGTTTTCTGACAAAATATGAATTTCGCATATGAAATTTCATCTGCCGAGGGACTCGTTCAGGCTCCCGGCCACTGCCTGTGTCAGAATGGGTCCATGCGGCGTCCCCTCGTCCCCCTCCTGGCCCTGTCCGGACTGGCGCTCGGATTCCTGGCGGCCAGGATCGAGGCCGACGCCGGTCGCGGGACTGTCGCGGAGGCCGCAGCCGAGCTGGAAGGCCTCCAGATCTGGCCCTTCGGCCTGATGGATGCAGTGCGCGATCCCTTCGCGCAGGTGACGATGGGCGTGCAGCTCTACAACGCCAGCGCCGCGCCGGTCTTCCTCGACCAGCTCGAACTGCGCGACGAGCGCGGTGAGAGCTTCGCCACGCTTCCCCTGCACGGCGAGGCGCTCGTGGGCGACGGCGGCGCAGTCGCCGAACTACACCGCATGATGGAAGCGGTGTCGCCGGATCTTTCGCACCGCCACACGCACCGGCTCTTCATTCCGCTCGAAGAGCGCGTGCCGCTGGGGCCAGAGGCGGAGGCGCAACTGCTCACCCGCATCGTGGCCGGCGTGCGCGAATTGCAGGCCGGCGGCGCCGCGCAGCTACGCAATCTGCGTTTCCCGGTGGAACTCGCGCGCGTGCTCGGCGGTGGACTGCTGTCTGGCGATCGCGGTGCCCTGACGCTGGTGGTGAGCGGCCGTGACGCCGCCGGCGTTGCGTGGAGCGCGCGGCTCGAGCACGCGATCGAACTGCTCGAACCCTTTTACGGCCCACCCGCTGAGCGGCTAGGGACGAGCGGCCCCGGCGCTTGGCATGCAGGCGATCTGCACGTGCACAACTGCCGCGACGAAGCAGTCGCCGGCTGCAACTCCTGCGCCGCAGAATCTTTCAACATTACCGGATCCTTCACCAACGCCCAGCTCAAGCCGCAGTTCCAGGCGCTCGGATTCGATTACTTCAGCACCACCACGCACTCCTACTGCATCAACAGCAACGCCGAGTTCTCCGCAGTGCTCTCCGAGTCGCAGTCTTTGACCGATCCCAACTTCGTCCTGATCTGTGGCACCGAGATCAGCGGTCGCGAGAGCGGTCCGCAGAGCGGCAGCGACTCTGCCGATGCGCTCTGCTCGCTCGGCTTCGGCGAGGCGGTCCATCACATGGGGGCGCACGGCGTCAGCGTGCGCAAGCCCGGCGGCAGCGACGGTTTTCTCGACTTCTGCGACGCGCCGATCAACACTCAATCGGTGAATTGGGCCGCCGTGAACGCCGAGGGCGGTTTCACCATTGCCAACCATCCGGCCGCCGACTACTGGGCTTACAACAGCGTCGCCTACCTCAAGGGTCAGGAAGCCAACGGCCTGTGGGGGGTCGAAGTGTGGAACGGTTCCGAAGGCACCGCCTTGTTCTCCAATCCCTACCGCGACTGGTGGCTCGCGCGCCTGCGTGAGGGGCGCCTGCTCTACCCGTACTCCGGCAGCGACACTCACGACGCGGCCTACAACTTCGGTGCGACGCACACCTTCGTGAGCGGACCGCTCACCCCAGCTAATCTGCTAGGCGCGCTCAAGAGCGGCCGCAACTACCTTTCCAACGGCCCGTACCTGGAAATGGAAGTGCGCGGCGGTTCGAGCACGCTGCGCATGGGGGAGCTGATCAGCGTCCCGCGCAATCAGGTGCCGCCCAATTTCGCGGTGACGGTCGAACTCTTCTACAACCTTAGCCCTAGCCTTCCTTCCACGCTCACCATCTACCGCGGCACGCTCCAAGGCGAGACCGTGATTGCGCAGTTCAGCGGCTTGCTGGGCGGCGGCTCCGTGCCGGTCACCGACCTCGTGCCCAGTCGCTCCTGCTATTGGCGCGCCGAAGTCGTCAACTCCAACTCCTCCGGCAGCGCGATGACGACTCCGGTGTTTTTGCGTCTGTACTAAGCATGCCGGAACGAATCTCGAAATCATGGCCCCCGGTGCGCTGGGTGGCCGACGCCGCCGCTCTCGAACGCGCGCTGGCTCATTGGCGCACGGTACCGGCGCTCGGCGTGGACACTGAGGCAAATTCCTTTCACGCCTATCGCGAAAGGCTCTGCCTGCTGCAGATCTCTGACGGCACCGACGACTGGTTGGTGGATCCGATCGCGCTTGGCGCCGAACTCAAGCTGCTTGCGCCGCTGTTTGCCGATCCTATGGTGACGAAGATCTTCCACGCAGCGGAATACGACCTCATGCTGCTGAGGCGTGAACTCGGCATCGAAGTGCGCGGTTTGTTCGACACGCAGGTTGCGATGACGCTGCTCAAGCACAAGCAAACTGGGCTTGCAGCACTGCTGCACGACATCTACGGAATTGACCTCTCGAAGAAGGAGCAACGCTCGGACTGGGGGCGGCGTCCGCTGACCGACAGCCAACTCGCCTACGCGCGCGTGGACGTTCACTTCCTGCCCGAGCTGCTCACGCGGCTCGCGCGCGAACTGGAGGCGGTCGGAGTGGCGGATCACGCCGGTCACGAATTCGTGCGACTGGAGCGGCAGGTCCTGCAGCCGAAGCCGCCGGATCCTCAGCGCTGGCGCAAGCTCAAGGGCGCGCGCGGCCTTGATCCGGAGGCCGCAGCGCGGCTCGAAGCGCTCTTCCAATGGCGCGAGAAGACCGCGGAGGCGCGCGACGTACCGGTGTTCCGCGTGCTCTCGAACGAGGGAGTAATTGCGCTCGCCGCGGACCCGCCGCGGGATCAGAAGGCGCTGGCCGCGATGCCGGGGTTGGGATGGAATGCGGCGCGCCGCATCGGTCCTGCGCTGTTCGAAGTGCTGGAGTCCGCGCGCGGTCGGCGGGTCGAAATCCAGAGCGCACCCAAGCTCACGTTGGCAGAGCGCGAGCGGCGCCAGGTCCAGCGCGAGAATCTCGAAACCCTGCGCCGTTGGCGCAAGGATCGCGCGATCGCCCTGGACCTCCCCAGTGAGCGATTGATGCACCGGCGCGAGGTCGAGGAGCTCGCCCGCGCCCTGCCGCGCGATGCGAAATCTCTTGCGAGCGTCGTGAATCTCAACGACTGGCAGCGGGAGAACCTCGAAGCCTCCTTGCTGGAAGTGCTACAATCCCTGCCTGATCCGGGCTGAGCCCGACCGATAAGGAGAAACACCATGAAGAACCTGCTGCTCATCGTTGCGGTCGCCCTGCTCGGCGCCTGCGCCAACTACACCCCCAAGTCCACTGCCGCTGCCGAAAGCACCTGCAGTGAGGCGAAGTCCGAGTGCGCCGCCTCCTGCGAGGACAAGGCCGCCATGGCGCAGTGCTGCAAAGATGCAGCGGCGCTCGGCAAGGATTGCCCTGCCTGCAAGAAGTAGTCGCTGAGGCCGACATCGGCCCCACGGACAGATCCGCCCCGCGCGGGAGGAAGAATTCCTCTCACGCGGGGCGTTTTCGTGCGGATTCTCTTCACCTTACCGGGACCACCCATTCATGAAGAAACTCATCTCCCTGCTTGCCCTCGTCGCCTTGGGCTCTCTCTCCGCTTCTTGTGTCGTCGCGATCGGCAATCGTCCGCATCGTTGCGAGATGTGCGGTCAGCAGATCTGCGCCGACTGCGACGAAGGCGAGAGCTGCGCGGACTGTGAGAAGAAGTCCGCGGCGCGCTGAATGCCATCAGCCAGCAGCGGCGGCCGCGAGGCCACGCTGCAGGAACTCGCGGTCGAGTCCGCGGCCGATGAACACGATCTCCGTCAAGCGGGGCTCGCCCTCCGACCAGGGCGGCCCCGCTTCCACGTCGTAGAGTTCGTAAACGCCCTGCAGGACGCCGCGATACGGGCGGTCTGCGAGATGAAGGAAGCCTTTGAAGCGGATCAGGCGTGGGCCGAGCAGACGCACCGCGCCGTCGAGCCACAGCTTAGCCTTCAACTCGTCGAGTGGATGCTCGGAGCGCAAGGCGAGTGCCGTGATGCCGTCGTGTGCGTCCGCGCCGTGTTCGTGAGGTGACGGTAACGCATCGAGGGGGCGCGGTTTTCCCGCTGCGAGCAAGTCCTCCAGCGGGAGATCGCCGCGCACGCAGGCGCGGATCGCGGCGGCGGGGTTCAAGCGCGCGAGACGCTCGCGTAACGCGGCGAGAGTCGGCGCGTCCACCAAATCGGACTTGTTCACGATCAGCAGATCCGCGAGTGCCGCCTGTTCCTGCGCGGCGTGTTCGCTCAGCGCGGCGGAAGCGTGCGCAGCGTCCACCACGGCGACGACGGCGTCCACCACGAACGCGGCAGAAACGCCCGCCTCGACCAAGAAGGTGCGCAGGAGCGGCGCCGGCTCGGCAAGGCCGGTGGTTTCGATCAGCACGCGATCGAAGTGCCGTCGGCGGAACCAGGGCGGACGCCGTCGGCGCAGCTTGGCGAGTGCCTGCACGAGGTCGCCGCGCACAGTGCAACAGACGCAGCCGTTGGACAGCTCCACGGTTTGTTCGTCGCTGCGCACTACCAGCCGATGGTCAATCCCGATCTCGCCGAATTCGTTGACCAACACTGCCCAGCGCAATCCGCGCGGCTCGCGCAGGATGCGGTTGAGCAGCGTGGTCTTGCCCGCACCGAGCCAGCCGGTGAGGATCGTGACCGGCGTGCGAGGGTCGCGGGACGACAAGGCGGCCCAGCCTACAATCCACGCGTGATCCCCGGCCCGCTGTTCGCGCATCTGAGCGCGCCGCCCGCGGCGGAGGAGCGTGGGAGCGGCGTCTTCGCGCGCGTGGCGGTGGACACGGCGGTGCGGCGCGAGTTCAGCTACCGGCTACCGGCGGCATGGGCCGAGCGCGTGCAGCCTGGATGCCGACTGCGCGTTCCCTTCGGATCGCGCGAGTTGCTCGCGGTCGTGGTGGGATTGGATCATGCGCCGCCGCCCGACGTCCCCGCCGACAAACTGCGTTCCGCGCGCGCGCTGCTCGACGAGAGTCCGCTCCTGACGCCCGCCTTGCTGCGCCTCGCGCGGCGCATCGCCGACACTTGCTGGTGTTCGTGGGGGCAGGCGCTGGCCGCGATGCTGCCCGCCGCGCTGCGGCGCGGGCAGGCGCGGCGCACGATTCCGGTGATCGAACTCGCACGCGAACCGAGTGAGGCGGAAGTGAGCGAACTCGAGGCGAAGCAACCCAAGCAGGCGCGCGCGTTGGCTTGGCTGCGTCGCGCCGGCGGACCCGCGGAGGTGCGCGAGTTCCTCAATCGCACGGGGCTGTCGCGTTCACCGCTGGATTCGCTCGCGAAGCGCGGCTTCGCGCGTTTCGGCAGCCGCGCGGAGGTGCTCGATCCTTACGCCGCGACACCCGCCGCCCAGATTGCGCCACACGCTCTCAACGCCGAACAGGCCGCGGCCGTGAAGGCGCTGACCGAAGCCCTCGACGCCGGCGTCGCGCGCGATTTCCTCCTCTTTGGCATCACCGGCTCGGGCAAGACTGAGGTCTATCTCAATGCGCTCGACCGCTGCTTGGAGCAAGGGCGCGGCGCGATCGTGCTGGTGCCGGAGATCGCCCTCACGCCGCAAACCGTGGCGCGCTTTCGCGGCCGTGGCGGCGAGGTGGCCGTGCTGCACAGCGGGCTCACCGACGCCGAGCGTCACGATCAATGGCAAGCGCTGCGCGCGGGCAAGGTGCGCGTGGTGGTCGGCGCGCGCTCGGCACTGTTCGCGCCGGTGCCGAAGCTCGGCCTGATCATCGTGGACGAGGAACACGAGAGCTCCTTCAAACAGGAGTCCACGCCGCGCTACCACGCGCGCGACGTCGCGCGTGAGCGCGCGCGGCTCGAGGGCGCCGTGTGCGTGCTCGGTTCGGCGACGCCGGCGCTGGAGTCGTGGCAGGCGGCGCGCGCGGGGGAGATCACGCTGTTGCAGTTACGCGAGCGCGTCGCGGGCGGAAGTCTGCCGCCGGTGCAGGTGGTGGACATGCGCTACGAGAAGAGCGCGAAGAATCACTGGCTGATTCTGTCGCGGCCCTTGGAGGAAGCATTGCGTACCGCGCTGGCGCGTGGCGAGCGCGCGATTCTCTTCCTCAATCAGCGCGGCTTCGCGCCGGCCTGGCACTGCCCGGCCTGCGGCGGCAGCGTGAAGTGCCCGCGCTGCAGCGTGGCGTTGACTTATCACCGTTGGCGCAAGAAGGCGATGTGCCACGCCTGTCTCGCCGAGGAACCGCAGCCGACGCAGTGCCACGCGTGTCGCGGTCCGGTCACGATGGTGGGGGTCGGCACCGAGCGCGCGGAGGACGCGCTGCACCGCGCCTTTCCGACCGCGCGCATCGCGCGCATGGATCGTGACACCATGGTGCGACGCGAGGACTACGAAGAGCTCTATCGTTCCTTTGCGGCGGGGGAGCACGATCTGTTGCTCGGCACGCAAATGGTTGCGAAGGGGCTCGATTTCCCCGACGTCACCGTGGTCGGCGTGCTCAACGCCGACACCGCGTTGCATCACGCCGACTTCCGTGCCAGCGAGCGTTGTTTCGATCTGATCGCGCAGGTGGCGGGGCGCGCCGGGCGCGGACCGAAGGGCGGCAAGGTGGTGGTGCAGACGTGGCTGCCCGATCACCCCGCGATCCGCGCCGCGGTCAAGCACGACTATCGCGCCTTCGCCGAGCGCGAGCTGCTCGAGCGCGCCGAGTTCTCCTACCCGCCGAGCGGGCGCGCGGTGCGCGTGACTTGCGAGGGACCGCGTCCCGATCGCGCCGACAAGTTGGCGGAAGAAGCTGCGGCGCTGCTGCGCGCGGCGTCGCGCGGAGCGAAGGGCGTGCAGATCCTCGGACCCGCGCCGCACGCGCTCGAGCAACTGCGCGGTCGTTGGCGGCGTCAGATTCTGGTCAAAGCACCGCTCGAAGGACCGCTCGCCGTGCAACCCGCGCTGGAGCAACTCTGCCAGCGCGAGCACGTGACGGTGGATCCGTTGTAGAACAGTGATCGGTCAGCGCGGGGAGGCTTCCGTCCGCAAGTTGACGACCATTTTGGACCCTTCAGGTACCGTCACTCGTTGATGCGTCGAGTACTGTCGCCCATCCGGCGCGGCATAGGACCAGATACGGATTGCGTATTCTCCAGCCTCCACTGCAGGGAATTCGTACTGACCATTCACGACGAAGGTTCCGACGGAAAGCAAACCTGAAGGCAGCGGTGACTTCCCACCGTCGTGGTGTGGGTAAAGATCCAAAGCCACTCGAAGCTTCTCCGGGAGCGCTTGGTCCGAAGTCACCGTACCGCGAATCGAACTCGATCCCACGAGCTGCAGGATGAGTTCCGTTGCATTCTCATCGGACAGGACGATCGATTTCGAGAACTGCACGGTTCGCTGGGGCGCGCTTCCCGCGACCACGAGCACTCGATAGCGCCCGAGCGGAAGATGGGGAATGGCGAACTTGCCCTCGCTGTCCGTTGCACCCGTCGCGTGGAGGTTGGGGAGGTTCGGAATCTGGTGGCCGTAGGCCTCGACGCTCAAGTCAGGCATTGGCAGACCACCCGGAGTCAGCACTCGACCACGCATGGTGGTGCCAGCATCGAGCAGGAGGATTCGTTCCGCGTTCTCGCTCCCTGCAAGAAGCTCGAACGGCCCATCCACTTGCGGCATCCACTCGGCATGACTCACGCGCAAGAAGATCTGGCCCGGCATGAGGTCCTGGAACTCGAAGAAGCCTTCTTCGTCGCTGGAGGTCCATGGAATCCACTGCCCTGGCACTGCTCCGGGCTCGAGTTGAGCCCGGTTGAGCACCGCAATATGCGCGTTCGCCACCGGAGCGCCTCCATCTCTAGGAAGGAGCTTGCCGCGGAGCCCCGCTCCTGGCAGAAGCCGGAACTCCAGGAGCGATTGCTCCGACGGTGCGGAGATCAACACTCTTTCCATGCGGCCCGCGCAGAACCCGGCGGCACTCGCCTCGACTCCGATCATTCTGCCGGCATCCATCTCCACATCCGTGGCCCAAACCCCGTCCACGTCATGGAGATTGATCCCATCACCCCAGTCTCCCGGGATGGTGGAAACCTTGAGCTTGTCCCCCGGAAGCAACTGCGGAGGAAACAGACGGATCCGGAAATCTGTGATCGGTTCTCCAGTGCTTTCATTGATGACGCGCCCGCGCAAGCCGCCGCTCCGTCTCATCGTCAACTTCATGTTCTCTCGATCGGCATCCTTGAGCGGCACTTCCAAGCGACTGAAGCCGGCTTTGTAGAGGTCGAGGATGACGCGACTTTCTGGCAAGCCGTCTATCTCGAAGCACCCGTCCACGTCGGTCTGCACGTTGACCTCGAGAGAATCCCAGCCTTCTCTTGGCGAAACCCATGCGTCCGGCAATGGAGTTCCACTCTCATCGAACACCTGGCCTTTTACGCCAATCCCAGGACTCATCCGGATGATGAGGCCCGACAGTTGATTCTGCTTCTCGGGAACCGACAGCTCCCGGCGATCCGGCGCGAATCCCGGATACCGCGTCACCAAAGTGCGTTTCCCCGGCGCAACGTTCGCAAAGACGAAGTTCCCGCTGCGGTGAGTGACGGCGTCAACGCGGTTGTAGGCGCTCGGAGAGAACCCTAGATAGAGACTCGCGCCTTCGATCGGTTCCCCGTTCGGATCGAGCACCGTCCCTTCTACCCGAACGCCTACGACCAGCACGAGGTCTTGGATCGCTTGGAGGCGATTCTTTGTCTCCACTTCCGCCACCGCTTCGGCATAACCCTTCTTGTTGGCGAAGAGTTGGTGCCGAGCGGTACGCCGCTCCAAATGATGAAGTTCGAAGCTCCCATCCAGAGCGGAAAGCACGGAGTTCCCGTACGGCCCGAAGCTGTTCACCGTCGCTCCCTCCACTGGTGCGCCCGCTTCGTCGAGCACTCGTCCTCGAATCACGAACTCCTTGCGCAGGACGAAATCCGCCTGCCCCTCTTCTCCTGCGGAAATTTTGGTGATCACCCGTTCCTGCGCATATCCCTCGGCTTCCGCGTAGAGATATTGCTCGCCATTCCCGGCGCGTCCCACCAGCGAGTATTTCCCATCCGTGTCGGTGAACACTGGTTCAAAACCGCCGCGTACCTTCGCTTCGGGAATCGGTTCTCCGGCTTCGTTTCGGACTACGCCGCGGATGGGAGTCGTCCAGTGGAAGAGGATGACGGCTAGATCTTGTGGCGGAGCCTGCCCGCTCAAGATCAGGCGTGCATCCCCGTATCCCACACCCGACTGCTCCGGATCGAATCGGGCGTAGGTTGCACGTTCCGGAGACTGCAATTCCCAAACGATGGCCCCATTGGGAGCCGTGACCAATACCGTCTCGGTCAGCACCGGACATTCTTCATCGTAGCCATCGTGCAAGATGGCGCGGACCCGCACTCCCCCGGCAGGGCCGCTGTTCGCATACGAGGCTACCCCTCGAATGGTCCAGGTGCTCGCGGACGCATCGCCGGGCGGATCGCTGCGCGTCACCGCCTGCTCCTCCGGTACCTCAGGCGGAGACTGCTCCGTCGCTGAAGATGAGTCGTTCTTGGTCGCAGCTATGCCGGCTTCTTCGGCGCGCCCTACTCCGTCTGCTCTCTGAAATTCGAGGAAGGCGAAGACGAGGAGGAGTGCGAGCAGAAGGACACCGATTGCTTTCGTGGCTTTCATGGTCAGGATGCTGGCGAGAACGGAGGTTCGGGATGCCAGAGCGGCAGACGGCAGCGCCATGGCGCACCACGCTTTCCAGCCCACACGCTGCCGGCCCAGCGCTTCGCGAAGCTGTTCCAGGCCGCGATGCAGGCGCATGCGCGCCGCTTCCTCGCGAATGCCGAGGCGGCGGGATATTTCGTGGAAGCTGAAATCCTCGAAGAATCGCAGCAGGATGACTTCCCGCGCATCGGCCGGAAGCGCATGCATCGCCTGCGTCACGGCTTCATGAGCCTCCAGGACTTCGAGCGGATCGCGCGCCGGAAGCGCTTCGACCGATCGCGCTGACCGGGCCTCGCGCGCAGTACGGCGCGAGCGCTCGCGCAGTTGGCTGAGTGCAAGGTTGCGGGTGACTGCGGCGAGCCAGGCGCGCAGGATCCGACCGTGGCGCGGTTCACCGGAGATTGCCTTGAGCAGTACTTCCTGGCTCACGTCCTGCGAGAGCTCATGATCGCGCAAGATCGCGTAAGCGAGGCCCCGGATCCAGTGGACTTGCTGGAGGAGCTCACTATCGGACGGGAGATCGGCGGCGCCCATTTCCGGGATGAGAGACGCCGCCGAGACGGGGGATCTAACCGAAAATGTCGCCGCGGCGGAGTTTCTTCGGCCTAATTCGAACCCAGGCTCACTGCCCGCCGCCCTTCGCGCCGAGGTGAGTGAGATCCACGGCTTGGCCGCCGTTGGCGGAGGCGAGCTCCTCGAGGAACTCGCGCTTGGCCTGACCGGCGGCGATGGTGTTGATCACGATGCGGCGGTCGCGGTTGATGTGCGTGATCTCGGCGATGATCGCGTCGGTCTCGGTGATCGGGCCGACGGTGGGCTCGCCGTCGGTCATCAGGAAGATCGTCTGCGTCTCGAGGAATTCGAAGGCACCGAGCAGCGATTCGTAGATGTTGGTCGGGCCGCCGGGGCGCGTTCCGCGCAGGAATTGGATCGCCTCGGAGATGTTGGCGGCGTTGCCGGGCATCAATTTGTCCTTCCACACGCGGATGCGATCGGAGAACACGATCACGTTGAAGTCGGTGTCGGTGTCGAGACGCTGCAGCGTCTCGATCAGAGCCGCATTGAAGTACTCGAAGAAGTTCTGATCCTTGGAGACTTGGTTCTGTTCCATCGAACCGCTGATGTCGAGAATGAACACCACGCCGCCTCGCGGCACTGCGATGCCGTGGTACTCAGCTTTGGCTGCCGCAGTGATGTCTCGACCTGCCTCCCGCGCCGCCTTGCGCGCCTCGACCATCGCGACCGCTTGCTCGGCGGTCGGCATGGTGTAGCTCGCGGGCATGTCGGCGAGCCACTTCTTCCAGTTTCCGATCAGTGGACCGAACTCTTCACCGGTCATCGCTTCGAGTGCGCGCACGGCGTCATCGCGCACCCGTCCGCGCTCGCCTTCGACCATCTTCACCAGCGGTGCGATGGTCTCGACGCGGCGGAACACCAGCGCGGTCGCCACTGCCGCGGAGCGAATGGACCACAACTCGTCGTCGAAGCGGCGCAGCAAAGCCTGGAAGGCCGCTTCCGACTTCGGGTACCACTTGAGTGCGTCGGTCGCGTGCAGACGCACGGACGGCCGCTCGTCGGTGGTCATGAGAATGAATTTTGCCTCTGCCTCAGGCGGCAGGTCGCCGAGTTGGGCGAGCGCCCAGGTGGCGTCGGTGCGCGTCTTGAAGTCGTCGTGGTCGAGGCGCCGGATCAGCTCGCTGATCGCGTTCGCCGGTCGCGCGCGCACGATGCCTTCGATCGCGCTGGTGCGGATGTCGGAGTTCGAGTGCGCCAGCATCTTGATCAACAGCGGTCCGCAGATCTCCGGCTGACGCTCGGCGGCAAAGGCGATTGCATCAATCGCCGCGGCGACCAAGTCTTCCTCGCGGTGATTGAGGCCGTCCTTCACCAGGACGTTGATTTCGTCCTTGGTCTTGGCACGACGAAGCTGGATCTGGATCTTCGGGCGCAGCGGCAGATTGCGCGCGTCGGCGTAGGCTTCGAGCAACAGCTTCCACGAGTCGGCGCCGCCGAAGTCGGCTAAAGTGGTGAAACATTTTTCGCGCACCACCACGTCGGCGTCGCCGAGTTTGCCTTCGACCAGCTTGCGGTGTTTCTCGAGGTTGAGACGCCCGAGCCCGAAGATGCCGACGCCGATCAACAACTTGTTCTTGTCCTTGGCCGCCGCCACCACCGCCGATTCCAGCCCAGGCAGGTCGCGTTCGAGCAGCAAGTGCAGCATCTCGGCGCGGTTAGGCTCGTCCTTCTCCTTCTTGAGCCGCTTGTCGCGCAACCACTCTTGCTCGGCGGTCGCACCGTCGGCGAGTTCGCGCGCTGCCTGACGCCGGACGTCGGCGTTCTTGTCCTCGGCGAGCTCCATGAGCAGGGCGCGCGCCTCGGGACTGCGCCCGAAGGCGATCCCGTGCACCGCCGCGCCACGCAGCGGACGCTCGAGCGTCGGCAGGAGCCCGGCCAACGCTTGCGCGGCCTCCGCACTCGCGAGTTGGCCGATTGCGTGCAGGCGCTTGACCATGTCCGATTGGCGCACCGGTACCTCTTCCTCCGGCACTGGCCAGTTCGGCGGCGGCGGCGGCGCGGCCGGAGCAGCTTGCTGGCCCGCCGGCGGATCCTTCTCCTTCTCCTTAGGCGCCTTGCTCTTCTTCTTCGCTTCCTGCTCCGCGAGCCAATCCGCATGCATGCGCTCGAAATCGGCGAGCTGCTCGGCGAGCGGCATCGGCGCCGGTTCGGGAACCACCGGCGCGGCCTCAGCCCCCGGCGTCTCCGGCGGCTCCTGCATCGCCGTGAATAGGGAAAGAATCAGGGCGGTCAGGGTCAGCATGGGTCAGGAACCTCCGGCTCGACGATTCTACTCCTGGCCGAGTCCACGCTCGTGCACCTCCACTTCGCCGAACCCGACGCTGGACGTGCCCAGCCCACCTCGGCGGACCTCGAGGATCTCGACCCGGATGCGGCGAACTTCGATCGCACGTCCGAAGTCCACCGTCCAGAGCGCGGACGCCAAGTCCGCCAGCTCGACCACGTGCACTTCCTCGTCGTTCAGGGTCACGCGGATGCGCGCAGGCTGCGGCTGCTGATCGGGATCCGTGGGCACCCAGATCGCGGGCCGCAACAGCAGCGTGCGGCCGAGCACCCTCCGTTGGAGCCGAAGTTCGAGCCATGGCGCGGCATCCTCCGCCCCGCAGAGCCAGCGGCTCTCGCTCGCTTGATCGCAGAGCGAGTCGGTGCGCGTGCCGATGGAGCTGCTGCTGGTGATGGCTTCGCAGGAACTGCCGCGCAGCAGGTTCGCGGCGGGATCCGGCCCGAGTCCCTGCAGCGAATCTGCGGTCGCGTGGAGCACCGCGTGCGGGATTTCGAGCGTGCCGGATCCGCGCGAGCTGCCGTCGTGCAAGAAGGCGCTTGCGCGCACCTGCCAGATTCCGGAGCGGTCCAGAGCGGCGCGCGCGTCGAAGCGTTTGCTGGCGCCTCCGGAAAGGCTCTGCCACTCGCCGTCGGGAGGACGCAGCCAGTACACGACGCGCGCCATGCGCGTGAAGTCGGAGGACTGCGCGTCCACCCAGAGATCGAGCGCGGATCCGAGCGCCGCGCGCAGGATGAGAGGGCCGTCCGCAGTCGAGCTGACGAACAGTCGGCCGGCGCCGTCGTCGCCGCCGGGTTGCGTGACGGCAGCTTTCGCAGTCGCGCGGGTGAGGAAGAGCAGCGCGAAGGAAGTGTCCACGTCGCTGCCTTCGCCGAAGCTCCAGGCACCGTTTCCGCGCTGCTGCTCAAGCAACCACGCGGCGCCTTCCGCGTACCAGGGATGCGTTGCGAAACGTTCCAGGCGCATGAGCGCGCCGGCGCGCTCCAATCCATAGAGCATGTAAGTGGTCCACGAACTGTGCTCGCTGAGCGAAGCATGGAGCGGGCAGTTCTGGCCTAGCCAACTCACGCCGGCGTCCATTGCGGCCTCTGCGCGTCGGCTGAGATCCTCTCCGAGATGGATCGCGCAGATTTGCAGCGTGCCGACACCGGCTGCGGTCATCGAGGCGTAGGCGTCTCCTGCGAAGGCGTAGCCGAAGCCCTGCGCGCGGGCGCGGCCGGAGGTAGCGCTGCCCCCGTTCGATCGGCAAGAGAGAGTCGCCTGGGCGAGTTCCCGCCACGTGCCCTTCGGGATCTCGACCCCGCGCTGCGCCGCAGCGTGGAGCGCAAGCGCTGCGAACTGCGTGTTGGAGAGATCACCGACGCCCTCCGGATAACCCCAGAGGCCATTGCCGTTCTGCCATTCGACGAGATCACCGGCCATCTCCTCGATCCACGCGTCGTGCGCGGGATCCCCGAAGGCGTTCACTGCCAGTAGCGCCAGGGCAACCGAGTAGGTCTGACGCGGAGGATCGCGCTGCAGCGCAATGAGCGCGCGGCGTGCGGCCGCATGCGCGCGCGGGAGATCGGATTTGAGCAAAGCGAGCAGCGCCAGGGCAGTCGTTCCCGAGGGGTAGTAGGGAAACTCGCCCCAACTTCCGTCTGCGTGTTGGCGGGAGAGGAGAAAGCGCACGCCCGCGTCAATCGAACGGTTGATCGTTGGCTCGGTGAGCGCGTGGCGGTGGCGCAACTCGAAGGACCAGGACGAGGTCGGCGGCGCGCCGGATTCGATCAACAAATGATTGAGGCCCTTTGCGAAGGCGAGCTCGACGAGTTGCGGGGCGCGCTCCTCTCCGGATGCGCGCTCCAAGGCGAGCTCTCCGTTGAGCCAGAGGCGCATGGAGCCCGCGTGTCGCAGCTCCACGATCCACGTCGCACGCTCCCGTGCGTGGATCGAGCGGTAGAAAATGGCGCTGCGCGGCCCGTCGTCGGCGTCGAGGACCGGGATCCGACGGAGTTCGATGCGTCCGGTTTCGAAGCCCTCACGCAGGCGCGGGTGGAGGAACTCGGCGGCGTCCGCGTCCGCGATGGCCTCGAGCTCGAGATCGCGCCAGAGCATGCGCTGGCCGTTGGGTGCTTCGAAGGGCTCGTCGAGGACCGGCCAGGGCTCGCCGGCTCGCAGCGTGCTCAGTGCCTTGCGGGAGATCAGGCTGTCGCGCGTGCCTCTCTCGCGCGTGGGGATCGGACCGAGCAGATGCCATGCGCCGCCGACGAACTCCGCCTCCGGTGCCGCGCGCAGCACTTCCTGCGCGGGTTCCCCGAAGGGCTGTTGACCCAGGGCGACCGCGAGCAGGAGAGCGGCGGGCATCCCCACCAGCCTAGTGAGCGCGCGCCGGGGCGGTAACCTGGAGATCTTGCCTACCTCCGCCTTCCCGAGGCCGATCGCAGTTCTGTGGAGCGCACTGCTGCTTGCCGGCAGTGCCGTCGCGCAGGAGAGCGAGTTGGAGACCGCGTTGCGCTACGGTCGCGAGGCGCTTGCCGCGAAGAAGCACGCGGAGGCCTATCAGCACTTCCTGTTCGCGCTCGCGCGCAGCCCCGATCCGGCGCCGGTGGCGCGCCTGCTGCTCGAGAACGCCGCCGCCGACGCCGATGCGCGCGCGTTGTGGGCGCACGACTGGATCGCTTTCGCCGCGGACGAGCGTGGTCGGCTCACACTGAACGCGAAGGACTTGGCCTTGCTTCCAGCGGAGGATCCTTGGCCCGCCGCGCTGGCGCTGGCGCGCGCCGCAGCAGTGAAGGATTTGATTACCTTCCGCGACCGCCACGCGCGCTCGCGCAAGGCAGGCGACGCCACGGTCGCCGAGTGGTGCGAAGATCTCGCGCGTCAGCTCGCGCGCAACGCCCCAGCTCTGAGGAAGGAAATCGCTGGACAAGCCTCTCCGCAGCTCGATGCGGACCGCGCCACGCAACACGCCACCGTGGACGCGCTGCGCAAGCTCGCACGTGCGGCGGCGGCAACCGGCGACGACGAGACCGCTCTGCGTGCCGGTCGCGCGCTCGCGGGCCTCGCGGACCAGGCCGCCAACTTCGAAGAAAAGTCCGGCGGTCCGCCACCGCCTGACCTCTCGGACGCCTCCGCCGACGCTGGCGATGCGATTCGGCGCGCGCGCGCCACGCTCGAGGGCGAAGTGCGCGTGTGGACCATCGAAGAGCTGGAGACGATGGACGAGAGCGAGGCACGCGCCTTCACCCTCGAGCACGCCTCCTTCGCCAATCCCGGCGTGACATGGTCGCCGCAGAACTGGTACCGCATCGAAACCGGCTGCGGCCACGGCACTCTGCTCGGCACCGCGACCTCGGTAGAGGATCACCATCTGCGCTTGGTGAACTGGTACGGGCAGGATCCTTTCATCGGACGACCTGGAGTGGTTCGCATCGTGAACGAATCCTTCGGGCTTGAGATGGAGGGCGCGCCGTTCTGGTGGGTGGGTGGCTTCCANNCACGAATTGACTCATCGTTTCGACGGGGCCATCTATCCCGGCATCCCGTCGTGGCTGGCGGAAGGTCGCGCGGTGTGGACCGGTGGCTCCTATGGCGCGATCGTGGACCGGCATTTCGTCGAGGATCACGTGGACTGGGGCGCGATGGGCGGCACCCTCAATCTCGGCTACGGGAATCCGGACAAGCTACTCGAACTGCTCGAAGGCAGCATTGAGGAGTACCGCGACAACTACACCGTCGGCTATGCGTTGTGGGTGTATCTGCGCTCCTGGAGCGGACCGGAGGAAGGTGGCCAACCGCTCTACGCCGGACTGATCGAGGACTACATGAAGGCTTGTGGGCGATCGCGCAAGAATCCGGCCGACCTCTTCCTCAGCATCTTCGCCGATGGCAAGAACGGTCGTCCCAACGAACTCGAAGCCTTCACCGAAGACTTCGTCATGTTCTTGCGCGGCTTCTACTGGAAGGAACCGGCGCCGTGGACCAAGCGCTACAACAACGAACCGATGGTTGGGGAAAGCGGCGCGGTGATCTACGACGAGCCGACTTGGACCTGGCAGCGCGATCGCGCCGAGCCTTGGTTCGGTCAGGATCATGCACGCGTGGCTGCCGAACTCCTCGCCGAACAGGGAAAGGAAGAGGAAGCGGCACGCGCCTTCCACTGGAGCCTCGCCGTGGACGAAACGCCGGACGCTGCGCTGGAGGCCTTCGCCGCAGCGCTTGCCGGCATGAAGCACACTTCAGCGGCGTGGTGTCTGCAGCGCTGGCTGCGCTTCGACTCACCGCGTCGGCGCGCCGTCGAGCCCGGACTGGCACCCTTCCTCAAGGAGATCCGGGATCTGCAGGTGTTGCTCGCCAAGCGCGCAGAAGCGGCGCGCGACTACGCTTCGCGCGGATGGTGGTTGGCGGCGGCAGCGATCGCCGCCGAGCACGATGAACTCGCGTGGTCCTTGGGCTTGCCGCCATTGGAGCTGGCGGTACCAGCCGAGACCGTGGCGCGCATCCGCGCGCGCGAAACCGGACTGCATCCCTTCGACGCACCCTCCCGCTGGATTGGTCTCTCAGGTTTCGGGGAGAGCGGCTTGACCGGGCACGAGGACCGACGCGTGCAAGGGCTGTGGTACGTGGATCCGCGCGGCGACGTGCACGTTGGTCGCGAGCAGCCGCGCGGCGGCACCGACACTCTCGATCGCGCTGCGCACGTGCGCGATGCCTTCGTGCACGCAGGTGAATGGCAGGATCCGGGTCGCTACGTGGTGCGCGCGAAGGTCGAGATGACGACCTCCTACGTCAACGGCGCCTTCCTGCTCGGTTGGATGCGCCGGGATCGCAATCTGCGCGCCTCCTTCAACGGCGGCGATTACGACTACGCGGTCGGAGAGAGCGAGCAGCGCGCCGCCTCGGACGGTTTGGGTTGGAGCCTCAGTGGACTCTTCGCGCGCGGCGGCGGCACCGGCGGCGGACATTCCTTCCACGGGGACCGCACCACTTTCGAAGTGCGCATGGTGGTGGACGGACCCACGCTCGAACTTTCCTTCGACGGCGATGAAAAAACAGCATGGACGATGCTCGACGGTCGCCCGATCCAAGGTCTGATCGGTTTCTTGACCGCGCAAGGCGCGATCCGTGTGATTGCGCCCGAGCTGCAGCGCCAGGACCGCACGCTGTGGAGCGCGGCCGGGCGCGCCATGGGTGGCGGCTTGCACCCGGTGCGCGACGGTGCCCTGCAGCGCACCGACTTGGTCGGACGACCGGTCAGCGGGCTTCCGCTCGGCGCCGCCGGCACCATCCTGGTGTGGTGTGCCGCCGAGGACGCGGCGCGGGTGACCGAGGCAGGTGCCTCTGCCTGGCGCGCACAGCTCGAGGAGTGGATTGACGGGCTCCTGCCTGCGGTGCAGGACGCCGAACTCAGTCAATCCATCACCATTGTGCTGCCACGCGAGCTCGCTGCTGAGGAGCAGGCGGCGCTGCGTGCCCGTTTCGCGGCGGTAGAGCTGCGCGGCGGCTTGTTGTGGGCAGTGCACGATCGCGGCAGCGCGCTCACGGAGGGCAGCATCGCGGTCGGCGGTTGGATCCGCCCGCTGCTCGGCTTCGCGGATCCCGCCGGCGTGCTGCGCTGGTGGGGACCGATGAGCACCCACGGCCGCATGCTGCCGAGCGGGCTGTCGAAGCAATTGCGCGAGTATCAGGATCACGCGCGACCTGGCGTGGCCGGTGCCGCCGAATAGCGCGCCTCGCGTGCTAGACTCGAGGGCATGGACGCCCGACTCATCTTGTGCACTGCGCCGCTCTTCGCGCTCGGCGCTTGCTCCAAACCGGCGGAGGCCGAACAGACGCCGGCTCCCGCGGCGGCTCCCGTCGCCGCCCCGCTCCGCGCCGCTCACTTCGCGATCAGCGGGATGTCATGAGCGGTCAAATGACCCCCCAAGGTCGAGTCGGCGGTCGCCGGCTTGCCGGGAGTGAACGGAGCCAGCATGGACTTCGAATCGCGGACGCTCAGCATCGCGGTCGGCGACGGCTTCGATCCGATGAGCGTGATCAAAGCGGTCGAGAAGGCCGGCTTTGGCGCCACGCCGAAGTAATCCTTCCCTAATAAGCAGGCAGCACGCCGAGTTCGCGCGCGACCGCCTCCACGTAGCGGTCGGTCATGCCCTGCAGATAATCGCAGGTTGCGCGCTCGATGCCGTCGGCGGTCTCGAAGAAATGCGCCGGGATCTTGTCCCGGCGCGCGGCGAGCGCGTCGAAAACCTTGCCGAGCAGCTCGGTGGCGCGCCGCACGTGCCAGTTGACCTCCTCGCGGTAGTACATGTGCTGGTAGAGGTACTTGTGCAGCTCCGCGACGCGTGTGTGGAGCGCCTCGCTGTGCCCGATCAAACGTTGCTCGCCGGCTTGCGCTTCGCGCGGATTGCGCGCCGGGCTGGCCGTCATGCGTCGTTGCGACTCCTCGACAATGTCGCCGATCGCTGCGCCGAGCAGTTCGTTGGCGGCGCGGCGCCAAAGCAGTCCGCCAGACAGTCCCGAATGTCGGCTGCGCGCCCCCGCGACCGCCTCGGCCCACAGTGCGAGCTCCGACTCCATCTTCACCGGATCGAGGATGCCCTGCCGGATGCCGTCGTCGAGATCGTGATAGTGATAGGCGGTGCTGTCGGCGAGATCCACGAGCTGTGCTTCGAGCACCGGCCAGCGCAGCCGCGCGCCGGTGGCGGGATCCGTGACTTCCTCGTGCTTGCGCATGCATTCGAGCGTCTCCGCGGTGAGGTTGAGTCCGCGGTACTCGGGACTCCGCCGCTCCAACACCGTCACCACCCGTTGCGATTGGAGGTTGTGGTCGAAGCCGCCGAATTGCTTCATCTTTGCATCGAGCAGTTCCTCGCCGCTGTGTCCGTAGGGCGGATGACCAAGGTCGTGTGCGAGCGCAACTGCTTCGCACAGCGACTCGTTGAGGTCGAGTGCGCCCGCCAGCGAGCGACTGACCTGCAAAACCTCCAGCGAATGCGTCATCCGCGTGCGTTGGTTGTCACCCACGTGATTCACGAAGACTTGCGTCTTGTACATCAGGCGCCTAAAAGCGCTGCAATGGATCACGCGGTCGCGGTCGCGCTCGTAAGGAGTGCGGAAACGGTCCTCCTCCTCGGCATGCGCGCGGCCGCGTGAATCCGCGGAGCGCACCGCTAAACGGTCGAGCTCCGCCTGTTCGCGCGCCTGCTTGCGGAGCCGGTCCATGCGGCGACATCCTACGCGTCCCGCGCGGGAGCGGGTTACGTTGACGGGCATGCCGCGCGAGTTAGAATTCCGGGCCGCGCTCGCGCGCGCGTTCCGCGTGTTCCAACTTCAGCTCCGAGCTCTGCCCGAAGGCGAACGCAGCGCAGCAGTCCGCCGCCTGCGCGCTTGGTGCGAAGAACGCGGCGCCCGCCTGATCGGCGGCGAAGGCGGCGCGGCGGGCCTGCTCTACTTCGAAGGCGACGCAGCCGAGGCCGCGACGCTCGCCGAGCGTCACGAGGTGCTCGCGCTGACGCCTTGCAACTCGACGCCCGGCGCGCAACTCGCCGGTGCCGCCTCCTTCAGCGTGCGCGGCGTGCGCTTCGGCGGCGGCGACTTCGCGGTGGCCGCGGGTCCGTGCGCGGTGGAAGAAGGAATGGATCTGCCCGCTCACGCGCGCACGCTCGCCCGCGTCGGCGCTTGCGCGCTGCGCGGCGGCGCCTTCAAGCCGCGCAGCTCCCCGCACCAATTCCAAGGTCTCGGTCGCGCCGGACTCGAAGCACTCGCCGAGGCGCGCGCGGCGAGCGGTCTGCCCATCGTCACCGAGCTGCTCGATCCGCGCGACCTGCCTCTGCTCCTCGAGTACGCCGACATCCTCCAGATCGGCTCGCGCAACATGCACAACGGCGCACTGCTGCGCGAAGCGGGCAGCGCCGGTCTGCCGGTTCTGCTCAAGCGCGGCATGAGCGCGACGATCGACGAATTCCTTCACGCTGCCGAGTTCGTCGCTTCCGGCGGCTGCATGCGGATCGCGCTCTGCGAGCGCGGGCTGCGCCACTTCGACCCGGCAGTCCGCAATCTGCTCGATCTGTCGGCCGTGCCGGTACTCCAGCAGCGCACGCGATTGCCGGTGATCGTGGATCCTTCGCACGGCACGGGCCGCGCCGCGCTGGTGCCGCCGATGATGCTCGCCGCCGCTGCCGCCGGCGCCGACGGTCTGCTCGTGGAAGTGCATCCGCATCCCGCAAGCGCCCTCTGCGACGCGGGCCAGGCGCTCGAACCCGAAGGCTTCCGCACCGCCATGGACTCGGTCGCTTCCGTTCTGCGCGCGCTCGGTCGCAGCCTCACGCGCCTCCCTGAACCCGCCTCCGCTCTTCGCGCATGACCCGCACTCCCTTCATCGCCGGCAACTGGAAGATGCAGCTCACGCGCCGCAAGGCGAGCGCGCTCGCGCGCGAGATCGCCGGCGCCCACCCTCCGCGTACGCCGGTGCGTTGCGCGGTCTTCCCGGCATTCCCGCACCTCGACATCGTGCGCAGCCGCCTGCGCGGAAGCGGCGTGCTGCTCGGCGCGCAGGATTGCCATCCCGCGCCCGAAGGAGCCTTCACCGGTGAGGTTTCGGTCCCGATGCTGAAGGATGCGGGCGTGAAGATCGTGCTCGTCGGCCACTCCGAGCGCCGCCACCAGCTCGGCGAGCGGGACCCCTACGTCGCCGACAAGCTCCAAGCCGTGCTCGAACATGGGCTCCAGGCCGTGCTGTGCGTCGGGGAGACCCTCGAGGAGCGCGAGGACGGGCGAACTTTCGCCGTGCTCGACCGCCAGCTCGGCGCGCTGCGCCGCCTTCAGCCCGCGCAGATCCCGCTGCTCTCGGTGGCCTACGAGCCGGTTTGGGCCATCGGCACCGGACGCACCGCCACGCCGGAGATCGCCCAGTCGGCCCACGCCGAGTGCCGTCGGCTGGCGTCGGGTATCCTGGGCGACCCTGCCGGCGCCGCCCTCCCCATTCTGTACGGGGGATCCGCGAAGCCGGGCAATGCCGCCGTTCTCATGGCCCAACCCGACGTGGACGGCCTCCTGGTCGGCGGCGCCTCGCTGAACGCCCAGGATTTCCTCTCGATTCTCGCCGCCGCGACCACCCGCTGACCGATGACCGCGATTCTCTACATCCTGTTCTTCCTCGCCGCGCTGCTGCTGATCTTCATCATCCTGCTGCAGGAGGGCAAGGGCGGCGGCATTGCGGACGCCTTCGGCGGCGCAGGCGCTCAGACCTTCGGCGTGCGCGCCGGCGGCGTGAACCGAGTGACGATGGTCCTCTTCGCGATCTTCGTCCTCACCGCGCTGATTCTGAACCTGCGCAGCGGCAACGCCAGCGACGCCGGCGTGACGAAAGGCCAGTTCACGGATCCGCCCGCGGCGACCAGCGCGCCCGGCGTCCCGACGGACGGGCAGTAGGCGCGTGAACACGGTGGCCCCGGCCCCGGCGCCCGGAACGGCAGCGAATGCGCTCGCGGCGCTGCGCGGGAGCCGCGCGCTGCTCGAAGGGCACTTCGTGCTGTCGAGCGGTCGTCACGCGGGACGCTACGTCCAGTGCGCGCTGCTCCTGCAGCATCCCGAGCGCGCGGCGGCGGTCTGTTCCGATCTCGCCGGAGCGATCCGCGCCGACGGTCAGCGCTGGGACGTGGTGATCGGTCCGGCGATGGGTGCAGTGACCTTCGCGTACGAACTGGCGCGCGCACTCGGCGTGCGCGGCCTCTTCGCCGAGCGCGCGCCGGAGGGCGGCTTCGCGCTGCGCCGCGGCTTCGCGATCGCACCGACCGAACGCGTGCTGGTGGCGGAGGACGTGGTCACCACCGGCAAGAGCGCGCTCGAGGTGGTCGAGCTGCTGCGCGGCCTCGGCGTGAAAGAAATCGGCATGGCGTCTATCGTCAATCGCAGCGGTCGCGCCGACGTCTTCGGAACCCTTCCCTATTACCGCGCCCTCGATCTGGAAGTGCCTTCCTTCGAGGCCAAGGCCTGTCCGCTCTGCCGCGAGCCCGGCGCCGGACCGGCGGTGAAGCCCGGGAGCCGACCCGGATTGCCCTGCTGATCGCATGGCTACTCGCAAGCGCCGCGCCGTACGCCCGCTCGCGAGCATGACGGGTTACGGGCGCGGCCGCGCCGCCAATCGCCACGCTGAGGCTGAGGCGGAACTGCGGTCGGTCAACGGCAAGGGGGTGCACCTCGCGGTGCGCTTGCCGCCGGACCGGCTCGAGTGGGAAGCTGAAGTCGAGGCACTCCTGCGCGGGAGTTTCGAGCGCGGCAGCCTGCAGGGTTCCGTGAAGTTGCGCTGGGCAAGCGCGCCCGCGCCGCGGCTCGATCACGAGGCGCTCAAGCGGCATGCGCGCGAATGGCGAGCGGCGCAGAAGGAGCTCGGACTGAGCGGCGAAGCGCCCGCGCTTTCCTCCTTGATGGCGCTGCCCGGGTCGTGGCGTCCGGCGGAGGAGGCGGCGGCGGCGACTGCGGCGGCGCGCAAAGCGGTGCTCGCCGCAGTGGCCGCCGCGGCAGAATCGCTCGCCGCGGCGCGCGCGAGCGAAGGCACGCGATTAGGGAAAGAATTGCTCGGCCTCGGCACGAAACTGGAGCAGGCGCTGGCGCGCGTGCAGGCGCGTCTACCGGTGGCGCGCGTCGAAGCGGAAGCCCGCCTGCGCGAGCGCGTGGCGCGCGCACTCGAAGTCTCCGGCGTGGACGCACCCTCCGAGCTCGGGCGCGAGATCGTGCTCGCCGCGGAGAAGGGCGACGTCGCCGAGGAATGCGCGCGCTTGGCGATTCACCTCGAGCGCCTGCGCGAGCTGCTCGAGGGGGGGGGAGCGATCGGCCGCGAGCTCGAATTTCTGCTTCAGGAGTTCCACCGTGAAGTCAGCACGCTCGGCAGCAAGACCACGGATTCCGCCGCCGTCGCGACCATTCTGGAGATGAAGCTCACCGTGCAACAGCTCAAGGAGCAGGCCGCGAATGTCGAGTGATCCGCCGCGCCGCGGGCGCTTGATCGTGGTCTCCGGGCCGACGGCTTCCGGCAAGTCCACCCTCTGGCGTCGCCTCGTGCAGCGCCCAGGCGTGAGCTTCTCGGTCTCGGCGACGACGCGCCCACCACGCCCCGGCGAGCAAGACGGGCGCGACTATCACTTCATCACGCCGGAAGACTTCGAACGGCGCGTGGCGGCGGGGGAGTTCCTCGAGTGGGCGCGCGTCCACGGACGCTGCTACGGCACCTTGCGTGCGGAGGTCGAGAAGGCGCTGGCGGACGGGCGTGACCTGGTGCTCGAGATTGACGTACAGGGCGCGCGCCAGATCCGCGAGGCGGGCTTCGCCGCGATCTCGATCTTCGTGGAACCGCCTTCGCTGGACGCGCTTGAGGTGCGGCTGCGCGGGCGCGGCACCGAGGAGGAGGCCGAGATCCAGCGGCGGCTCGAGGCCGTCCGCGAGGAGATGCGACAGGCGCCGCACTACGATCATCGCGTGGTGAACGACGACCTCGAGCGGATGGTCGCGGAAGTCGAGCGCATCCTCGGCTACCGGCAGGAGGCGGCGCGATGAGCCGCGTGCTGATCGGCGTCGGCGCTTCGGCGGCTTGCTTCAAGGCGGTGGCGGTGTGCAGCGCATTGACGAAGGAGGGGCATTCGGTGCAGGCGGTGCTCACGCGCCACGCCGCGAAGCTCGTGACTCCCTTGCAGTTCTCGGCGGTCACCGGCGTGCGCGCCCTCTGCGACGAATGGGAGCCGGCTGATCCCTCCGGAATGGATCACATTTCCTTCGCGCGCGCGGCAGATCTGCTGCTGATCTGTCCGGCCAGCGCCGGACTGATCGGCGGCCTCGCGCACGGGCTGGCCGCGGATCTGCTCGGCTCGCTCGCGCTGGCCTTCGAGGCGGACAAGCCGCGGTTGCTCACGCCGGCCATGAATCCGGTGATGTGGGCGCATCCGGCCGTGCGCCGCAACGTCGCGCTGCTGCTCGGGGACGGTTGGAATCTGATCGGCCCCGTGGAGGGTCCCACCGCTTGCGGCGAGAGCGGCGCCGGTCGCATGGCCGAGCCGGACGCGGTCTGCGCCGCCGTGCGCGCCGCGCTCGCGCGCTGACATGCGCTGCCTCGTGACCGCCGGGCCGACGCGCGAGCCACTGGATCCGGTGCGCTTCCTGTCCAACCGCAGCAGTGGGCGCATGGGCTACGCGATTGCCGCCGCGCTGCGCGCGCGGGGTTGTGAAGTGATTTTGGTGAGCGGCCCCGTGGACCTGGCCGCGCCAGACGGCGTCACATGCGTGCGCGTCGAAACCGCGCTCGAGATGCTCGCGGCCTGTGAACGCGTCTGGCCTACTTGCGATGCGCTGTTCGCGGTCGCTGCCGTCGCCGACTATCGGCCCGCGCAGGCATCGGAGCGCAAGCTCAAGCGCGCCGCTGGCGAAGGCCGAGTGCTCGAGTTGGTGCCGAATCCGGACATCCTCGCCACCCTCGCAAAGAGCAAGGGTTCGCGTCTGGTGGTGGGCTTCGCGCTGGAGTCCGAACCGGGTGAGACCGAGGCACGCCGCAAGCTCAGCGCGAAGAATCTCGATTTCGTGTGCCTCAACGGCCCGTCCGCACAGGGTTCCGAGGTCTCCAGTCTCCTTGTGATCAGTCGTGACGGGAAAGTGCTCAGTTTGGGGCCGGAAACCAAGAAAGTGCTGGCAGAGGCGCTCTGCGCACGGGTTTTGGAAGCGCAAAATAGAGCCTGAAGATCAGGTTGCGCCGAAAATCATCGAGCTAGGTTCGGGTAGCTATGGGCCTTGGGGGTCGGTTCGCACGTCGGCTGGCGGTCGCCATGGCCGTCTTTGAGCTCAGCGCCAGCCTCGGAACCGGCTCACTCCTTCTGAGTTCCTTTTGGCGCTCAGTTTTCCTGTTCGCCGCACCCTTCGCGATCTACGGTCTCGCGCTCGGACTGGGGGCGCGGCTCTTCGAGGCCCGCGCGGCGCGCGCGGCGGGCGTCGCAGCCTACCTACTGCTTGGTGTCAGCTTCTTCTGGCGCCACCACTTCGTGCCGATCTCCGAGGCGGCGGCGGTGACGATCGGCGTTTTTCTGCTCGGCGGCGTCGCGTTGTTGCATCTGCCCGTGAGGGTCGAGCGTGGCTTGCGCTGGTTACCGTTGAGCGCCGCCGTCATCGCGGGCATCGGACTGTTCATGTGGCTGCGCGAGGAAAACGTTCCGTGGCGCGGA
>CXWK01011766.1_pt1 | contig 49568 bp, 42 predicted proteins | sample 590851 | NCBI WGS metagenome assembly CXWK01 (sample SAMEA3498364, study PRJEB10139) | wastewater metagenome | biome: wastewater treatment plant; material: activated sludge | place: Denmark | collected 2014-08-01 | reverse complement strand
CCTTCATCTCCAGCGAGCGGCTGAAGAATTTGAGACGCCGGGCCTCGATGAAGCTGTCGACGTCGCGATAGTCGTTCGACAGGCTTTCGACGAAGAGCTTGGTCCAGGCCGCCCTGTCGATGGCCTCGAACAGCTTCTCCGGTACCGCGCGCAGCACGTACATCAGCGACCCGACGACGAGCGTGCCGACGCCGCCGGCGAACACGGGATTGGAGGTGAAAAGGGACGTAAGCCAGTCGAAAACAGCCATAGCCATCACAGCCTTCGTCTCAGGTAGCTCCGCCGCCGCGGCGGAGCGAGGCAAGCATATAGGAAAGTCAGACCGCGGTTTTTACTGGCTGCATAGAAATATTCTGTTGCGCACTTAATGGTAACCATCGCCCGGTGAGCTTGAAACTGTGCGTTCGATGTAGATGCAGCCGCTCTCAAACCGGGACCCGCACGGCACCGCGCAGCGCCACATTTGGGTTGGCGACGCCAGGGCATTGACGGCGCAGGCGATACGCTCCCCACCGCTCGTCTCCCCCTTTTAGCTCTACCTCCGATTTACCCTTGCGCCCCGCCGGCCGCGTGTGAAAGTCATGCCATTTGCGTGTTGAAGGATGCGCACCATGATTTTGCCCGTACCCGCATCGACCGTTGGCCCGCCCCTTTCCGTCTGCCTGCTGCTCCTCCTGTCAACGGTTCCGGCACACGCCGGAGACCCCTCGGCGGCCGTCCGCGAGGAAGCCGCCAAAGTGCTGATCCGCCCGGTCTGCGCCGACCCGGCCGCGCGCGCGAAAATCGTGGACCAAATGATCGCGCAGGGTGGCGAATATGAGCAAGCGACCGCCAAGTGGGATCTCGATACGGCGTGCGAGCAGATCGACCTGCCCATCAAGCCGGTACACGACACCGCCGATACGGCCGATGGCGCCTCTCATAAAAACTGGCTCTACGATGCGCGCTGGAGCGGCGACGGCAAACTGATTGTCACCGCCAGTGCCGATGGAACCGTGCGGCTATGGGACGTCGCGACCGGAAAAATGCTGCGTGCGATCGACCTGTCAAGTCGTCTTCAAGCACCCAAACCGAGCGGGACCCAACTGCCGCAAGCCTTCCCCCCTGCGGAAGACGCGACGAAAACGCGCGTGCGGGCCGCGCGGTTCATCGGCGACGGGGGGGCGATCGTCGTCTCCGCCGACAAGCAGCCGGTGCGCATGTTCAACGTCGAAAGCGGCGAGCCGATTGCCGAAATCCCTTACAAACATCCCGACCCCAGCTGGGACATGCCGCCCAACATCGAAACGACGGCGGGCGGCCTTGTCGTTTTGGGCGGCTATGGCGGTGAATTGGTCGTCTACGACACCAAGACCAAGGCCGAGCGGTATCGTCTGCCGGGCATCGATCGGGAATATCCGCAGTTCGCCGTCTCGGAGGCCGCGGGGCTTCTGGCCACGACCGCGCCGGGCGTAAACCGCAGCGTCATGATCCAACTCCGCAAGCTCGAGAATGGCCAGAAATTCTGGGAAACCGAGGCCAAGGGCGACACTTCGGCCTACGCGATGGCGTTCTCACGCGACGGCAAGCAGCTCGCCGCCGCCGTGCACGGCAACGCCTTCATCTACGACACCGGCAGCCAAAAGCTTGTCAGCACGATTCTCGTCTACCCCACCTTCGGCAGCTTCGAGGTCGCCTTCACCCCCGACGGCAAGCGGCTGATCGCGGGCTCGCGTCACGCGCAGCTTTGGGACATCGCCACCGGCAAGCGCCTGCTCCACTACGGGCCGTTCAGCGATCTGTGCCATTCGCTCGACGTAAGCCCGGACGGCAAGTATCTGGCTACCAGCCACATGGGTTCCGACGGCCGCATCTGGGACGTCGAGACCGGCACCTTCTTCCGCCGCCTCGGCAAGAACGTGCATCCTCCGGGCTGATGAACACGCCCGCCGACCAAATCGATATCAAATCTATGAATGTGACTTACAGCGAAGGAATTCCGGAATGCGGCGATCACTCAAAACCATGCTCTTTGCGGTGCTCATTGTTGCCCCCGCGCTTCCCGCCGTGGCCCAGGACATTGACAGCCTCAAGGGCCAGTATGCTTTTGATTGGCACAAGGCGCCGAGCAAGACGCGCTGTGCCGCCGTCGACGACAAGTTGCTCGCGACCTTCAAGTCGGACTCCTACAGCTGCAATCTGGAAGTGATCACCAACACGGCTTCGGAGCAGCCGGCACGGCTGTGCACCGAGAAGGGCGAGGGCGCGGAATACATGATTTTCGCCACCGAGAAATCCTGCGAACTGGAACGGACGACGCAGGAATCGAACGAGGAATAGTTGTCCGTGACGCCCACGCGCGGCGCGTTTCCGGCTGCGATCCCAGTGATCGCAGCCGGAATGCCGGACAGAACTTACGCAGCCGCCTTGACCGGCCAGCCGTTGATCGTCAGTTCGCCGTCGCGCACCGAGACGCGCACGGTGTCGCCGTCCTTCACGCCGCCTGCGAGGATCTGCTCGGCGAGCGGGTCCTGCACACTACGCTGAATGACGCGCTTCAGCGGCCGCGCGCCGTAGGCGGGATCATAGCCGCGATTGGCGAGCCAGGAGCGCGCCGCATCATCGAGTTGCACGGTGATCTTGCGATCGGCCAGCAGCTTCGACAGGCGGCCCATCTGGATGTCGACGATCTTGGTCATGTCCGCGCGCTGCAAGCGGTGGAACAGGATGATCTCGTCGAGCCGATTCAAGAACTCCGGACGGAAGCGTGATCGCACTTCCGCCATCACCTCGTCGCGCACGGCGTCGCTGTCCTCGCCTTCCTTCTGTTCGACGAGGTACTGAGCGCCGATGTTCGACGTCAAAATGATCAGGGTGTTCTTGAAGTCGACCGTGCGGCCCTGACCGTCGGTCAAGCGGCCGTCATCGAGCACCTGGAGGAGCACGTTGAACACGTCCGGGTGAGCCTTCTCGATCTCGTCGAACAGGATCACCTGATACGGCCGGCGCCGCACCGCTTCTGTCAATGCCCCGCCTTCCTCGTAGCCGACGTAGCCCGGCGGCGCGCCGATCAATCGTGCGACCGAATGCTTCTCCATGTACTCCGACATGTCGATGCGGATGAGCGCGGTATCGTCGTCGAACAGGAAGCCGGCGAGTGCCTTGGTCAACTCCGTCTTGCCGACGCCGGTCGGGCCCAAGAACATGAACGAGCCAATCGGCCGGTTCGGGTCCTGCAGGCCGGCGCGCGCCCGGCGCACCGCAGTCGAGACCGCGATGACGGCTTCCTTCTGGCCGATGACGCGCTTACCCAGCGCCTCTTCCATTTTCAGCAGTTTGTCGCGCTCGCCTTCGAGCATCTTGTCGACCGGCACGCCGGTCCAGCGCGACACGACGGCGGCGATCTGGTCGGGCGTCACCGCCTCTTCCACCATCGCCCCCTTGCCGCTCTCGCTCTCCAGATCGGCGAGTTTCTTTTCAAGGTCGGGGATCACGCCGTAACGCAACTCACCGGCACGCGCGAGATTACCCTTGCGCTGCGCCTGTTCGAGTTCGTTACGCCGCGCTTCCAGCTCTTCCTTGACCTTCTGCGCCGAGCCGAGCTTCTGCTTTTCGCCCTCCCAGCGCGTGGTCAACGCCTGCGACTGCTCTTCGAGGTCGGCGATCGACTTCTCGAGCTTGGCAAGCCGATCCTTGGAGGCGGCGTCCGTCTCCTTCTTCAAGGCTTCGCGCTCGATCATCATCTGCATCAGATCGCGGTCGATGGCATCAAGCTCTTCGGGCTTGCTGTCGACCTGCATGCGCAGGCGCGAGGCCGCCTCGTCGACGAGATCGATGGCCTTGTCGGGCAGGAAGCGGTCGGTGATGTAGCGGTTCGACAAGGCCGCCGCCGCGACGATGGCGCTGTCGGTAATGCGCACGCCGTGGTGCAGCTCGTACTTCTCCTTCAAACCGCGCAGGATCGAGACGGTGTCTTCCACCGTCGGCTCGGCGACGAAGATCGGCTGGAAGCGCCGCGCCAGCGCCGCATCCTTCTCGATGTTCTTGCGGTATTCATCGAGCGTGGTTGCGCCGACGCAGTGCAATTCGCCGCGCGACAGAGCCGGCTTCAACAGGTTGCCGGCATCCATCGCGCCTTCGGACTTGCCGGCGCCGACGATGGTGTGCAGCTCGTCGATGAACAGAATGATGTTGCCGCCCTCGGACTGCACCTCGGACAGAACGGATTTCAAACGCTCCTCGAACTCGCCACGGTACTTCGCGCCGGCAATCAGCGCACCCATGTCGAGCGAGAGAAGCTTCTTGTCTTTGAGGCTTTCGGGCACGTCGCCCTTGACGATGCGCAGCGCCAGTCCTTCGGCAATCGCCGTTTTGCCGACGCCGGGCTCACCGATCAGAACCGGATTGTTCTTCGTGCGCCGCGACAGCACCTGGATTGTACGGCGGATCTCTTCATCGCGGCCGATGACGGGATCGAGCTTGCCGCTGGCGGCCGCCTCGGTTAGATCGCGGGCATAGCGCTTCAAGGCGTCATACGCCTGTTCGGCGGACGCGCTATCGGCGGTTCGGCCCTTGCGGATGTCGTTGATGGCGGCGTTGAGCTTATCCGCCGTGATGCCGGCGTCCTTCAGCGCGCGCCCGGCATCGCTCGCGCCTTCAATGGCAATCGCGAGCAGCAGGCGCTCGGCCGTGACGAACTTGTCGGAGGCCTTGTCAGCGGCCTTCTCCGCGGTGTCGAACACGCGGGCCATTTCGGGCGCAAGATAGATCTGGCCCGAGCCACCCGTCACCTTGGGGCGCTTCGACAGCGAGCGCTCGACGGCCGCCAACACCGCCCGCGGATCGGCCCCGGCGCGCTGAATGAGGCCTGCCGCCAACCCTTCCGGATCGTCGATCAGCACCTTCAGAAGATGTTCAGGCGTGAACTGCTGATGATTGTCGCGCAGTGCAAGCGACTGACCGGCCTGGACGAAACCCTTGGCGCGATCGGTGTAGCGTTCGAAATTCATCTGTGTCGTCCCTCTTCAGCGCGCCGTTCCGCCCTTGAGGCACGGAGCCAACGCCGTCATGTCAGGATTAATCATGTTGCAGCCACACTTTGGAGCCCGCAAGGCGCCCCTCCATTCAGCCTGCCCAAGATATAGGGCGCAACCCCTGGACCGGTAGGGGGACACGCTGCGTAGACCCGCCGCATGTCATAGCAGCGGCCAAAGCTCGTCGGGCACTCATGGAGCCCTTTACCACCTTTGGCCGCCCGGTCGGCACATCGGCTCCCTTGAGGCGACCGCTTGGACGGCTTTTCAAGCGGCTTCAGACGACGCAGACTGGCCGCCAATTTCAGACCCGTGCTTTTCAAGTCTTTTTTGTTTTTCATTCATGTTTTAGGGGCAAACGACCATGTTGTCGTCATTGCAGCGGCGCGATGCCGCTCTGTCCGATCAGGTCGCTTTCTGGAACCAATGGAACGCCGAGCACCGCAAGGTCGAAGACCTTCAAGAGGTCTCCATCGACCAGCTGGCGGTCGTGACCGGCTGGCTGAACGAGCTGAACGCGTCCGATCTCGACATCATCGAAGTCGGCTGCGGCACCGGCTGGATGTGTGAGCGGCTGACCGGCTTTGGACAGATCACCGGCACCGATTTATCCGACACCGTTCTGGCCCAAGCGCAAGAGCGCGTGCCTTCCGCCACCTTTGTTCCCGGCGACTTCATGAGCCTCGATTTCGGCGGAAAGACCTTTGATGTCGCTGTGACGCTCGAAGTGCTGTCTCACGTGACCGATCAGGCCGCCTTTGTCGCCAAGATCGCCTCGCACTTGAAGCCGGGCGGCCTGTTGATGCTGGCGACGCAAAATCGCCCGCAGCTCGAACGCAACGATATTCCGCCGCCCAAGCCCGGTCAGATCCGGCAATGGGTCGATAGCGACGACCTCCGGGGTCTGCTGGACAACCATTTCGAGGTAGAGCAGTTGTTTTCGATAACCCCGACCTTCAACCGCGGAATGCTGCGCTACGTGAATTCGCGAAAACTCGCAGCACTGTTCCGGCAGTTGTCGCTCGGTGTCGTGCCCCGCGCCCTCAAGAGGGTCCAGGAGCAGGCCGGCTTGGGCTGGACGCTGATGGCACTGGCCCGGAAACGATAATCATTGAGCCGTATGGCCACCGCTGCGCGCCGCCCACTCTGCAAAAACAAACGGAGCCGCTGGCACAGGCCAACGGCTCCGTTTTTGCTTCGATACTGAACCGAAATTATTCCTGTTCGTCTGCGGCGGCCACCTTCGGCGTGGCCGCGGCGCTTTCGCTATCATCGCGGCGCGGACGGCGGACCGGACGGCGGAGAAACGCTGGCTGTTCCTGCTCGATCGACGCAGGCGGTACCGGCGGCGGCGGAGCGGCGGCGGCGGGTGGCGGAGGCTGGAAGGCCGGCTGGCGCTCGGCGCGCTCGCCGCGTTCGGGACGCTCTGGACGTTCCGAGGAACGATCGCTGCGTTCCTGCCCCCGATCCTGATTCCGATCCTGGCCGCGCTCACCGTTGCGGTCGAAGCCGCCCTGGAACCGGTCACGGCGGCGGAACGAATGCTGTTGCCCGCCCTCGCTCTGCTGACCTTCACCACTCATGCCCTGGCCGCCGCGATCCTCACGAAAGCCGCGATCGCCCCGATCCTGGTTGCGATCGTGACGTTCGCCACGGTCGAACCGCTGATGATCGCCGCGATCATGACGCGGCTGGCTGTGGCGGTGTTCGCTGCGATTGTCGTGTCGATGCTGGCGGTTGTCGTAGCGCTGCGGCTGGTCGAACCCGCGTTGCTGCGAAAACTGCGGCTGAGGCATGTCGCCGCCACCGGCCTGCATCCCGGGCTGACCGCCCATACCGGACCCGCCGACGCCGAATTCATCGCCTTCGTCGTCACCGAAATCGTCGCCGTCGTCCGGGCCTCCAAAGCCCTGTGGACGCGCCATGCCGGCGCTGAACGGGTCGCCGCCGCCCTGGCTCATCTGCTGTTCGCGGAAGCTCATGATGATGCGGTTATAGTGCTCGGCGTGCTGCATGTAGTTTTCAGCCAGCACCGGATCGCCCGACGACAGCGCATCGCGCGCCAGCGACATGTACTTCTCGGCGATGTGCGATGGGGTGCCCCGGATCTTCACGTCCGGACCGGCACTTTCGAAACTGCGAGTCAGCGGATTCTGCGACTTGCGATTACGGCCGCGGCCGCGGCGATTATTCTGCTGTCCTTGCCTCATGGGCTCCCGTTCACTTTGCTTTTCACGTCGTGGTTTATTGAATTTGAAAGGTTGGGCCTTGCCCTCTCGTCCACCAGCGAACCGGTGGTGCTGGCCAGCGCTTGTTCGCCTCTCAATCGTCCGACCTTGAAACTTTCAAACCCGAAGTCTTCGGCCCTGTATCCACTGGCCTGTATCCACTGGCCTGTATCCACTGGCCTGTATCCACTGGCCTGTATCCACTGGCCTGTATCCACTGGCCTGTATCCGCCGGCCTATATCCACCGGCCTGGAAATTGCGACGCGGCCCCGCACCACGACAACGTTTGCCCCGTCACGAGGCAAAACCCTCCGACCGCTCCTGTTGTGACGCTTGATTACAAACCGTCTCGAGCCATCCAATCGGAAAGTGGGCGTCCGGCGCACGGACCTTGGACATCGGCATCGTGGGGTCAAATCCCCAGATCCTGATCCAGCGGCCTAGGTCGACTGCCGGCCACAAGGCCCGCTCAACCATGCGCTGCGTGAATTATTGCGAGGTCATCGGCACACGGGACTGAACGCACATTCTCTAGAATGTCCTACACCGGAACTTCTAGAACGCGCATCCCTGCGACACGACCGAATAGCCTCGATCAAATCCGCCGATTGCGACATTATCGCGGATCGGCGCCCAATCCAACAGAATTTGCTGGGGATGGCTAGCGATGATGCCGGAACGCCACAGCGCGCACGTGGCCACCCAAATCGTTGCGCGTCAGCCGTTCAAGTCTTCCCGGCCCTGCGGCCGCATTAGTGAAGATGTCTGTTACCATCTCCAGTTGGCCGATTCCGAGTTCCAACACGGTCCAGGTGGTTCGATTTAGGCCGATGATTTCATTCGCAATTTCTCGGTAGATTGCGAGCCCATCGGCACCGCCATCGAGGGCCGGCATCGGATCGAAGCCAGCGACGTCGGCATCGAGTCCCGCAATGTCGCTGGTCGCGATGTAGGGCGGATTTGACACCACGATGTCAAATGCCCCCTCGATCCCTGCCAAGCCACGGGTGTGGAGAAATGCCGCCCGGCCGGCAACGCCGAGAGCCAGAGCGTTTTCTTCGGCGACCTCGAGCGCCGCCCGAGAGATGTCCGTTCCCACCCCAGTGGCCCCGCTCAGCTCCGCCAGCAGCGTGACGAGGATAGCGCCCGAGCCGGTGCCGATGTCGGCGATCCGCAGCGCGGCATTCCGGCCTCCTGCGGAATCGAGGATGTCGAGCACCAGATCGATGACCGTTTCGGTTTCAGGCCTGGGATCGAGCACATCCGGCGTGATCCGGAATGTGCGGCCATAGAACTCTTTGCAGCCGAGAATGCGCGATACCGGCTCGCGCAGCAAACGCCGGGCGGCACCGTCGGCGACGCGCGACGCCAAATCGCCGATCGTTGCGTCCGGCTCGGCAATGAGCCCTGCCTTGGAAATGTTCAAGAGGCCGCACAACAAATGCCGGGCATCGACATCCGGGGTCGGCAATCCGGCCGCACGAAAGGCCCCCGCCATGCGCGCGACTGCCTCAGCGCGCGTATCGGGGGGATGAAACCGCACATGTGCAGGATGTTGCCCGGGCATTGCCGTCACGCGTTTGCCATTTCGGTCATCAGCGTTGCTTGATGATCGGCCACCAGCGCATCGATGAGCTGGTCGAGCGCATTACCGGCCAGGACTTCGTCAAGATTGTAGAGCGTCAGGTTGATGCGGTGATCGGTAACGCGGCCCTGCGGGAAGTTGTAGGTTCTGATCCGCTGCGAGCGGTCGCCCGAGCCGACTTGCGACTTGCGCGCTTCGGAGCGCTCGCTATCGGCCTTCTCACGCTCCATTTCATACAGTCGCGCTTTCAGCACGTTCATGGCCAGACGGCGGTTCTGATGCTGCGATTTTTCAGCCGAAACGACGATGATGCCGGTCGGCAAATGGGTGATGCGCACGGCACTGTCGGTCTTGTTGACGTGCTGGCCGCCAGCGCCACTCGCCCGCATGGTGTCGATGCGCACGTCCTCGGCTTTGATTTCGATGTCGAGGTCTTCGGCCTCCGGCAGCACCGCGACGGTCGCCGCCGACGTATGGATGCGCCCGCCGCTCTCGGTCGCCGGAATACGCTGAACTCGATGGACGCCCGATTCGAACTTGAGACGCGCGAACACGCCGGTGCCTGAGATCGAGGCGATGATTTCCTTGTATCCGCCCAGATCGCTCTCCGACATCGAGATGATTTCGGTCTTCCAGCCGTGGAGATCGGCGTAGCGTGTGTACATTCGGAATAGGTCCGCCGCGAACAGCGCCGCCTCATCGCCGCCGGTGCCGGCGCGGACTTCCAGAATGGCGCTCTTTTCATCCGCCGCATCCTTGGGCAGCAGCGCGATGCGCAACTCCTGCACGAGCGCCTCGATCCTGGGCTGCAGATCGGATTTCTCGGCATAGGCAAGGTCAACCATGTCCTTGTCGGCGGCCGGATCGGCAATAAGCCCTTCGATATCGGCCAACTCCTGCTCAGCCTTGCGCAGGTCCTGGATCTTGCCGACCACGGGCGACAGGTCCGAGAACTCCTTGTTGAGTTTGACGAACGCGGCCTGGGCGACGCCGTGATTGAGTTCGTCCTGGATCGCGTTCCAGCGCTCCACGAGGCGATCGAGTTTTTCTTGCGGAAGGGTCGTCATGGGTCTCTGGTGGTGGAGGTTCTGCCGCTCTAACGCCGCGCGATGCTCGCTCCCACTTCGGGAGCATGTCAGGCACGCGGCTTGGCGCGCCTCTCCATAGCGCTAACGGGGCTCGACGGGCAATTTATCGCCGCGGCGCTGGCGCGGATCATCGACTTCGATCCACCTGAACCCCTCCCGGACCGGGGCAAACCGCTCCTGGAAGTAGGATTTGACCCCTTTGACGGCGTGTACCGCCGGTTCGGCCACCGCGGACAAGGGGGCTGCGAGAAACGACGTGTTCATCGCCACGACTATCAGGACCAAGGGGAATGACACCGCATAAAACGCGCGGTCTGGCCGTCGGCGGACCTGCGCCAGAGCCTGGCGCGGCAGCTGGACGGCGCCGTGGGCGATTGCCGTCCCGGCGCGCCGGATGCGTTCAACCGGCAACCGCTCGACGTGCAAACGCTGAGGGCCCAAACGCTGAGGGCCGCGGTGCGCCGCTTGCCGGGGCGGCGCAAGCTGCAGGTGCGGCTGCCCGTGCGCGTCGATCTCGCGCATCATTTCGGCGATCGCCGCAAGCACCGGGCGGCCATCGATGCCGGCCCAGGCGGCGTAGGCCATGACGACACGGGCCGTTTCGGGCCAAGGGGGAAGGCGGGTGATATCGCCCCTCTCGAGCGCCTCGATCGTTTCGGCCCGCGCCACCAGATGGCCAGCGGCCTGATGTGAACTGACGTCAAGCACGCGGCGCAGATCGCAAAAGAAGCGCGCGCAGTTGATCTGATTGTGAGCAAAAGTTTCTGACGGAGAAGCCGGGCCCGGTGCCGGGTTGGGTGTACCCGGACGTGTACGCATCACAAACTGCGGCTGAACCGCTTCAAGACCCCGACGCATTACCATTCCCGGCGTGCCCCATGCCGGCCCCTACAGGGCTCACATGATGGTCAGTTGCGGGCAAATGTCCAGGACCGAAAATTTCCCGGGCGGCAGCTTCAGTGCTCGAACTCGACGCCTTCGTTCTCGGCGAATTTCAACAAGTTGGCACGCACATCTTTAGCGCCTTCCTTCAACAGTCCTTCGACGCAGTCCGTCACTTTTTCGGCATGGAGTGATAAGATCATCGCTTTGACCGGACCGATGGACGCAGGCGCCATGGAGATCGAGCGCAACCCGAGCCCGATCAGCGTCATCGCTTCAAGGGGACTGCCGGCCATCTCGCCGCAGACCGTGACCGGCACCTTATACTTCTTGGCGGCCCTGACGAGCGTCTTCAGCGCCCGCATCGGCGCTTGCGACAGGACGTCGAAGCGGCTCGCCACCCGCGCGTTGGTGCGGTCGGCCGCGAACAGGAACTGCATCAGGTCGTTGGAACCGACGGACACGAAATCGACACGCGGCAAGAAGTTGTCGAGATCGAACAGCAGCGAGGGCACCTCGAACATGGCGCCGAGCTGCAGCGATTTCGGCACCTTGTGGCCGTGCTTTTTCAGGAACGCGAGTTCCTGATCGACCATGGCACGGACGGCGATCATCTCGTATCCCGCTGTCACCATCGGGATCATGATGCGCAATTCCCGGCCATCCGACGCCTTCAGCATCGCGCGGAGCTGCAGCCGGAACAGCTCCGGACGGTCGATCGCCATCCGGATCGCGCGCCAGCCCATGGCCGGATTTTCCTCGGCAGGCTGCCGCAGATAGGGCAGTATCTTGTCGCCGCCGATATCAAGTGTTCGAAATACGACAGGCTTGCCCTGGGCCTCGTTCAGCACCGTGCGATAGAGTTGCGTCTGCTTATCAAGGCGCGGAAATGAATCCGACAGCATGAACTGTAATTCCGTGCGGTAAAGCCCGACGCCGTCGGCGCCGCTCTCCACCAGATGCGGCATGTCGACGATCAACCCGGCATTCATCTGCACCGAGATGCGCACGCCGTCCTTGGTGACGGCCGGCCTGTCGCGCAGCGCCTGATAGCGCTTCTGACGGCGGGCCCGGAAACGGACCTTGTCGGAATAGGCGGCGATAACTTCCCCGCTTGGCCGCAGGTGCACTTCACCCGCCACCGCGTCGACAATCGCCGCATCGCCGGCGTTGACGCGATCGACGACGCCGGCCACCTGACCGAGCGCGGCAATCCCGATCGCCTTGGCAACCACGGCGACGTGACTTTGGGCCGAGCCGTCTTCAACGATCAGTCCGCGCAGGCGCGTGCGGTCGTAGTCGAGCAGTTCTGCCGGACCCATTGTCCGGGCGACGAGGATCGTATCAGGAGGCAGGTTCGAACCATCGTCCGAACTCATGATGCGGCCCGAGAGCACGCGCAAAAGCCTGTCCGATAGATCGTCCAGATCACGCTGGCGCTCGCGCCAGTAGACATCGTGCTGGCGCAGCATGCGCGTACGCATGGCGTTTTGCACGCGCTCGACCGCCGCTTCGGCGGTCAAGCCGCCCTGTACGGCCTCGCGCAACCGCTTATGCCAGCCCTTGTCGTGGGCGAACATGCGGTAAGCCTCGAGAACATCGCGATGCTCGCCGGCGCCAGCCAGATGCTCATGTTCGAACATTTCGTCGATATGCGCCTGCAGCTTGTCGAGCGCTTCGTCGAGCCGTTCGATTTCAACCGCCGGGTTATCGGCCAGAAGCTGGGTAACGACGATGCGCGGCTCGTGCAGCACCACGTGACCGAGCGCGAGGCCGTCCGAGAGCGGCTCGCCTTCGAGCACCATTGGCTGCGAGCGCGAGACCTCGATTGCCGCGCCCGTGCCTTCGACCCGCCCGGAAGCGAGGTTTTCGGCGATCACCATGGCGGTCGCCTGCAGAACTTCGATGTCTTCGTCGGAGTATTCCTTCGGCGTCTTGTTCTGGACGTCGAGCACGCCGATCACCTGCCCGGACCGTTCGATCGGCACGGCAAGCAGTGAGTGGAATATCTCTTCGTTGGTCTCGGGCCGGTAGGAAAATGCCGGATGATTTGAAGCTTCCGGCTCGTTGACGATGGTCGCCAGCTCAGCGCAGCGGCCGACGAGGCCTTCGCCGCGTTTGAGCCGCGTCGAGTGCACCGCGTTCGGGTTCAACCCTTCGGTGGCAAACAGTTCGAGCGAGCCGTCCTGGCGCTTCAGATAAATTGAGCACACGTCGGCGACCATGACGCCGGCGATCTGACGGACGATGCGGTCGAGCTTGTCCTGGCCGTCGCCTTCCTCGCCCATGATTTCGCGCAGGCGGCGCATGATGAGGCGCAGCGCGGTCTCGCTGGGCAAGGGTCTTGGATCATCACCGCGTCGCGTCGTCATGGCACTCCGCTCCGTCGAGCGGTTCCTTCGGTTTCAAGAGAGGGCGCGGCGCATCAAGGCCGGCCCTCGTCAGTCACTATCCAAATCATAGGCGGTATGCAGCGAGCGAACAGCCAATTCTGCATACGCGGCGTCGATGAGCACGCTGATCTTGATCTCGGAGGTCGAGATGGCGTGGATATTGATGCCCTTGTCCGAGAGTGTCTTGAACATTTTTGCGGCAACGCCGGCATGACTGCGCATTCCGACGCCAATGACCGAGACCTTGACCACATCAGCCGAGCTCTTGACGTCGAAATAGCCGATATCGGCTTTGGCTTTCTTCAAGACCTCCAGGGCCCGCGGCAGCTCTGCCGCCTGAACGGTAAAGGTCATGTCGGTATGCTGGCCGTCGGGCGTCACGTTCTGGACGATCATGTCGACGTTGATGTGCGCATCCGACAACGGCCCGAAGATGCGGGCGGCGATGCCGGGCTTGTCCTCGACCTTGAGAATCGTCACTTTGGCTTCGTCCTTGGCATAGGCGATGCCGCTTACGACCTGCTGCTCCACGATTTCATCCTCGTCGCAAACGATGGTTCCGATATCTTCCAGATTGGCCATGTCGACCGCCTTCATCGCGCCGGGCGCGACGAAGCTTGAGAGCACGCGGGTGCGCACGCGGTAGACCATGGCAAGCTCGACCGAGCGGGTCTGCAAAACCTTGGAGCCGAGCGAGGCCATTTCCAGCATCTCCTCATAGGAGACCTTAGGCAGGCGCCTGGCCTTGGGCACGATACGCGGGTCGGTGGTGTAGACGCCGTCGACGTCGGTATAGATGTCGCAAACGTCGGCCTTGAGCGCGACGGCCATGGCGACCGCGCTCGTGTCCGAACCGCCGCGCCCCAGCGTCGCCACCCGGTTGGTGTTGGGCTCGACGCCCTGGAAGCCGGTGACGACGGCGATCTCGCCCGAATGGATCGACTTCGAAATCTCCTCGCTCGGGATGTCGAGGATGCGGGCCGAGCCGTGCGCCGTCGACGTTTTGATCGGTACCTGCCATCCGTTCCACGAGCGGGCCTTGTAGCCCATCGACTGCAGGGTGATTGCGAGCAGGCCGGCCGTCACCTGTTCGCCGGTAGCGACCACGGAATCGTATTCGCGATTGTCATAGATCTTCTCGTTGGCGGCTTCTTTTACCCAGGCGACGAGTTGGTTGGTGGCGCCCGCCATGGCCGAGACGACGACGGCGACTTTATTCCCGGCATCGACCTCGCGCTTGACGTGCGCGGCGACATTGCGGATGCGCTCGATGCTGGCGACGGACGTCCCGCCGAATTTCATGACGACAACAGCCATCGCTTAACTGCCTTGACCCCCGTGTGCCTGCGCTTTCAGATTCATGCTGGCTAATCCATGCTGGCAGCCGAACGTGCCATACCTGCCGCCGCGACCCATCGGCCGCGGCCGGCGAGCGACGCGTCCCGAAAAGACCCTATAACGCTCTCTTGAGACGGTCGCTTATTAACCGCATCGCCGATCCCCTGCAACTGCGCTCGGAGGGGCGTTAACCTCTGTCTTGACAATCCAAGGTGCGAGGCGGCGAGTAGAAGTGACTTTAGGAGTACGACATGCACGCTGCCGATGCCGACGCCACTCAGCCCGCTTCCTCCGCTCGCGCCTCTGCCGCGCCAGGAAGCGACACCACGCTCGATGCCGAGGAGGTTCGCCGGTTTTCCAGAATCGCCGCCGAGTGGTGGGACCCCAACGGCAAGTTCCGCCCGTTGCATCAGATCGGGCCGCCCAGGCTGACCTTTGTCCGCGATCAGGCCGCGGCCCATTTCTCGCGCGATCCGAAAAGCCTGCGCCCTCTGGCCGGGCTCACGGCCGTCGACATCGGCTGTGGCGGCGGGCTCGTATCCGAACCGCTCGCCCGCATGGGGGCACGCGTCACCGGCATCGACCCGTCAGAACGCAACATCGCCATTGCCAAGGGCCACGCCGAGCCGCAGAGCCTCGCCATCGACTATCGCGCCGCGCGCGTCGAAGACCTCGCCGCCGAAGGCGCGGCGTTCGACATCGTCGCCTGTCTCGAGGTAGTCGAGCACGTGCCCGACGTCGCCCAATTCGTGCGCGAGTGCGCGCGTCTGGTGAAACCCGGCGGCATTGCCGTGTTCTCGACCTTGAACCGCACCTTCAAGGCCTGGGCGCTGGCCATCGTCGGCGCCGAGTATGTGCTCGGTTGGCTGCCGCGCGGCACGCACCAGTGGGAGCGCTTCATCACGCCCGACGAGTTGAAAGGCCACTGCACGGCGGCGGGCCTCGGATCGCCGGTGCTCTCCGGCATCGTCTACAGCCCGTTCAAGGACGAGTGGACGCTCGATGCCGCCGACACCGACGTCAACTATCTGATCGCGGTGACACGGCCGGCCGCATGACTTGCCGCCTGTCTGCGCGCGCTTCGCCGAAAGCAAAAGACTGTTGAAGCAAAACCAGCGGCAATCACCCCATCGTTCTTAATCTGCCGTTCATCACCCAGGCGGTTTTATCGCAGCGTCTCGAACCCTCGTTCCCAGCTCCGCGAAATCGCCAGCAATGCGCCGTTCCCTGCTTTCGATCCTGTTCATCGCGGTGATGACCGCACTCGCCGCCTGCGGCGCGCAGCAGTCGCTTTCCGACCGGCCCAGCTGGAGCCTCAATGGCCCTGCTCCGCAAGCTGAACTGCCGCGAGAGGCGCCGAAGCCATATGCCGACTGGAACGGCCCCGGCGCACCGCAGCCGCTGACCTACGGCGACGGACGCTGACGACTCCGCAGTTAAACCTCTGATTGCATCGCGCGCCGCCAAGCTTCCGCAAATTGCGAATGCTGCGAAGCTTCGGTGTGCAGCAAGGCTTTTCAGGTTGAAGACCTGCCCGGCACGCGCACTTCAACCGCGCCGAAGTCTTGCGCCGCCGCATCGAGACCTTCAAACCACATACGCGCTTCACCTTTCGCGCGCCGCGCCTTGAAGGACCATCTGCAGTGCTGCCGCTCGAACATCCAATCACGCTCGCAGTCGTCGGGCCGATGGCCGGCGACTTCGCCGCGCGATTGAGCGGCCGCCTTGGCGCGCATCAATTGCCGCGCTCGTTCGCGTCACTCGAAGATCTGGCAGCCGCGGCCCACGCCTCGCGGATCAGCATCGCGGCTGTCTTGCCGGCAGCCCTCGATGACGACATTCGTAACTTCGCCCCCGGCGACTTGTATGTGAAGGTGCGGCCAGAGCGGCCTGCCGCGGCCCTCTCTAGGGACCGCTATAGTCAGGTTGCGGTGGCGCTTGTCGGTTGGGACTCGTTCGATCCCGCGGCCCGGCCGCGCGATCCCGCCGATCGTTGTCAAAGGCTGCTGCTGGCGCCCAGCGCGGTCGCAGGCCAAGCCATCGGCGCTCTCAACTCAGGCAATTGCGACAGTATCGTCATCGCAGACACGGCTGATGCCGAAGAGGCGGTCGTGCGCGAGATCAAACGGCTGACTCAGTGCTATTTCGCCTTCGCCACTCTTTTCCTGCGGGAAGTGCTGACCGTGAACGGCGCCGATGTTCTTGACGATCCCCAGGCCGGCGCTTTGCTTGCCCAAGCCAAGGCCGAGCTTGGCGCCGAAAGCCACATCATCGTTGCCGATCCTCCAGGCGCACTGATTGGCCGGGGCGGCGAGGCCGTGGCATTCCTGCTGCTAGCCCGCCCAGGCTATTGCGATGCGGTTCGAGAACTGGCCGCCGAGCGCAACGCATCCGAACCGTCTCCATCAGGCTTTGCCGAGGCCGGCGCTCAGGCCGAATGGGCCGAAATCGTGAGCCGGGCGAGCGACGCGGCAGGAATGTCAAACCTTGTTTCGGCGCGCATCGACCGGACCTACGGCACCGCGCCCCTGTTCGATCAGATCCTGGCCGGTGGCCGCCTTTAGATTTTCATCACGCGGCAACGGCGCGGCGTAGTCCGAACCGCGCGATGATGGCGCCCACGCGCTGCGCCGGTACGGGCGGCGAATAGAAATAGCCTTGCGCCTTGGTGCAGCCGAGCGATGCCAACAGCGCCGCCTGCTGCTGAGTTTCGACCCCCTCCGCCGTCAAATCCATCTTCAAATGCCGGGCAATGCTGATCGAGGCCCGGACGATGGCATCGCTGTGCGTGCTGGTCTCCAGATTGGTGACGAACGACCGGTCGATCTTGATGGTATCGAAGGCAAACCGTGTCAGATAGCTGAGCGAGGAATAGCCGGTGCCGAAGTCGTCGAGCGAAATCCGGCAACCGGTCTTCTGCAGACGTTCGAGCGCCGCGATCGAGGCGTGGTGCTCATCCATCAGCGCCCGCTCCGTCACTTCCAATTCCAGCCGTTGCGGCTCCAGCCCGCTTTCGGCGAGCGCGCTGGCGACGCACCGTTCGACCGCCCCGCGCGCGAATTGGGCCGCGGAGAGGTTGACGGCAATCTTCAGAGATTTGGGCCAGCGCATCGCCTCCCGGCAGGCCTGATCGAGCACGAATGCGCCGATCGGCACGATTAAACCCAGGTCTTCGGCAATGGGAATGAAGCTGTCGGGCGATACCAGACCGCGCTCGGGATGACGCCAGCGCAGCAGCGCCTCGAACCCCGAGAGCGTCTCGCGCTGCAGGTCGATCACCGGCTGGTAGTGAATTTCGAATTCCTCGTTGGCCAGCGCATTCCGCAAGTCCAGTTCCAGGCTGCGGCGCGTCTTTGCCGTCGCTTCCATGCCGGTCTCATAGACCCGGTAGCCGCCGCGGCCCACGGCTTTGGCCGCATAGAGCGCCAGATCGGCCGCTTTCAACAACTCGGACGGATCGGTTCCATGCTGCGGCGCGAGCGCGATGCCCACGCTGGTGCCGATGATGATGTCGTGGCCTTCGATCTCGTAGGGCGCGGCGACCACACGGGTCAGCTTGCGCGCCACGGCTTCCGCGTCCGCCGCCACGGCGGGGGCGAGTAGAACTGCGAATTCATCGCCGCCGATGCGTCCGATCTCATCACCGGCCCGCAACGCGCCACGCAGGCGCTGCGCAACCTCCTTCAACAACAGATCGCCGATCGCGTGACCGAGAGTATCGTTGACGGCCTTGAATCGATCGAGATCGAGAAACAAAATGGCATAGCTATGCCGCTGACGCTTGGCGTCGGACAAGCGGGACATTGCATCGCTGAAGTGGCGGCGGTTGGCGAGCCCAGTCAGCGTGTCACGGTTGGCGAGTTCGATCACCTTGCGCTCGGTTTCCCGGCGCTCCGTCACATCCGTCAACGTTCTGACGAACCCGCCCCCCGGCAACGGTTCAGTGCGCACCTCCAAAATCATACCGTTGGCGCGCCGCCTCTCGTACACGTTGATGAGAGCGGATTTGTCCTTGGCCAAGCAGTGCGCCGGGACCGCATCGATATTCGCCTGCGCCTCGTCGATAAAATCTCCGTTCTGCACGAGGTAGGCGAACAGATCATCGAAGGTCGGATGCGAGGCCAGGAAATCGCCCGGAAGATCATAAAGCTCGGCCGCGCGGCGGTTGATGACCAGGATGCTGCGATCTTCGCCCACCATGATGATGCCGTTGCTGACGTGCTCGAGCGTTAGCTCAAGCTCGCGCGATTTGGCGATGAGGCTTTTCTGGCTGTCGATCAGTTCGGCCTTGGCGATCTCAAGGCTCTTCTGGCGGCGGCGCGACTGAAGATTGAGATAAAGTATGACGGCTGACGCGAAGCAGACCGCCAGAAAGCTGTTCCACCGGATGCCGAGGATTTTGCCATCGACGAGCTGCCAGAGCGTTGATCCGAAGCTGGCGCCGCTTCCGGTTGCGGCCGTCGCCATCGTGCCTTCAGGCGGCGGCAGCGTGACGGCTCCCAACAGAACCACGGCCCACATCGCCACCACGACGATGGGACCAATCATGATGCCGCGCCTGGCGAACAGACGCTGAGCGGCACGCTGCAGACCGGTCAAGGATTTCAAGACTTCCGAATACATGACGCGCCCCGATCGATACGCGTGCGGTGCCTTGGCACCTCCGTGTGACCGATTTCTTGTCGTTGCTTTTGATGGGCGGATGGCCCGGCCCCTAGTTCCGGGGACCGGCGAGCGCACGCCGAAACGCCACATGTGACGGGCGAAGACTACGCCCGCCAATCCGATCGGACAACTCGGACGGCGCAGGGGTCTGCTGTTAACGGTCTGGCAACTCCGTGACCCAGCCGGCGCGAGACAATTGCTCTAAATTTCGATCAAACCTTTGCGGACAGCCACCATGATCGCGGCGATCTTCTGATTGACGCCGAGCTTGCGCATGACGTTGGCGATGTGGAACTCCACCGTCTTGCTGGAAATTCCGATGATGGTGCCGATCTCGGAATAGGACTTGCCGTCCTTGCACCAGCGCAGAACCTCAAGCTCGCGCGCCGACAACGCGATTTCGCATTCGGCGGGGCCGAACGCCTGGCGGTCGATCTGGCGCAATCGCGTCGCGCAGAGGTAAGCGGCGGCACTCAACACAGCGAGCGCCGTGGCGCCATGTTCGGCGTCCGTCACAGAGCGCGCCGTTGCGCCGACGTGCACAACATCGCACACGCCCAATGCACCATGCAGCGGAATACTGAGCGCCGCGCCGATGCCTGCGGCCTTCGCCTTTGCGATATGGGCCCGCACAGCGTCGTCGCCTTTTGCGGCGAAATCACCTTCATCCCACCAGAACGGCAGATCGCGATCGAGCCCCCTTACGGCCACCGGATCAGCGGTGTTCATAGTGCCGGCAGCACCTTTGGCGAGAGCCATCGGTAAAGCGGTGGGCATGTCAATCCAGGGACTATCGACGAACTGACGGTGTTTAAAGCGCAGCAGCTGGAAATACTCCATGCCATGCATTTGCACGGCGCGGCGCAACATGCGCTTCAGCTCAAGCGACGTTGAAGCCGCGGCGATGCCCGCAAACAGTTCCTGGTTTTCTCCCATCAGCCCCGCCCGGCATCACCGTTCAACGGTCCGCCTCCGCCCCCATCGCTCGCTCTGCCGACTTTTTCCCGCATCCCGCTGCGCAGCCCCTCGCCCCGGAGGTGCTGCATTGCCTTGGAAGCCGCATTGCAGAACTGCTTCGCTTCTATCGCGTTCCCTCGGCGTTCACCTAGTGGAAATTCGAGCACTGATCTTCGATCTTCATCGTCTAGAGGTTTGGAGTTTCTGACCGGCCCAAGGCTAGGCATGCGGCTTTTCAATCAATCCATTGCGCTGTCATGCGCGACGCATTGAGGACGAACCTGAGGGGAGACATCGATGGTCGAAACGGCACACGCGCGTCCCTTGCATCACGAACAGCTGTCACGTCCGCAACTCGCCGGCCCGCTCTATTTTCAGATTCAGCAGCTGTTGCGCGCCCGCATCTTGTCGAAGGAATGGGCCGACGGCCGCGCGCTGCCGAACGAGACCGATCTGGCCCGCAGCTACGGCGTCAGCGTCGGCACCATGCGCAAGGCCCTCGATCTGCTGGCGCAATCTAAAGTGATCGTGCGCCGCCAAGGCCTCGGCACATTCGTCAACAACCGGCATGAAGACCCGCCGAGCCGCTTCCGGCGCTGGATTGCCGATGGCCGTATGGTGGCCGAGCGTCACGCCGGCGTGCTCGACAAGAGCTTCAGCCACGCCACGCGTGACGACGCGCGACTGCTGCGTATCGCCGATCGTGTTGCGGTGGCGCTGATCAGCATCAAGACCGAGGTGGGCAACCGGCCCGCCGCCCTCGATCACTATGTCGTGCCGGTGACCGAGGCGTCCGACCTCGATGATTTCATGACCGATACCGGGACCACTTTCAGTGACTACCTGGACCGGCTGGAAGCGCGCGTACTGCGCATGGAAGACCGGCTGAAGCCCGACACCGCGACGAGCGAACTTGCGAGCGTGCTTGGCGTTGCCGCCGGCACGCCGGTTCTCAGCATCAATCGCGTCGCCTTTGCACGGGAAGACCGGCCATTGTTTCTCTGCCGCCGCGCCATCGTGGCCTCGGCGGCGGACTATCAGGTCGTCATCGAATAGCAAACCGAGAAAGACTTGCGTTTCTCCTTGGTGGCGTCGCCGGTGACCGCACTGGCAACGCCCGTTCCTCAAACTGTGCACATCAAGCTTAATTCGACACACGCCCTCAAAGCGTCTTTCCTGGCAAGGCTCTTGCTCAGCGTTGCCGGAGTGACCGTATGACCCGCGCTCATTGAATGGATGTGTTTCAGGGCCGGTCAGTGACGAGGCCCGGACACGGCGTCCGGCAACTGTGGTGTGCGTTGATGATCAAGATTGCGGCGGCAGGGCTGGCTATGGCGGCCATCTATTCCGACTATCCGGCGTTTACGAAGCGCGGCGGCGTGGTTGAGGCCTATACCGACCGCGGACCGATCGTCGAACTCATCGTCCGCTGCCCGGTAGGGACCGGCATCATCTCCTATTCAAAGCTCGAAAAGCGCTATTGCAGCGCCAAGCTGGATTGCTTCGCCGGCCTCAAGGCCGCGGTCGCGCGGACCTGCGAATAGCGCCGCCGCCCAGAGACTTGGCGTGGTGCCAGCCCCGCGCGGCAGATTGTCCGCGCGCCGGCGGGGCGTACTGCCCTGCACCATTTTGATCGCTGTTCAGAAAAGCAATACAGTCGCATCATCCGGCCGCATCCTCAGCCATCAGCGCCTGAGCAAAGGCACACGTCCGCCGGTGTCGCTGCACCGCACTATCCGCTGCACGTGGCAATGACCTTACGCCGCGTTGGCGTGGCCGGTGCCGCCCGGTAGGTCAGTAACCTCGGACTGGCTTCGGCCAGAGGGCAGACTGGGACTACTCTACGGCAAAATGCTCCAAGCTTTGATTATACGTGCGGACGGCGCGCTTGCCGAAACCGAGGAGATCACTTTCCGCGTGTTCGAACAGGTGTTCGAGGAGGCGGGCTTTGCCTTGCGTACCGACGCGCCTCAATTCTACGAGACCGCCAAGCTCGGCGGCTGCGCGCACCGGATCCGCCACCTGCTGCAGCAGACGGTACGCTGGCGCGCCGCCACCGCCGACATGACGCCGCTCATTTCAGCCATGCAGCGCCGGGTCCAGAAGCTGCTGGCGATGAGATTGTCGGAAGCGCGCATTTCCGCGCGGCCTTACATGGTTGATTTGATCAGTGCGGCACGGCGCGACGGATTGAAGATTGCGGTGGTTGCCTCGATGCGCGATGAGCCTCTCAACATCCTTTTGACCAAGGCCTTGGGCGCGAACGGGGCCCAATTGTTCGATGTCGTTGTGGCGCGCAGCGGCGACGACATGACGTTCGCCGATTTCTACCGCACGGCCATCGAAAAACTCGCTGTGCCGGCTGAAAACTGCCTAGTCATCGAAGGGACGGTTTCAGCGGCGCGTGCGGCCCGGGCCGCGGGGCTCGGCGTGCTGACGATCAGATCAAGCTGCTGCAACGAGTGCTATGGCGACGAGGACGATCCGCCGGTCATCGAGAATTTGCCGAGCCTCATCGCCCGCGATGACACCCGCCGGCTCGACCCGCTCACGTCGGACGAGCGTGCCGAACTGCTGTCGATCCTGAGCCGCCTGCACGCCGGACATTTCAACACCGCCACCATTCTCAACTGGAGCAGCGCCATGCGCGTCGCCGACATCTTGAAAGCCAAGGGCACGGCCGTCAAAACCATCGAGCCGCAAGCCTCCATCCGCGCGCTGGCCCGCGCGCTGCGCTCCGAAAGCGTCGGCGTCATGCTCATCACCGACGCATCGGGCGCGCTCAAGGGCATCATCTCCGAGCGTGACTTGGCCCGTGGCCTTGCTGAATTCGGCAACGACCTCTCTTCAATGTGCGTGTCGGATCTCATGACGACCTCGGTCGTCACCTGCCGGGCCGAGGATGGCGTTGCCAACGTCGCCCGCATCATGACCGAGCGCCGCATCCGCCACGTACCCGTGGTTTCCGGGACCAAGCTCGTCGGCCTCATCAGCATTGGCGACGTTTTGAAACACCGGCTCGATGAAGTCCAACTCGAAGCCAACGTTCTGCGCGACGTGGCGATCGCCCGCAAATAGTCGCGTTTCTTGCGGCTTTCCAGGATCTACGTCGACAGCTGACCCTTGAGCCACGGCATGGCGGTGATCAGCTCAGGCAGCACGTTGTGTTCCAGTCCTGTGCGGCACACGGTTGCGAGTTCACGAGGCAGCCGCGCCAACTCCTGCCGGCGCGCGACGAGCGTCAACGTACGGATAAGCGAGGGTCCGGGCAACGGCGCCGGCACGACTTCGGTGGACGAATAGCCAGCTTCTCCAAAACACAATGGCGTCGAGAGCGCGATGGCCGATCCGCGCGCCACCATCTCGGTGACGCCGAACGGCGTATCGAACGACAGCCCTTCCGGCGCATCGATGTTCAAGCGCCGCAAATGCCGTTCGATTTCGATACCGGTTTTAGAGCGCGCGCTGTAACGCGACAGCGGGTAGCGGCGGAACAATGTCTGCAATTCAATCGGCGTTTTGGGCGCGGCCACGCCCGGCGGAAGCAAAAGTATGTAGGGTTCGCGCATCAATTCGATACGTTCGAGACCGGCGATTTCGACCATCTCGTCAACGCCGATGAAGAGGTCGAGGTTGCGGGTCAGCAGCGCGCCGGCATGCGCTGCTGTCAGACCTGAGCGTACGTGCACCTGCTCGGCCCTGTCTTTCAGAAAAATCGCAATCGTCGTCGTCAGCGCACGCGCCAGACTGTCGACCAGACCGACGCGCAAAAGCGCAAACCGCCCGCGCTCGGTCTCTCGCAGCATGGGCGCGATCTGCCGGGCTTCCGAGAGCAGCGCCGCCGCCCGCTGCCGCATCACACCGCCGGCCGGCGTCAGGCCGATGGGCCGCACCCGGCGATCGAACAGCATCGTGCCGGTTCGCTCTTCCAGATCGGCGATCGCCTGGGACACGGCCGGTTGCGTCAGACCCAACGCGCGCGCGGCCGCAGCCATCGATCCCGCCTCGCACACGGCGATGAAAATATCGAGGGCGCGGAGGTCGAACGGGAGGGCTTCGCTACGGGTGCTCATGGCGTACTATAACTTATTCTTATGTTAAGAGCAATTTCGCCACTCGTTATAAGCCTCTGCAGCCAGCGTGCGCGCCTGCCGCTCAGCAGTGAAGGACGATCTGCCCATGGCCACGACCCACTATTCGTTGTTCAACGTGCTGCGAGAATCGCTCCGCGGCCACACGGGCTGGGGGCCTGCCTGGCGCGATCCTCAGCCCAAGCCCGCCTACGATGTCATCATCGTCGGCGGCGGCGGACACGGTCTTGCCGCCGCCTATTACCTCGCCAAGCGCTACGGCATCTCCAATGTCGCCGTGGTCGAGAAGGGCTGGATCGGCTCTGGCAACGTCGGCCGCAACACCACGATCATCCGCTCCAACTATCTGCTGCCGGGCAACATCCCGTTCTACGAGCAGAGCCAGAAGCTTTGGGCGAACCTCGAACAGGACCTGAACTATAACGCGATGGTCTCCCAGCGCGGCATCCTGAATTTGTGCCACACGGACGCCCAGCGCGATGCCTACGCGCGCCGCGGCAATGCCATGCGGTTGCACGGGATCGATGCGGAATTGCTCGATCGCGACGGCGTCCGCGCCATGTACCCCTGGTTCAATTTCGACAATGCCCGCTTCCCGATCATCGGCGGCCTGCTTCACCGCAAGGGCGGCACGGTGCGCCACGACGCGGTGGCCTGGGGCTATGCCCGCGGCGCCGACCGTCTCGGTGTCGACATCATCCAGAATTGCGAAGTCACCGGCATCAAAATCGAAAACGGCCGCGTGCTCGGCGTCGAGACCAGCCGCGGCTTCATCGGCGCCGGCAAGGTCGGCCTTGCCTGCGCCGGCAACTCTTCACGCGTCGCGGCCATGGCCGGACTGACTTTGCCCATCGAAAGCCACGTCCTCCAGGCTTTCGTCTCCGAAGGCATCAAGCCGTTCATCGACGGTGTGGTGACTTACGGGGCCGGGCACTTCTACATCAGCCAGTCGGATAAGGGCGGCCTTGTGTTTGGCGGCGATATCGACGGCTACAATACCTACGCTCAGCGCGGCAACCTGCCGGTGGTCGAAGACGTCATCGAAGGCGGCATGTCGCTGATGCCGCGCATCGGCCGGGTCCGGCTGCTCCGCTCCTGGGGCGGCATCATGGACATGAGCATGGATGGCTCGCCGATCATCGATAAAACGCCGGTCGACAAGCTCTATCTCAACGCCGGTTGGTGCTACGGCGGCTTCAAGGCGACGCCGGCCGCGGGGCTCTGCTTCGCCCACCTGATCGCCCGCGACGAGCCGCACGAGGTTGCGACCGCCTACCGGCTCGACCGCTTCCGCACCGGCCACATGATCGATGAAAAGGGCATGGGCAACCAGCCGAACCTGCACTGAGAGGCATTTCAAAAATGCGCATAACCTGCCCACACTGTGGCGAACGTAGCCTCGATGAGTACGTCTACATCGGCGACGCTTCCGTCACCCGTCCCGACCCTGCCGCCGCCAACGCGGCCGACGCATTCTACGACTACGGCTACACGCGCGTGAACGTCGCCGGACCAACCAGCGAGCTATGGTATCACTCGGCCGGCTGCCACGCCTGGCTCGTCGTGACACGAGATACGCGCACGCACGAAATTTCCAAGGTGCAGCTCGCCCGCGACGTTGCACTGGCCCGCACCAACAAGACCGCAGGGGGCTTGTGATGGCGTCGAACAGCTACCGCCTCAAGGACAAGGGCCTCGTCGACCGGCGCACGCCTTTGCGCTTTACGTTCGACGGCACGGCCTATTCAGGCTACGCCGGCGATACGCTCGCGTCGGCGCTCATCGCCAACGGCGTGCACCTCGTCGGCCGCTCGTTCAAATACCATCGCCCGCGCGGCATCCTGACGGCCGGATCGGAAGATCCCAGCGCCATCGTCGAGATGCGCTCTGGCGCACGCCGCGAGCCCAACACACGCGCGACCACGGCCGAACTTTATCAGCCTCTCGAGGCCGTCAGCCAAAGCCGCTGGCCGTCGCTCAAGTACGACCTGATGTCGGTCAATTCGCTGCTGGCGCCCGTGTTCGTTGCCGGCTTCTACTACAAGACCTTCATGTGGCCGGCCGCTCTGTGGGAGAAATTCTACGAGCCGATGATCCGTCACGCCGCCGGCCTCGGCCGCGCCGCCGATTCCGCCGATCCGGACACGTACGAAAAGCAGAACACATTCTGCGACGTGCTCGTCATCGGCGGCGGTCCGGCAGGCCTCATGGCGGCGCTCACCGCCGGCCGCGCCGGGGCCCGCGTCTGCATTGCCGATGAAAGCTTCGTGCTTGGCGGACGGTGCCTGAGTGAAGATCGCGCTATCGGCGATAAGTCCGCGGCCGATTGGGCCCGCGCAGCCGTTGCCGAACTGCAGACGATGCCGGAGGTACAGATCCTGCCCCGCACCACCGTGTGGGGCGCATACGATGGCGGCACTTTCGCCGCCGTGGAGCGCGTCGCCGATCACATGCCGGTGCCGCCCACCCACACGCCGCGTCAGCGCTTGTGGCGCATCGTCGCCAAGCAGGCGGTCGTGACCACCGGTTCGACCGAACGTCCCATCGTGTTCGGCAACAACGATCGCCCGGGCGTCATGCTCGCGGGGTCGGTGCGCACCTACATCAACCGCTACGGCGCCGCACCCGGCAAGAAGGCCGTGGTGTTCACAAATAACGATGATGGTGCCTCGACGGTCGCCGATCTCATCGCCGCGCAAGTGTCGGTCGAAGCGCTGGTCGACACCCGGGCCGAAACCTCGGCCGCGGTCAAAGCCATCGCCGATAAGCACCGCGTCCGCCTGATCGCGGGTGGCTCGGTGGCCGACGCGGAGGGCCGGCTCGCGGTCAAGGGCGCGCGCATTGTTCCCCAGCGCCAGCCATCGTTCAACGTCGGTTGCGATCTGATCGCGGTCTCCGGAGGCTGGAACCCGAACATCCAGCTCACCACCCACCAGAACAGCCGCCCGGTCTGGAACGACGAACGCGCGGCCTTTATGGCCGGCACCCTGCCGAAGGGCATGTCGATCGCAGGCGCGGCCGCTGGCGACTATTCGCTGGGCGCCTGCCTTGCGGGCGGTGCCAGAGCCGGCGCCGCCGCGGCCGAGGCCGCGGGCTTCAAGGCATCTGCAGCAGATGTTCCCTCGACCGCGGACGAAGGCACGTCGATCTCCGCATTCTGGCATGTCGAAGAGGCCAAGCATAAGGCCTTCGTCGATTATCAGAACGACGTGGCCTCGAAGGACATCGCGCTTGCAGAGCGCGAGGGCTACCGCTCGATCGAGCATGTCAAGCGCTACACCACGCTCGGCATGGCGACCGACCAGGGCCGCACCTCATCCGTCAACGGACTGGCGATCCTCGCTGAGCTGACCGGCAAGTCGATCCCTGAAACCGGCATCACGTCGGCCCGGCCGCCGTTCACGCCGGTTTCGATGGGCGCGCTCGCAGGTCATCATCGCGAGAAGGACTTCAAGGCGACCCGTCTGCCGCCGTCCTATGCGTGGGCCAAGGAGCAGGGCGCCGTCTTCATCGAAGTCGGCATGTGGCTTCGCCCGCAATACTTCCCGCGGCCGGGCGAAAACGACTGGCTCGAAACCGTCACTCGCGAAGTGAAGACCACGCGCAGCGCGGTCGGCATCTGCGACGTGTCAACGCTCGGCAAGATCGAGATCACCGGAGCCGACGCCGGCAAGTTCCTCGACCGGGTCTACATCAACGCGTTTGGCTCGCTCGCCGTCGGCAAGTGCCGCTATGGCGCCATGTTGCGTGAAGACGGAATGGTGATGGACGACGGAACCACCGCTCGTCTGGCGGAAAACCGCTACTTCATGACCACGACCACGGCCAACGCCGTGAAGGTCATGCAGCATCTGGAATTCTGCCACCAGTGGCACTGGCCCGACCTCGATGTGCAGATGTCGTCGGCAACAGATCAGTGGGCTCAGTATTCCGTTGCGGGTCCCCGCGCCCGTGATCTCCTCGCCAAGATCGTCGACAAGCCGTTCGACATTTCCAATGCAGCCTTCCCCTACATGGGCGTGGCGGAACTGACGGTGTGCGGCGGCGTCAAGGCGCGGCTCTACCGGTTGTCGTTCTCGGGCGAACTCGCCTACGAGATCGGCGTCCCGGCCCGCTATGGCGATGCGCTCATCCGCGCCCTCATGGAAGCCGGCCAGGAATTCGGCGCCATTCCCTATGGCACCGAGGCGCTCGGCGTCATGCGTATCGAGAAGGGCCACGTCGGCGGCACCGAAATCAACGGCACGACGACGGCGGCCGACTTGGGCCTTGGCAAGATGGCATCGACGAAGAAGGACTACATCGGCCGCGTGCTCGCCGCCCGGCCGGGTCTCACCGATGCCAAGCGGCCCTCGTTCGTCGGCTTGCGGCCCGTCGACCGCAGCCAGCGGCTGCGCGCCGGTGCCCACTTCATCGCCAAGGGCCGGGAAGCAACCGCCGCCAACGACGAAGGCTACATCACCTCGGCCGCCTACTCGCCGATGTGCGGCTGTTGGATCGCGCTTGGACTTTTGAGCCGCGGCCCGGAGCGTAAGGGCGAAATCATCCGCGCCTATGATCCCGTGCGCGGCGGCGACATCGAGGTCGAGGTTGTCTCGCCTGTGTTCTTTGATCCTGAAGGAGAGCGGCTGCGTGTCTGAGACCAAATTGATAGCAAAGCCGGCGCTCTATGGCGCCAAGGCCGCCGCGGCGAACAACACGTCTGTCGAGATTGTCGACACTTGGACCATGGCGCTCGTCGCCGAGCGCAAGGGCCAGGGGGCGGCGCTCAATTCGAAGGTGCAGGAGCTGTTCGGCCTCGAACTGCCTGGTGCCGGCCGCGTTTCGGCAAGCTCCGGCATCACGGCCGTGTGGGCCGGGCCCGGACAGTGGCTGCTGATCGCTTCTTCGGCCAACGGCCGCGACCTCGAACGGGACTTGCGGGGTCCGCTCGATGGCATTGCCGCTGTCGCCGACCAGAGCGACAGCCGTGCCGTCGTCAAGGTGTCCGGTCCCAAGGCCCGCGAAGCGCTGGCCAAAGGCATCCCGATCGACCTGCATCCCAAGGTCTTCAAGGCCGGCGACGCGGCGATCACCCATGCCTCACACATCGGCGTCACCCTCTGGCGGCCGCTGGACGGCGACGAATTCGTGATCACCTGCGCCACGTCGTATGCCGGCAGCTTCTGGCACTGGCTGAGCGAAAGCTGCCAGTCGACCGGAATGACGGTCCGCTGACGCCCTCAGCGCCGCCCCGGACCGGGCCGCTGCCCGAGAATTGACCAATCTAGTCCACCGCCCTCCACGGGGCGGTGGAAAAATTTTTTCTTCTGTGTCACCTTGGGCGGGCGCGGCGTCGATACACGGCCGCCCGAGCATTGGAATGGCAGAAAGACGGGCACATGGCCGAAAAATCCCGGGCAAAATTGGTTGCCGAACATGATCCGGAGCCGCTGACCACGGGCTCGACGGCACCGGGTTCTGTGGAACGGACTCTGGAACAGGCCATCGGCATTCAGGTGCGCCAGCACCGCAAGGAAGCCGAATTGACCGTCGCCGAGTTAGCGAACGCGGCCAACATTTCTCCCGGCATGCTGTCGAAGATCGAGAACGGGCAAATTTCAGCTTCGCTCGGAACGCTGCAAACGCTCGCCGCTGCGCTCAACATCCCGATTACCGTGCTTTTTGCGTCCTTTGAGCAGCGTCGCGACTGCTCATATGTGCGGGCAGGCGAAGGGGTCATCATCCGCCGCCGCGGCACCAAAGTCGGCCACCAATATCAGCTACTCGGCCATTCGCTCGACGGCGATGTGGTCGTTGAGCCGTATCTAATTTCGCTATCGGATGATGCCGTACCTTACACGGCGTTTCAGCACGAGGGCGTCGAGTTCATCTACATGATAGCCGGCGAAGTCGAATACACCCACGCCGACCGCAGCTATCATTTGAAGCCGGGCGACGCCATTCTGTTCGACAGCGGCGCACCACACGGCCCGAGCAGGCTCGTCAAGACTCCTACGACCTATCTGTCGATCATCATCTACCCGCGCAGTTGATTTTTGCACTGCTGAAGAAATTTCTCCGCTGCACAGACCGGCGGTCGCGGAAAAACTTTCTTTTGAAGAAATAAGTTTTCTTCTCAGTTGACTTCTTAATCTCATGCAACTATTTTGCACCTCGGGAAACGCAACCAGCCGAGGAAACGCAAATGTGCGGAATTGTCGGATTATTCCTTAAGAACAAGGCTTTGGAACCACAGCTTGGCTCGATGCTTTCGACCATGCTGGCCACGATGTGCGAACGCGGACCGGATTCAGCCGGTTTTGCCGTCTACGGCGGCTCTGAAAAGGGCAAGATGAAAATCACGGTTCAGTCGCCGAACCCGGATCAGGATTTCAAGGGTCTCGCCGCTGCCATCAAGAAGTCGACCGGCGCCGAAGTTTCGCTCGCCGCCAAGTCGACGCACGCCATTCTGACCGTTCCGGCCGACAAGGCCGATGCGGTTCGCGCCGACATCAAGGCCAACCACCCTTCGGTTCGCGTCATGGGCGTCGGTGAGAACATCGAGATCTACAAGGAAGTCGGCTGGCCGACGGATGTCGCCAAGCAGTTCGACCTTGCCAAGATGTCGGGCTCGCACGCCATCGGCCACACCCGCATGGCAACCGAGAGCGCCGTCACCACGATGGGCGCTCATCCGTTCTCCACCGGCAAGGATCAGTGCCTCGTTCACAACGGCTCGCTGTCGAACCACAACAGCCTTCGCCGTGAGTTGAAGCGCGACGGCATGACGTTCGAAACGCAGAACGATACCGAAGTCGCGGCCGCCTATCTCACCTGGCGCATGAACCAGGGCATGAACCTCGGCGAGGCCTTGAAGAAGGGCATCGAGGATCTCGACGGCTTCTTCACATTCGTCGTCGGCACCAAGGATGGCTTCGGCGTCATCCGCGATCCGATTGCCTGCAAGCCCGCCGTTATGGCCGAGACCGACGATTACGTCGCCTTCGGTTCTGAATACCGCGCGCTGGCCAATCTACCCGGCATCGACAAGGCCAAGGTTTGGGAACCCGAACCTTCGACCGTCTACTTCTGGGAACGCAAGCACTAACAATAATCGCGAGAGGAAACGAACATGCGAACAGTCGATCTCGCAAAGACACCTTTGCGTGAACTGAACCTGGACCTCCACCGTCAGAAGGACGGTGCAAATGAGGCCAGCTGGGAAGTGTTGAACCCGCGCGGCGCCCATGCGGTCGCCGTCGGCGTCGATGCACCGATCAATGTCGAAGTTAAGGGTAGCGTCGGCTACTACTGCGGCGGCATGAACAAGAACGCAACGATCACCGTGCACGGTTCCGCCGGCCCGGGCGTTGCCGAAAACATGATGTCGGGCAAGGTTGTCATCAAAGGCGACGCCAGCCAGTACGCCGGAGCCACCGGCCGCGGCGGCCTGCTCGTAATCGAAGGCAACGCATCGTCGCGTTGCGGCATCTCGATGAAGGGCATCGACATCGTCGTGCGCGGCAATATCGGCCACATGTCGGCCTTCATGGCGCAGTCGGGCCACCTCGTCGTGCTCGGCGATGCGGGCGACGCGCTCGGCGACTCCATCTACGAAGCCAAGCTGTTCGTGCGCGGCAAGGTGAAGAGCCTCGGCGCCGACTGCATCGAGAAGGAGATGCGGCCTGAGCATCACAAGGAGCTGGAAAAGCTTCTTGCCAACGCCGGCATCAAGGACGTCAAGACCAGCGAGTTCAAGCGCTACGGTTCGGCGCGCAAACTCTATAACTTCAACATCGACAATGCGGATGCGTACTGATGAGCTATCATAACCCTCCGACGACCCCGCGCAGCTCCTGGACTTTCGACGATTATACGCTCTCGGAAATCCGCCGCGCAGCCGCAACCGGCATCTATGACATCCGTGGCGGCGGCACCAAGCGCCGGCTGCCGCACTTTGACGATCTCTTGTTCCTCGGCGCGTCCATGTCGCGTTATCCGCTGGAAGGCTATCGCGAGAAGTGCCAGACGAGCGTCACCCTCGGCACGCGCTTTGCCAAGAAGCCGATCGAGCTCAAAATTCCGATCACGATCGCCGGCATGAGCTTCGGCGCACTTTCCGCCAACGCCAAGGAAGCGTTGGGCCGCGGTGCATCGATCGCCGGCACGTCGACGACCACGGGCGACGGCGGCATGACGCCGGAAGAACGCGGCCAGTCGAAGACGCTCGTCTATCAGTACCTGCCGTCGCGCTACGGCATGAACCCGGACGATCTTCGCAAGGCCGATGCCATCGAAATCGTCGTCGGCCAGGGTGCCAAGCCCGGCGGCGGCGGCATGCTTCTCGGTCAAAAGATCTCCGACCGCGTTGCAGAGATGCGCAACCTGCCCAAAGGCATCGACCAGCGTTCGGCCTGCCGTCATCCCGACTGGACCGGTCCCGACGATCTTGAGATCAAGATCCTCGAGTTGCGCGAGATCACCGAGTGGGAGAAGCCGATCTACGTGAAGGTCGGCGGCACGCGCCCGTATTACGATACGGCCCTTGCCGTGAAGGCGGGTGCCGACGTCGTCGTGCTTGATGGCATGCAGGGCGGCACGGCAGCGACGCAGGAAATCTTCATCGAGCATGTCGGCCTGCCGACCGTTGCCGCCATCCGCCCAGCGGTTCAGGCATTGCAGGATCTCGGTATGCATCGCAAGGTGCAGCTCATCGTCTCGGGCGGTATCCGTAACGGTGCTGACGCGGCCAAGGCGCTGGCGCTTGGTGCCGATGCCGTTGCCGTGGGTTCCGCGGCACTGGTGGCGCTTGGCGACAACGATCCCGCCTATGAAGAAGAGTACAAGAAGCTGCATACGACCGCTGGTGCGTATGACGACTGGCACGAAGGCAAGGATCCGGCGGGCATCACCACGCAGGACCCGGACCTTCAGAAGCGGCTCGATCCGGTTCGCGCCGGCCGCCGCCTCGCCAACTATCTGAAGGTCATGACGCTCGAACTTCAGACCGTGGCCCGGGCCTGCGGTCATAATCACATCCACAACCTGGAGCCGGAAGATCTCGTAGCTCTGACGGTCGAGGCCGCGGCGATGGCCAAGGTGCCTCTGGCAGGGACCACGTGGATTCCAGGAGTAACGGGAGCGGGCGGCTTTTAGCCGCCCCTTTTTCTTGCCGAACTCAGTTCACAGACAGCTTAAATCAATAAAAAGCTGCTCATCAATCAACGACTAGCGAGGAACTCAAGCGATGGCACAGGATCTAGCCCAGCTCGCCAAAGAGCGCGGCATCAAGTACTTCATGATCTCGTTTACGGATATTTTCGGCTCTCAGCGCGCCAAGCTGGTGCCGGCCGTTGCAATCGCCGACATGCAGAAGGACGGCGCCGGCTTCGCAGGTTTCGCAACCTGGCTCGACTACACGCCGGCTCATCCCGACATGCTCGCAGTGCCGGATGCGTCCGCGGCCATCCAGCTCCCGTGGAAAAAGGACGTGGCCTGGGTCGCCGCCGACTGCACCATGGAACAGAAGTATCTGCCGCAGGCGCCGCGCGTCGTCCTTAAGAACGTGATGGCCGAAGCCGCCAAGCTCGGCCTCTACGTCAAGACCGGCGTCGAATGCGAATTCTTCCTGACCAATCCCGACGGCACCGCCATTTCCGATAGCCTCGATATCGCGTCCAAGCCCTGCTACGACCAGCAGGCTCTTATGCGCCGCTACGATGTCATCGCTGAAATCTGCGACCACATGCTGGAACTCGGCTGGAGCCCCTATCAGAACGACCACGAAGACGCCAACGGCCAGTTCGAAATGAACTGGGGCTTCGACGACTGCCTCGTCACCGCCGACCGTCACTCGTTCTTCAAGTTCATGGCCCGCTCGATCGCCGAAAAGCACGGCCTGCGCGCCACCTTCATGCCCAAGCCGTTCACGAACCTGACCGGCAACGGCTGCCATGCGCACATCTCGGTGTGGGACAAGGCCGGCAAGGTCAACATGTTCTATGATCCGACCGAAGAGATGGGCCTGTCGCAACAGGGCTATCACTTCCTCGGCGGCATCATGAAGCATGCCGAGTCGCTGGCCGCCATCACCAACCCGACGGTCAACTCCTACAAACGCATCAACGCCCCGCGCACCACCTCGGGCGCGACCTGGGCGCCGAACTCGGTCACCTGGACCGGCAACAACCGTACCCACATGGTGCGCGTGCCGGGCAAGGGCCGCTTCGAACTGCGTCTGCCCGATGGCGCGGCCAACCCGTACCTGCTGCAGGCGATCATCATCGCCGCGGGCGTCGATGGCATCAACTCCAAGGCCGATCCGGGCAAGCGCCTCGATATCGACATGTACAAAGACGGTCATACCATCACGAACGCGCCGAAGCTGCCGCTCAACCTGCTCGACGCGCTGCGCAACTTCGACAAGGATGCGTCGTTGAAGAAGGCGCTCGGTGACGAGTTCTCGGCCGCCTACATCAAACTCAAGAATCAGGAATGGAACTCCTTCACCTCGCACCTCACCCAGTGGGAGCGCGACCACACCCTCGATTGCTAAGTTTGCTGACCGGTCCTCCAGATGTCGGACAGCCACCTGCCCCGGTTCTTCGGAACCGGGGCTTTTTTTTGTTTGGCCCGGCTGGGCGGCCATTGACCTGCCGCAGGGAGCGTGCACAAACCTCGGCCCGGCAGAGCGCCTGCCCTGCCGGATGGTTGCGCCTTTGACCATACCGCCACCTTCGCCTGAGCCGGATGACACCTGAACCGCTGACCGACCTGGATCTGATCGTTAAGCCGCGGGCTCACGGCCGCATCCGCCCGTGGTCACACGTGACGGTGTGGTCGTTCTTTGCATTGATCGCCGTGGGGCTTGCCTCGTACCACTGGCGGTTCGAGGGCTGGCGCGAGAATATGATCTTCGCCGCCGCGATCACCACGGCATTGATCGCGGGACTGACGTTCCTGTCCCGGCGGGCGCTGTTCTCGATTGCCGTCATCGCCGCCATTCTCGCCATGGTCGTGATCGCCGCCGACGTCAAGCGCCGCTACATCGCCATGGTGCTGCATGCCTACGACGTGGTTTTCTATCTGACGTCGCTGTCGACCCTGCGCTTTCTTTGGGTCGATCATATGAGCTATCTGCTGGCGATCGTGTTTGCGTTCGCGGCAACGGTCGCGCTCGCCGTCTATCTTTATAAGGTGGATTCCTCGCGCGTCGCCCGGCCCGTGAGCGGCGCCATCGCCATCGCCTGCATCGCTGTCGCCGTCTGGGCCAGCCACGCCAAGGGCGAGCGGCGCAATACGCTGTTCTACTGGGATAACCTCTATATCTCGTCATTCTATTCGTCGTGGTCGGAGACGCTCGAGACGCTGTGGCGCGGCCAATTGCTCGATGCGCTCGCCTCGCAGAAGAAGCCGTTGTTCACGACACCGCTGTCCTGTTCACCGGCCGAGAAACCGCCGCACATCTTCCTGATCCATCAAGAGAGCGTGGTGCCGCCCAACGTGTTCCGTGAGATCGTCTACGACAAGGCGCTCGATCCGTTCTTCAAATCGTTTGACGGCAAGCAGCATGCGCTGCGCGTCGAGACCTACGGCGGCGCCTCCTGGCTCACCGAGTTTTCGGTTCTGGCCGGTGTGTCGACCTATTCGTTCGGCGGCATGCGCACGTTCGTGCAGTCTTTGATGCAGGGTAAAATCCACGACACGCTGCCCCAGTCGCTGACGCGCTGCGGCTACCGCAACACCGTGTTCTATCCGGTGCCGAAAGACTTCGTGTCCAACGGCCGCTTTTATGCGGCGACCGGCATGCCGGAGATCTATGATTTCAAGGCCCAGGGCGCGACGCGCTACAACGAGCGCGACAAGTTCTACTACGGCAACGCGCTCAATCACCTGGAGAAGCATCTCGCCTCGTCTCAGGCGCCGGTGTTCACATTCCTCATCACCTCGGCGACGCATCTGCCGTACGGCTACACCTACGAGCCGGAGGTGAACGTGCCGGGCGGAGGTGCGGGCACCGATCCGGAACTCAACGAATATCTGCGCCGTCTCACCATGGCGAAAATGGACTATGAGGCGTTCCGCGCCGATCTCTCCCGCCGCTTTCCGAACGAAAAATTCTTGATCGTCCAGTACGGCGATCATCAGCCGGTGGCGACGCGCAAGCTCCTTGGCTTCGACCAGAAGGACACGGCCGAAGACATGAAGCTCAATCCCGCAAGCCAGGGGTTCATCACCTACTACACGGTCGAAGGCGTCAATTATGATCCGCCGCCAATGCCCGCCGTCGAAACGCTCGACGTGCCGTATCTCGGCGCCGTGCTGCTCGACGCCGCGCGCTTGCCGATGTCGGAGGCTTACAAGGAGCGTCTGCGGCTCATGCAGGTTTGCGACGGCCGCTATTACACTTGCCCGAAGACCGATGAGATCCTCGGCTTCCACCGCCGGCTGATCGATTCCGGCCTCGTCATCGCCCGATGACAGCGCACCGCGACCGGCCCCGCAACCGCCGCGCCGCGTTCATACACTTTTAACAAACAATCATAGGCTGTTGTTCACCCTGCCTTAGCGGGTCAATGCTACTTTTGGTTGCAAAGAGCAGTCCGGAGGAAAGCCCATGCTCCTTGCATCCCGCCCCAGCCGGGCGACCGCAGCACGTCCAGCAGCCATCGCAGCCGAGGCCGGCGTTTATGTCTCGCCGATCGTTGAATCGCTGGTTTGCGACACCCACACCGCGGCCCTGCTGACGGTCGCCGTGACCAGCATCGTCAATCGCATTCAGGACCAGGGCATTGCCCGTGGCGAAAGCGATTTGACGCCAATCCTGCCCAAGGACCCGACGTCGATGATCGCCTTCCGCCGCTGGACGGCCGATGGCGAAATCTCATCAGAAACGCTCGCCACCGTCATCACTTTCTACGCCGAGTTGGAATCGGCGCGCCGCATGATGGGCCAGTATTTCGCCGACGTTCGCCTGATCGGCGTCGAGCGTGCCGCGGTACTGCATCAGTTCACGCTTGCGAAAGTGTGGCGGTCGGCCTGCCGAACCGGCCTCGACGCCATCGACGCATTCAACACCGAGTTCGAGGACAGCCTGCCCGGACTTTACAACCTGAACATCGGCATCCTGACGCGGCTGCTCACCTCCGCCGCCAAGGGCGAATCCCCGGTGCTTGGCGACAACGGCCAGATCTACTTCCCCGAACTCCCGCAGCGCCGCCGCTCGGCCCGCCGCGTACTCAATCAGGCGGCGATGCTGCAACATCAGGGCACCACGTCCCATGCCTTCGTGCGTGACGTGTCCGAAGGCGGCCTCGGTCTCGACCGCGTCGGCCGGCTCGAAATGGGCCACATCGCCGTGGTCGAACTGTCGACCGGGCGCAGGCTCACAGGATCGATCATGTGGACCAAGCGTGGCCGCGCCGGCCTCAAATTCGCCCGGCCTCTCAACCCTAACGATCCGCTGTTGCGCGGCTAGAACGTTCAGCCGTTGCCCTGAAAAAGGGCGTGTGGCAGGTTCTTTGTGGCCGGGAGCGACCGGCGCGGCGTGTGCCGCGCGCCGACCGGACCCGAAGGACCCTGCCCACGTGCCCACGTCGACCAAGTCGAGAACCGCCTCCTGCGGCATCCGCGTGGTGGCTTCGAGTTTGCCATCCACCTCCGAAGCCGTAGCGGCGGCGAAGGTCGAGCTGGGCGACGACGTGTTCCAGCACATCATCGCCTTCTACTCCGTCGATCACGACGGCGACACCATCCTTAAATGCATCGAGCGCGAGTTTCCCGATACGCCGGTTTCGGGTTGCAGCACCGCAGGTGAGATGGGTCCGCTCGGCATGATGCAAGGCGGCCTCGTCCTCATCGCCTTTCCAGAAACGGGCTTTCGCATCTTGAGCGAGGTGATCCCGGCGATCGACAACGGTGGCGTCGAAAAGGCGACCGAGATCGCTCGCCGTCTCAGAACCCAGATCTATGATTCCCGCGTGCGTTCCAATAAGGACCACGTGTTCGCTCTGATGCTGATCGACGGTCTTTCAAACACCGAGGAGGCACTGGTCGCCGCCGTTCACTGGGGCATCGGCGAAATCGAACTGATCGGCGGGTCGTCGGGCGACGGCCTCGCTTTCCGCCGCACCTCCCTCATTCATCGCAGCCGCCGCATCAGCGGCGGCGCCATCCTGTTCTTCATCGAGAGCGCGACGCCGTTCGCCGTCTTCAAGACCCAGAATTTCGAACCGACGCCTGTCAAGCTCGTTGTCACCGCCGCCGATACCGAAAACCGCATCGTCTACGAACTGAACGCCGAACCGGCTGGTCTTGAATATGCCGCCGCCATCGGCCTGCAACCCAACGACCTCGGTCCCTTCAGTTTCGCCTCATACCCGCTCGTCGTAAAAGTCGGCGGCGATTACTACTGCCGCTCGATCCGCAACATGAATCCCGACGGTTCGCTCTCGTTCTTTTGTGCCATCGACGAAGGTCTGGTTTTCACCGTCGCCCGTCCGCGCGATATTCTGGCCTCGACACTGAGCACGCTCGAACGCGTCGACGCGGCGCTCGGCGGCACGGATTTCGTTTTAGGATTTGATTGCATATTGCGGCGGCTCGATTCGGAAAACCGGCAGGTCAGGCATCAGGTCGAGGATGTCTACCGCCGCTTCGGCGTAACCGGATTTCATACCTACGGTGAACAGTACAACGGCATGCACCTGAACCAGACTTTGACCGGCATTGCATTCGCCAAGAGCGCGGGCGAGGGCTAGCCATGGTCACGTCCAATCCCGGCGACGAGCGCAACCCCTCGCCGGCCGAGTTCAGCCGCACGGTGCAGAAGCTCACCAAGATCAATCAGGCCTTGATGCAGCGCGTCGAGCGCTCGATGGACCAGCAGGCCAACGCCTTTTCGCTTTTCCAGACCGCTATTGGCCTGGAGAACCAGGTCAAGCTAAGAACCGACGAGCTCAAGGCGGCGCTCGCCAAGCTCGAGATCACCAACGCCGAACTTTCGGAAGCGCGTGACGCCGCCGACCGGGCCAACCGCTTCAAGACTCGCTTTTTCACCGCCGCCGGTCATGACCTGCTGCAGCCTCTGCATGCCGCCCGGCTGTCGCTTGCCGAGCTTGCCGACGCGCAATACATGCCCGGCAACAAGCGGCTTGCCCTCAACATCTCGCGCGCGCTGACGACGATCGAGGATCTGCTCACTTCGATCCTCGACATTTCCAAGCTCGAGGCCGGCGCCTTCGTACCCAATCTGCAGACCCTCTCACTGGGCGAACTGTTCGAGCACCTCATCGCCGCGGTCGAGCCGAGCGCAAAGCGCAAAGGTCTCAAAGTCCGTTTCCGGCCGACACAAATGACGGTCGTCTCCGATCCATTGATGCTGCGGCGGATCCTTCAGAACCTGCTCGCCAATGCCGTCAACTACACCAACGGAGGCGGCATACTTCTGGGTGCGCGGCGGCGTGGCAACGACGTCGCGATCGAAGTTTGGGACACGGGCCCCGGCATCGCCGCGGCTGAACGGGCGCGCATCTTCGAGGAGTTCCAGCGCGGCGCGGCCTCCGAGCGCGCGGGCGGGTCGGGCTTCGGCCTCGGCCTGTCGATCGTCAAGCGCATGTGCGAGGCCTTGCACCATCCGCTCGATTTGTCCTCCCGCGTCGGCCGCGGCTCAAAGTTCTTCGTCACCGTGCCCTATTCGGGCGCCAAGGCGACGGCGCGCACGGCAGAAGCCGCGCCAGCCAGCGTCTCATCGATGCTTTCCCGACAGGTGCTCATTATCGACAACGATCTGCCCGTGCTCGAAGCCATGCAGACCTTGCTCAGCCGCTGGGGCGCCGACGTGCGGCTGGCCCGCGATATGGATGACATTGCCGAAGTTGCCGCCGATCCGACGTTCCGCTGCGATATCATTCTGGCCGATTATCACCTCGATCACGGCGTCATCGGCCTCGATGCGGTCGCCCGCGTGCGCGAGTTGACCGGCTCTGGCCTGCCGGCGATCCTGATCACCGCCGACCGCACGCAGGCGACGATCGATCAGGCCCACGCGGCCGGATGCGAGGTGCTGCACAAGCCGGTGCGTCCGGCCGAGTTGCGCGCGCTCATCCATCATCTGGTAACTTGACCGGCCGGAACCGGCTCCGCGATCAGCCGTTGCCGTCGCCGAGGATCTGATCGAAATCGATCTTCTGCGCTTCGATCACGGCCTGCGTGCGGGACGCGACGTTGAGCTTGCGCAGGATCTCCGACACGTGCGCCTTGACGGTCGTTTCCTCGATCTGCAGTTCGTGCGCGATCTGCTTGTTGAGCAGCCCCTGACGCAGCATCTTCAAGACGCTGAGCTGCTTGGGCGTCAAGCTCTGCAACCGCTGAGCAAGGTCGTTGCGGCGGTTGGGCTCAACCGGTGCCGCCGGTTCAGAATAGCCTTTGGGCCAGGTGAGCGAGCCGTTCATCACGTCATGCAGCGCCGCGCCGATCTCCTGCCGGCTCGCCGCCTTGGGGATGAAGCCCGAGGCGCCATAGCCCATAACCTCGCGGACAATGCGCGGATCTTCGAGCGCCGAGACGACGACAATCGGAATCTTCGGAAACAAGCCGCGCAGTTCGAGCAGCCCATCGAAACCGCGCGCATCCGGCAACGACAAATCGAGCAGCACGATATCGAACCGCCCGGAGCCGGAGAGCTCGGTCTTGGCCGCTTCGATGGTCGAGGCCTCTACCGTTTCCGCATTCGGCATCGTGGTTGTGATGGCGCGCTGCAGCGCCTCCAGAAACAGCGGATGATCATCCACGATCAGAAATCGGGCTCGACCTGCCAATGTACCTATCTCCTATCGCCGCGCGGCAGGCGTTCCGCCACCGCGGGATATTGATCCTGGCCATCCGCCCTTGGGCTAGAACTCGGCGAGGACGCTCTTCAAATAGCGGCCGTAATCATTCTTCTGATACCGCTCGCTGATCAGGCGATCGAGATCGCCCGGCGTGATAAACCCCTGACGGACCGCGATTTCTTCGGGGCTCGCAACCTTCAAGCCCTGACGCTTCTCAATCGTAGCGACGTAATTGGCCGCCTCCAAGAGGCTATCAGGTGTTCCGGTGTCAAACCACGCAAAACCCCGCCCCATCTTGGTAACGTTGAGATCGCCCCGTTCCAGGTAGGCGGCATTGACGCCGGTAATCTCAAGTTCCCCGCGCGCCGAGGGCCGCAATTCCTTGGCGATCTGGACGACGTCGTTGTCATAGGCATAGAGGCCAATCACCGCCCAGTTCGACTTTGGTCGCAAGGGCTTTTCCTCGATCGAGGTGGCTTTGCCGTCCTTGTCGAAGGCCACGACGCCGTAGCGCTCCGGGTCCGCCACCTGATGGGCAAAAACCGTGGCTCCGCGCCTGGGCGCAAACGACTCGCGCACCACGTCTGAAAGTCCATGGCCGTAAAAGATGTTGTCGCCCAGCACCATGGCACACGGGTCTTTGCCGATGAAGCGCTCGCCGATGATGAACGCCTGGGCCAGCCCTTCGGGCCGCGGCTGTTCAGCATAGCTCAAGTTGAGCCCCCACTGACGGCCGTCACCCAATAGGTTGGCGAAGCCCGGCAGGTCGCGCGGCGTGGAAATGATCAAGATGTCGCGGACGCCGCCCAGCATCAGCACCGACAGCGGATAGTAAATGAGCGGCTTGTCGTAGACCGGCAGGATCTGCTTCGACACCGTCAGCGTCATGGGATAGAGGCGGGTGCCGCTGCCGCCGGCGAGAATGATGGCCTTCATGGTCGTGTCCCTTGGCGTCTCTAAAGGTGCGGTCTCAATGCGTACTGAGGCGTTTGAGGCATGCGGCGACGCCCTGTTGCCAGGGCGGCAGCGCGATGCCGAACTCGGATCTGATTTTGCTGGTGTCGAGGACCGAATAGGCGGGCCGGGGCGCCGGCGTCGGATAATCCGCCGTGCTGATCGCTTCGAGCCTCGGCACCTTGTGGCCGAGCGCGGCGGCTGAGCGGAAGATCTCTTCGGCGAAGCCGAACCAGGACGTCTCGCCCGTTGCCACCAAATGATACGTGCCGAACGGCGCAGTGTCGCCGCGCGCCATCACCTGACGGGCGATGTCAAGCAGTGCGGCGGCCAGATCGCCGGCATAGGTCGGCGTGCCGCGCTGATCGGCGACGACGCGCACCACCTCGCGCTCGGCGCCAAGTCGCAGCATCGTCTTCAAGAAATTATGGCCTTCGGCGCCGTACACCCAGGCAGTGCGGACGATCACGTGCCGGGCCAGCGTCCGGCGCACGGCTTCTTCACCCGCGGCTTTGGTCGCGCCATAAACGCCGAGCGGCGCCGTCGCATCGTCCTCGACATACGGCGACGTCTTTTTTCCGTCGAACACGTAGTCGGTCGAGATGTGGATCAGCGGTGCGCCGATGAGGCTGCACAGCGTTGCAAGCCGCGCCGGGCCATCCTCGTTGGCGCTTCGCGCCGCCTCTTCGTCGCTTTCGGCTTTGTCGACCGCCGTATAGGCCGCCGCGTTGATCACGAGCGCCGGCTTGTGTGAGGTTATGAAAGCGCTGAGGCTTGGCAGATCGTTGATGTCGGCTTCGGGGCGGCCGGCTGCGATGACCGGCACGACGGCGAGCTTAGCCGCACGCGAAAGCGCCCGTGCCACCTGGCCGGACGCTCCCACAACCGCGATTTTCTGCTCCGTCATGCTCCGCGCCCTTGCCGGCAAGTCCTGCCCAAGCTCGCCTTACGCCGCGGCCGATTTGGCTTTCTTGTCGAGGCCCAGGCGCTCGCCTTGATACGCCTTGAGGCGCAGCGGCAGCCACCACATCTCGTTGGTCAGATACCAGTCGACGGTCTTGTTGAGACCGCTGTCGAAGGTCTCCTGCGCCCGCCAGCCCAGCTCCGTCTCGATCTTGGTGGGATCGATGGCATAACGGAAATCATGTCCTGGACGGTCTTCGACGAAGTTGATGGCGGCGGTATGCGATTGGCCATCGTCGCGCGGCTGAGCATCGTCCAGAAGTTCGCAAATCTTGTGAACCACTTCCAGGTTGCTCTTTTCGTTGTGGCCGCCGACCGTATAGCGCTCGCCCGGCACCCCCTTCAGCAGAACCGTCAGCAACGCGCGGGCGTGATCATCCACATACAGCCAGTCGCGCACATTGGTGCCCATGCCGTAGACCGGCAGCTCGCGGCCGAGCAGCGCATTGGTGATCATCAACGGGATCAGCTTTTCCGGGAAGTGATAGGGGCCGTAGTTGTTGGAGCAGTTCGACAGCAGCACGGGAAGGCCATAGGTGCGGTGCCAGGCCATGACCAGATGATCGGAGGCGGCCTTGCTGGCCGAATAGGGCGAGCTCGGGTCATACGCCGTCGTCTCGGAGAAGAAGCCCTCTTCGCCCAGACTGCCGAATACTTCATCGGTCGAGATGTGCAGGAATCGGAAAGCCTCCTTGCGCCGCATCGGCAGTTCCAGCCAGTAGGCGCGTGCCGCCTCCAGCATCGAAAAGGTACCGGTGATGTTGGTTTCGATGAACGCCGCCGATCCGGTGATCGAGCGGTCGACGTGGCTCTCCGCCGCCAGATGCATGATCGCATCGGGCTGTTCGAGCCGCAGGATATCGGTCACCGCCGCGCGGTCGCAGACGTTGACCTGATAGAATGAATAGTTTGGATTTTTCTCGACCGGCTCGAGCGAGGCGAGATTGGCCGCGTATGTGAGGCAGTCGATATTGACCACCTTCTGACCGAGCTCTCCGGCGAGCATGCGGATGACAGCCGAGCCGATAAATCCGGCGCCGCCGGTGACGACAATCTTCATGGGGACGCTTGGCACAAGGGCGGTCGAACACCACAGTCGAGCAGCGGAAATGCGAGAGCGAGCCGCCCGCCCGCTGCCGCAATTTCCGCCATTCTCGACCCTCTCAGGAATGTCTTGAGATGGTGTTAACCCTCATGGTTCAGCCCGGCATCAATAGAACTCTTCGACGATGACGATGCCGTCGGCGCCAGCGCCGCCGGCATAGCCGGTCGCAGACGCCGATCGCGCGCCGCCGCCGCCGGCCCCGGGCGCGCCGCCAGCCGCCCCCGCGCCCTGGATGTTGAGCGCCCGTTGGCCGCCGCCCAGCACGCTGCCGCCGCTGGCGCCGCCCATGATCGAGGAGCCGGAGGTGCGAATGGCGAAATGTCCGGGATTGCCCGGCGCATTGATGATGTTGGCGCCGCTGCCGCCGCCACCCGGGGATCCCGGATTGGCGAAAGCGGTTGACGTGCCACTCACCAGCGAGCTGCCGCCGCCGCCGCCGCCGACGTTGGTGATGAGCGAACCAAACGACGTGTTGCCCCCGGCGCCGCCGCTGTTGTTTCCCGTGGCGCCGCCGCCGGCACCGCCCGCGCCGATGGTGACGGCCGCGCTCGCCAGCGACGTCACGTCGTACACACCTTCGCCATAGCCGCCCGATCCGCCGCCGCCACCGCCGCACGATTGAGATGCAGCCGCAAGGGCGCTCCCTCCACCACCGCCGCCGCCGATCGCGCGGACGCGAATGCGTTTGCAGCCCGTCGGCCTGGTCCAGGTGCCGGAGCTTGTGAAAACTTGCACCGTCGGCTGCTCCACCAGCATGGCCTGAAGTTGAGCCACGGTGAGATCGCTGGCGTTGCCGGCCGATCCCGCGTTGTTGCCTTTGATCGTCAATGCCGGCATCTGCGCCAACGCCGCGTTGCTGACGGCGTTTGCCTCGATCATCCAGGTTCCGCCCGACACGACGATGTCGCCCTTGTCGCCATCGGGCACGCCGGACGCGGTCGGCGGCAATGCCCATGTACCGTCCGCCTTCAGGAATTTTCCGGCCGCCGCATCGCCGGCGCCCGGAGCCGGGGCCAGGCCTTTGCTGCCGCCCGATCCGCTATCGCCCACCACGGGCAACAGCATTGCCGTCACCTGTGAGGCCGAAAGATCGGCCGGGGCCGCCGGTGAGCCCGTGACATTGCCTTTGATGGTCGTGGCCGGCATGTCGGCGAGGCTCACAGTTCCGGTCGAACTAATTGGCCCGCCGGTGAGCCCGATGCCGGTCGCAATGTTCGTCACGGTGCCGCTGCCAATCGCGGTATTGGGAAATGCGCAGGCGCCCGTCGCCCGGTCGATGACGATCGCTTCGTTCCAGGTCGTCCCGTTGCCACTGACCTTGAAGTGAAAATCATCGTCGCCCGCGGTGCCGAGTTCGGCGCGGCCGGAAAAGGCCGTCTGGAATAGAAAGCTTGCCGTGTCGGTCGCCGTGGCCTTGTTGATCTTGACCTGGTGCCCGCCGCTGCCGCCGTGATTGAACAGCGAGGCGGCGCTGCCGACCGCGAGACGGTTGGTCGTATCGGCGGTCGCGTTGATCCCCAGCGTTGCCGGAGCGATGGGCGCATAGCGCGCATCGCCGCGTGCGGTGTTGAGATAGTGCGGATGATCGTCGTCGGCCAATCCGGTCAGTGCGCCGTGATCGCTCACGCCGCCGCCCCCACCGCTCGACAGCGTCACCCAGGACGTGCCGTTGAAGACGACTTCGCTGTTCTCATCGATCACCCAGACAAGCCAGCCTTCGTTGGGCGGATAGAACATCCACGCGCCGTCCTGATAGGCGGCGATGTTCGACGCCTGCCCGGCCCAGGCTCCGGTTGGGCTTGAATCGACGATGTATCGGTCGCCATCCGCCGGGCTTGCCGGCGGCGCCGCTAGACTGCGGTCGAGCACCGCGATCTGCACCAGCGCATCGAGCGCGCGGATGGCATCGTTATGCGTCACATGCTTCTGCGATTGCGCCGCGAGGAGATAGGGCAGTCCAAGGTTGGGCGTCTCGGCCATGGTTAATCAGCGTCCTTTCATTGCCAGTCTCAAGTCCGGCGCGAGGCCGGGATTGCGGCAAGGATAGGTGCGTGGCGGAGGGCGGGGATAACTCCGGGCCGGATTTTTCGTCCGGCCCGGCGCGGGCGCCGTTACGACAGACTTGAACCCCCGGCAATCCGTCTGCCATTGTCCGGTTGCTGCTGATGCCCGGCAAGTCTCATCGGCAGTTGAGGCGGGAACGACCGCAATTCCGCCGCGACGGGCCTCGCACCGCTGCCGTTGACGCTGCCGCCGAGAGGGGCGCCGTCTCCGTCGCCCGGTCCGCTGATAATCGGCAGCAGTTCGTCGCGCGCAAGCGCACCCGGACCGCAATAGCGGCCCGTGGCCCACCGTGCCACGGTTGTAATCTGATTGTCGCTCAGCCTGCACGGGCGCTGCGCGACCTGGGATTCCTGCATCACACCCCACAACAGCGAGAAGCAGCCGATGCGCAGACCCGCGCGACGCAGCGACAGGATCTGAAAGGGCTGCGTGCGCATTCGCCGGTAGTAGGTGAGCAGCTCAAGATCGCGCGGATAGGCAACTGTGGCCGGGTTCAAATGATGGGCGAAGTGCGCACCCAGGCAGTTATCGAACGCCCGGCCCTCGTCGTAGACGTGTACGGGGGTGGTCAAGCGATGCAGCCGCAGCGCTCCATCCTGCCATACGACCGGCGGAACCGGCACATTCGCCCTGGCATGCGCCCGTTCCAGGATTTGCAGAGCGCGCTCATGATCCTCGACGATCATGAACTCGTCCCGCTCGAACATTTGCGCTGTCCGCAGGTACCCGGAATATCCCATCGCGCCCGTCACAAGATGCAGCCGCCGTTCCAGATAGCGCGCCACAGTCGCTGCATCGGTCAAAATATCCGCCGACTTTGCATACGCCTTGCCGCGGCGAACGACGTGGCAGGCAAACTTGCGAAGCAGAACGCTCGATAGACGGTCAAGGGCCTCCGGCTTGAACGACTGCGCATAGAACGCGGTCAAGAGCAGACCGGCTGCGACGGACACCGGTTCGATGACATCACTGCCGATCGGGAAGGCGATTGACGGTTTGCCGCTCGAATGACCATGAGCCGAGCGACCTGCGATGACGTTCAAGAGCTGCTCGCGGGGCGTTGGGTTTGGCATGACTAACCTCCGGACTTTTCACGAATGTCAGGGTAGAAGGCCGCTAAGGCTCGAGCGGCCGCGCAAGATCGCGTTGCCGCGTGATGCGCACGTGTGCCTTTTCGATGAAGAACACTTTCCAGTCGCGGTTGCCGCGCTCATGATTGCAGCTGTAGCAAGCGGCCACTTCGTTGGCGTAGCCGTAGCGTCCGCCCATCGACAGCGGCACGAGATGGTCGACGGTAACGCGCTTGAGGGCGTGACGATAACGGCCGTGGTGCAGCGTCATCGGCTGCTGGCAATAGAAGCACAGGCCGTCCTGAGAGATATAAAGCCGCCAGCGGCGAAGGGCGATGGAACCTCTCGATGACATCACCGGCCCTCCCCGGCGGTCCGCGTTGCCTCGCACGCCGCGGCGCTGCGATCCCACAACGGTTCACGGAGCGAGTGGCCTTTTCCAGGCGGCTGCCACGCCAGCAGGAATCCGTGATCGAGGCAGTATCCGGTTGCCGGCATGCGAGCTACTCCATGACGCTACAAATTCATCGATGAGGAATTTTCAGTGGTGGATGAACTCCGGCTTGCCGGCGGCGGCGAGCAGCCGTGTCATCTGCCTCGGGCTCATGGCCGACAAGCGCACCCAGCGGACGAACACGAGGATCAAGGCTGTGCGCACCCGGTCCTGCTTCAACAGTTCGGGCATCAGCGCGCGGAGATCACGGAACAGCGCGACCAGGAGCAGGCCCACCATCGCCTGTTCGCGCGCCGATCCGGCCGAGAGCTTCACGCCGCGGCCTGGATGGCCGTCAGCGGACCTTCCAGCAAGCACATGGGCGAGCTGGCAGTGAATGTCGATGTGAGTCATTGGACACAACTTCCCCCGTTCCGGCCAACGGTGTTCACTCCGCCGAGCCGGCCTCAAGTTTTCTGGAAGCCGCTTCATGTGCGCCGCGGCTTCGGTGTTGTGAGATCGTTGTCAGCGTCGGAGCCAATCGGCGCTTCACAGGCTCCAACCGCGCCTTGGCGAAACGGCATGAGGGCGCGGCCACTAATCTCGATGATCAACTCAACTATGGATCGAAGCGGTTGTCTTGCGGTTGATACAAACGCACCTGCGAAAGATTTAAATGCACCCGCAAATGACAGAAAACCCTCCCAGAGAACCAGGAGGGTTTGCAGAGGACAGGATATTCGAATGGGTTTCCCATTCATCGCTTATGCGGGCGGCGTCGCATCCCGCCGGTTCGGCCCTCGCCGCGCTTCCTTCCGGAATTGCGAAGGCGGCTTGCCTGTCACCTTCTGAAATCTGCGCGAAAACGACTTCGCGTCGCTATATCCTGCGCGCTGTCCAACCTCAGAGACCGGTAACTGCGTGGAGATCAATAGGCGCCCGGCCTCCTCGATTTGGATGCCGGCGATAAAATCTCCGGGCGAACCCATGTTGTACTCGTCCAACCGCCGCGACAGCGTCGCCGGACTCATGTTGTCCATGAGCGCCGCGATTCTATGAACGGTCAAACGTGCCTGCCTCTGCTGCTGCTTGAGTTTGGGCGTCCAGCCCTTTGCCTTAGCTTGGCCACGAATAACCGTTACCACCTCCCATCGCTGCTTGATCGCTTGCTTAATTTCGCGAGTGATACGAGTTTTGAACAATTCGTGCCCGTGAAGAGCATCGAGTATTTCATTTACTGACGGGGCTTCCCCGTTTAGTTGGCGGCTTCTTTTCATACACAGACCCTCCCTGGCCTGCTGACAAAAGCAATGCAGGTCCGCAAGCGCCATGCTTGTGGAGTAGGATCGGCGTCATTGACGCAAAGTTGCGGCCGAAGTTTGAGACGATTTTGGCTGTCGCAAGATTTTCACGAAGTGTGCAGTTGTGGCACCACGTCCGCGAAGCGACGGTGCTTTCCATCATCGCGCCCGGGCCGTTGCGCGCAATCAGAAGCGCGAAGCCGTGCCGGTTTCTCCCGCGCGTGCTCGGCGGATGAGGGTCGCGCGCGATGGTATGCAGTTGATGCATGACGATGTGTGATCGTCTGTCTGCAAAGCGATCGCTGATCGTGGCGCGTAGAAAAATCGGCGTGCTCCACCTCCGCCGGCCTATGAGGCTTTCGTAAAAAAGCGATCCGCGCTGCGGGGAAGACAACGCTAGTCGTAGCCAACTGATCCGTAGCCGGCAAAAAATGAGCGCGAGCTCACGCGCTGGTTGCCAAAATGGCCACGCCTCGGATTGGTGCTTGCGTATGTGTGGTCAGATAGCGCGGCTCTTCATTACACCCCGTGCTCCACAGGCCGCGACCGCGGCCCGGGCGATGAGCCCGCCCACGCGGAGCCTTTGAACGAAGCGAACTTGGCATGAGCGAAAAAAAATGGCGCGCC
>CXWK01011222.1_pt1 | contig 49980 bp, 41 predicted proteins | sample 590851 | NCBI WGS metagenome assembly CXWK01 (sample SAMEA3498364, study PRJEB10139) | wastewater metagenome | biome: wastewater treatment plant; material: activated sludge | place: Denmark | collected 2014-08-01 | reverse complement strand
CGATGAAGACGTCAGCCTCGATACGATGGGAGACAGGGCGGCGCTGCCCGGCCACGCGTTCGTCGAAATCATCGGCGTCAACAACGCCCGCTACGCAATCCTGCGCGACATGCTGCGCATCGGCCGCGAAGACGACAACGACATCCGCATCCCAAGCCGCGGCATCGACCGTTATCACGCCGCGATTCATCGCGAAGATCTTGCCGATTGGTGGATCACCGATCTGTCGGGCCGCGACGGCAACGGCGTCGTCGTCAACGGTCAGAGGTGCGGAGATGCGCGTCTGCGCGATGGCGATGTGATTGAGCTCGGTCCCGGCCGGCTCAAATTCCACGCCGGTTGTCACTGAACAACCGGCGCAAACTTCCATACTTCACGATCATTGAGGGAGACGTACACGATGACGGTTGAGCGGGGTGACGCGACGGGGCCTGGCGCCAAGGGTGCCAAGGCGCACAAGTTTCTGGGCTCTTTGAAGGATGCTTTGATGGCGGCCAGTCGAGACGATACCTTGAACGCGAAGGAGGCAACGCCGGTTGCCGTGGTGAAGCCCGCGGCGCTCGCAGCCATGTCGGCCGCGGTCGCCAAGATCAGCGCCGATGCGACAGAGCCCGTTACGGCGCAGGTTGTCACGGAGTTGCCGCGCGCGGCCGATGCGGCGCGTCTCGCCCGCACGGCTTCGGCGGATAGGTCAGCCGGGCGCGTCATTGAAGCAGATGCGCCGCCGACGACGCGGGTGTTCCGCCGCGAGGCTCCGCCAAGAGCGGCCCGCACCGTTCTGGTGCGCGGCAAGCAGACGTTTGATCATGCTCAGTTCGCCCAGGACCCTGTGGTCGGGTTTCTGGTCGTCGTTGGTGGACCGGGGCTCGGTGCCTTCCGCCCAATTTACGAAGGCAACAACACGATTGGCCGGACGCAGGCCAACCGCATCCCGTTCGATTTCGGCGATGACAGCATTTCGGCCGAGGAACAGGCCTATCTGCGCTATGATTCCGCCGATCGCTCTTTCCTGTTCGTGCCAAACCTTGCTAAAACCAACGTGGTTTCCGTCAACGACAAGCGCCCGGCGGGCGCTGTCGAGCTGAAGGCCATGGACGTCATCGTCCTTGGCCGCACGCAGGCGGCGTTCGTCCCGTTCTGCGGTGCGGACTTCGACTGGTCGGAGATCGCTTGAGGCCTCTGGGCCGCGGGTTCGTCCGTCCCGTGCCCGCGACATGCAAAGGCTGGGGCGGCCGATGGATCAAGCATCCGGCTGAGCCGCCTCAGAACATTCAGAACCGAATGCCCCCGTTCGAGCTTGCCGTCGCATCAACGCGTGGCGCCCGCGATTATCAGGAAGACTCTGCCGGCTTCTGGCCGGGCGAGAACGACATTTCCGTTCTTGCCGATTTGTCCCCCGTAGCTGAGGATGACCGCGCCTATGCCGTGCTCGCCGACGGCATGGGCGGCCACACCGGCGGCGCACTCGCCAGCCGCACCGTGTGCGAGACGTTTCTGTCGTCGGCGACGTCGGGCGATGGCAGCCCGGCCAACCGGCTCGAAGCCGGGCTCTATGCCGCAAACGATGCGGTCGCCCGCCGGGTCGACGTCAATCCGCTGCTGGCCGGCATGGGCTCGACGCTCATCGGCACGGCATTCACGCCCTCCGGCGTCGAATGGGTGAGCGTGGGCGACAGTCCACTCTATCTCTACCGGCGCGGCGAGATCGCGGTCTTGAACGAGGATCATTCGCTCGCCCCCGAGCTTGACCGGCTGGTGGCCGAAGGCCGCTTGACGGAACGCGAGGCGCGCCGCGATCCGCGCCGGCATATGTTGCGCTCGGCGATCACCGGCGAGGAGATCGATCTGATCGACACCTCGCGTCAGCCGTTGGCGCTGGAAGCCGGCGATTATGTCGTGCTCGCCTCCGATGGCATCGCCACGCTGGACAAGGCGGAGATCGCCCGCATTATCGCCGGTTATGCGCAAGATGGCGCGCCCGCTGTCGCCAAGGCACTGATCCGCGCCGTCGAGGCACTGCGCGAACCGCATCAGGACAACGCCACCGTCCTCGTCGTCCGGCCGCTCGGGTGAACATTACCCTGCAAACGCCGCTGCGCCGGCCCCGCGGCCGTTGCCCTGGAAACCCCTCCCCCTTGCGGTGAGGGGCAGGGGTGGGGGTATCGCCGAGAGCGGACGGCCTGCCACCGCGCGTGCTGGCGGCAACCGAGGGCTCGGCAAGTGCACGGCTGTTCTCCATTCAAGTCGCATCGTGATGACTGGCAATGTGCGCCTCCAGATGGGCGCGCGCCACGCTTCGGATATGTGCGGCGACATGGGGACTGCGCGCCTCGATGCGCTCGAAATCTTCCTTGTGCAATTTCAGCAGCCGCACTTTCGAGGTGGTGATGACGTGGCCCTCGTGCGCCAGGTTGTTGAGCATGGCGTGGGCGCCGATGACGTCGCCGGTGTGATACGACTTCCTTTGGGTCTCGCAGTGCTGATCCATCCGGCCCGAGGCGATGAAATAGATCGCGTCGCCCGGCGCGCCCTTGCGCACGATCTCGACATTGGGCGGCAGGTGATGGGCATGCAGCAGCGGCATGATCTCCGCCGCCTCCTTGGCGTCGAGCTCGGCCAGCATCGGTACGCGAGACATGAGCGACCAGTTGACCACGAAGTCGCGGCGATGGACCTCCTGCGCAAAGCCGGTTGAGATGATGGCGACCGGCAGCGCCAGGATGCAGAGGCCGAGCACCATGGTGAGCCCGCCGAGCAGCCGGCCGAACGGCGTGACGGGCACCGCATCGCCATAGCCGACCGTTGTCAGCGTCGTGATCGCCCACCACATCGATTGCGGGATCGATCCGAAGGTATCGGACTGCGCCGCGCTTTCCAGGTGGTACATCAGCGTGGCGGTGAACAGGATGGCCAGCATCAACAGAAGACAAGCGCCGATCAGCGCCTTGCGCTCGTTCTGCAACACGCGGATCAGCGTGTGCATGGCAGGCGAATAGCGCGACAGCTTCAAGAGCCGCAGCAACCTCAACATTCGCAGGATGCCGAGTTCGAGGGGCAGGAGGTGCTGCAGATAAAATGGCGCTATCGCCAGAAGGTCGATGATGAGAGCCGGACTCTTGGCGTGATAGAGCCGGGCTTTGAGCGGTGTCATGCGTTTGAGATACGGCATCTCGACAGCCGTCCACAGCCTCAAGACATACTCGATCGTGAATACGGCAATCGTGAAAACTTCCAGGCCGTTGAGCCAGCGGTGGTAGCCGGCGCGTATGCCGGGAACCGTTTCAAGGATGATGCCGAGGACATTGAGAATGATGAGCGCGACGATGGCGCCGTTGAAGACTTCGCTCCAGCGGTTCTCTCCCGAGCCGGTTTCGATCAGCTGGAAAATGCGCTTTCTCAGTGACGGCCTGTCGCCACTGGCGGACGGAGCCTGAACGGCCGCGCCCGGTGCCGGATCGAGTGGGGATGCCGCTGGGTCAGCCGTCATGAAAATCCCAAAGACAAGTCGCGTGATCCGAGCATAGAGAAACCGCCTCCCTTCGAACGATCCCGCCCAGCTTTATCCCCAGCCAACAGCCGGAATGAAGCGGAATCACGCCGGCAGCTGACGTCCTTCCCCCGTCGGGGAGAAGAGCTTGCCGCGGACTTGATCCGGGGTGGCGCGAAGCGCCGGATGAGGGGGCGTCACGATTGCATAGACTCTACCCCCTCACTCCGTCTCTCTCCGCCTGCGGGGAGCGGGGGGCGCCGCCATCAAAAACAACCGTACACGGATCAAAAATTCAGCCTCAAACACTGTTCAGCCAATTGTGCCAGAGGGACGCCATTTCAGACCAAGTGGTGAAATGTTCAAACCGCGGCGTTTCGGCTATGCCCAATGCGCACCGCTGTGTTTACAAAGTGAAGGTCCGCTGCAAAATTTTCCCAATAGGAAAAAAAAGTTCCTAAGGGGCTTTGCGGCAGTCGTTCTTTCGTCTAAGTTTCTAAGGGTCAGGCCTCGATGCCGGACCTCTCATCACAAAACGTGGAGGAATTGGCCAAGTGTCCGTGAAATCCGACATCGAAATCGCCCGCGAAGCGAAAATGAAGCCGATTGCCGAGGTCGCCGCCAAGGTCGGCGTGCCGGCAGAGTCGCTCATCCCCTACGGCTGGACGAAGGCCAAGGTCTCGTTCGACTTCATCAACAAGGTTCAGGGCAACAAGGACGGCAAACTGATCCTTGTGACCGCAATTTCGCCGACGCCTGCGGGCGAAGGCAAAACGACCACCACCGTCGGCCTCTCCGACGGCTTGAACCACATCGGCAAGAAGGCCATCGCCGCCCTGCGCGAGCCTTCGCTTGGTCCGTGCTTCGGCGTCAAGGGCGGCGCGGCTGGTGGCGGCTACGCCCAGGTCGTACCGATGGAAGACATCAACCTGCACTTCACCGGCGATTTCCACGCCATCACCAGCGCGCACAACCTGCTCGCCGCACTCCTCGACAATCACATCTACTGGGGCAACGCGCTCGGAATCGACCAGCGCCGCGTCGGCTTCAAGCGTGTGCTCGACATGAATGACCGCGCACTGCGCTCGATCGTCAATTCGCTGGGCGGCGTCTCCAACGGTTTCCCGCGTGAAGACGGCTTCGACATCACGGTCGCCTCCGAAGTCATGGCCATCCTTTGCTTGTCGAAGGATCTGAAGGACCTCGAGAACCGTCTCGGCAACATCATCGTCGCCTACACGCGCGACAAGAAGCCGATCCGTGCCCGCGATCTCAAGGCCGACGGCGCCATGACGGTGCTGCTGAAGGATGCGCTGCAGCCCAACATGGTGCAGACGCTGGAGAACAACCCCGTGTTCATTCACGGCGGTCCGTTCGCCAACATCGCGCACGGCTGCAACTCGGTTCTTGCTACCCGCACGGCCTTGAAACTCGCCGACTACGTCGTCACCGAAGCCGGTTTCGGCGCCGACCTCGGTGCTGAAAAGTTCTTCGACATCAAGTGCCGCAAGGCCGGCATCGCTCCGTCGGCCGTGGTCATCGTCGCCACCGTTCGCGCGCTCAAGATGCACGGCGGCATCGCCAAGGACGAACTGAAACACGAAAACGCGGCAGCCGTCGCCAAGGGTTGCGACAACCTCAAGCGCCACATCGAGAACGTCAACAAGTTCGGCGTTCCCGCTGTCGTCGCAGTCAACAAGTTCATCACCGATACGGAAGCTGAAGTCCGCGAAGTGATGGCCGCTGCCGAGAGCATGGGCACCAAGGCCTTCATGTGCACGCACTGGGCCGACGGCGGCAAGGGCACCGAGCAGCTCGCCCATCACGTCGTCAAGGTCATCGACGAAGGCAAGGCCAACTTCAAGCCGCTCTATCCCGACGACATGAAGCTGCGCGACAAGGTCCGCACCATCGCCCAGGAAATCTATCGCGCCGCCGACATCTCGTGCGACGCTTCCGTCGAAACCCAGTTCAAGGATTTGGAAGCGGCGGGCTTCGGCCATCTGCCCGTCTGCATGGCCAAGACGCAGTACTCGTTCTCGACCGATCCCAATAAGCGCGGTGCGCCGACCGGCCACATCGTGCCGGTGCGCGAGCTTCGCTTGTCGGCCGGTGCCGAATTCGTGGTCGTGGTGACAGGCGAAATCATGACCATGCCGGGCCTGCCTAAAGTCCCGAGCGCGGATAGCATCCGCCTCGACGACAAGGGCCACATCCAGGGACTGTTCTAAGTCAACCAATTCCGGCCGGAGTTTCACGAACTCCGGCCGGAGGTCTATTTGAGCGGAGCGCGGCCAATGACAGCGAAAATCATCGACGGCAAAACGGTTGCTGTCAGCGTCAGAAAAGACTGCCTTAAGCGCACGCAGTACCTGAAGGAGAAGTTCGGCAAATCGCCGGGCCTTGCAGTCATCATGGTCGGCGAAGATCCCGCCTCCGCCGTCTACGTCGGCAAGAAGGTGCAGGCCTGCGCCGACGTCGGCATCAAGTCGCACAAGTTTCTTTTTCCCAAGGACGCCTTGCAGGACGACGTCCTCGCCAAGATCAAGGAACTGGGCGCCAACCCTGAGATTCACGGCATCCTGGTTCAGCTGCCGCTGCCCAAGCACATCGATCCCAAGGTGGTTCTTGAGGCCATCGACGAAAACAAGGACGTCGACGGCTTCCACCTCTACAACGTCGGCGGCCTCGTCATCGGCGGCACGGTGTTTCCGCCCTGCACGCCTTACGGCGTGATGCTTCTGCTCGATCACTCGGGCGTCGAAGTGGCGGGCAAGAACGCCGTGGTCGTCGGCGCCAGCAACATCGTCGGCAAGCCGATGGCCTTGATGCTCATGCAGCGCGAGGCGACCGTCTCGGTCTGCCATGCCAAGACCCGCGACCTCGCCCAGTACTCGATCCTCGCCGACATTCTGATCGTCGCGGCCGGCTGCCCCAATCTCATCACCGGGCCGATGGTCAAGTCCGGCGCGGTGGTCATCGACGTCGGCATCAACCGGTTGCCCGACGGCCGCCTCGTCGGCGACTGCGATTTCGAGGGAGTGTCGAAGCGCGCCTCCATGATCACGCCGGTGCCGGGCGGCGTCGGACCGATGACGGTGACCATGCTGCTCGTCAACACCATCAGCTCGGCCGAGCGCGCGATGGAGCCTGAAAAGTTCGGCCGCTTTCCGCGCAAGGATGTGGCCTGAGGAAGTGGCCTGAGGATGTGGCCTGATGAAGTGGCCTGAACAATTGATCTGAGCGTTGGCTCAAAGACTCTAATTCTGGCGGTAGCCCGCCATTGACGGAGCGGGCCGCGCCACGCCACAGTCGCGCCCATCATGCGCCTGCTCCCCATTCTTGCCGCCGGCTGCTTCGTCAGCTCCATGTCGATGCGGCTCACCGATCCCGTCGTGCCCGACATCGCCCGCGATCTTTCCGTGCCGGTGACGACCGCGGCGCTGCTGGCGTCGGCCTACTCATTTCCATACGCACTGGGCCAGCCGCTGCTCGGCGCGCTCGGCGATGCGCTGGGCAAGGCGAAAATCATTAAGATCACGCTCGCTGTGATGGCGCTGTGCATCGCCGCGCTTGCGGTCGCGCCAACCATCGACGTGATGTTCGCTGCCCGCATCATCGGCGGCGCGGCTGGCGGCGGCGTGATACCTCTGGCCTTCGCGCTCGTCGGCGACCGCTTCGACATCGCCGAGCGGCAGGTGGCGCTGTCGCGGGTGCTGATGGCGATCATCGGCGGGCAGATGGCGGGCACGCTGGGCTCGGGCGTGATCGCCAGCGCTTACGGCTGGCGCGTGTCGATGGTGGCCGGCACGGTGCTCGCGGTCGCGGCGCTCATCATCACGCTCTGGCAGCTGCACCCCCGCGCCAATGCCGAGCGCCCGCCACTTCGCCTGTCGTCGATGATGTCGGGCTACGCGCAGGTCTTCGCCAATCCGCGCGCCGCGGTCTGCTTTACCGCCGTGTTTCTCGAAGGCATCATCATTTTCGGGTTGTTTCCCTACGTCGCCGCGTTGCTGGAAGAGCGCGGCAGCGGTGGCCTCAAGGAAGCAGGCTTCGTGCTCGCGGGTTTTGCGCTGGGCGGGCTCGCCTACACGGCGCTGGTGCGGTTGATGCTTTCCAGGCTCGGGCTCTACAATCTGATCCGCGCCGGCGGCATCGTCTCCGGCCTCGGTCTCGCCTTGCTCTCGCAGAGCGTACCCTGGCTCGTCGAGCTGATGGTTTTTTTCATCATCGGCATCGGCTTTTACATGATCCACAATTCGCTGCAGACCGAAGCGACGGAACTCGCACCCGGCAACCGCGCCTCGGCGGTTTCCGCCCACGCCTTTTTCTTTTTTCTCGGTCAGGCCGCAGGTCCGCTCGCCTACGCCGCAGGCCTCCTCAATGCCGGGGCACCGGTAACTCTGCTCGTCGCCGCCGCCGCCATGGCGCTGACCGGACTTGGCACCGCTGCTGGCCTCAAGGCGCGCATGCGCTCAAAAGCTACTTGATCGGCGACTTGAAGACGAAAAACGCCCCGGCGCAGATCAGCGCGAAGCCGATGCCGTGATTGATCGTGAACTTCTCGCCCATATAGAACACGGAGAACAGGGCGAAGACGGCAAGCGTGATCACCTCCTGCATGGTTTTCAATTCCGCCGTCGCATAGACGGCCGATCCCCAGCGGTTCGCCGGAACCGCCAGGCAGTATTCGATGAAGGCGATGCCCCAGCTCGCCAGAATGGCGATCCACAGCGGCGCGCTCGTGTATTTCAAGTGCCCGTACCAGGCGAAAGTCATAAACACGTTCGACAGGCACAGCATGAGAATGGGCATCAGGTAGGAGGCCGGCATGGATATCCCCGGGGTTGGCTTTGGCGCTAGACTGCGTATCGCGGTACTGAATGTGAAAGCTGTGCTGAACGTATAGGCGGCCTGCTGCATCTTTTGGCAGCCCTGGCGCGGATCGGCCGCGCTAGAGCCCCAAATATCAGGGGCGCCGGACTTGGCCTAGCCTTTGCGATGAGACTTCGCAGTCATTGGACGTGAGGGACAGGACAAGGTGAAGGCGTTCGATGAAATGAACGGTTACGGCGGTGAGGGCGTCAGGTTGCCTTACCGCCAGTTCGCCGAGTGGCTCGGCGTGCAGCGTATGGAAACTCTGAAGACCAAGGCGGCGGAGGCCGAAGTTCTGTTCCGCCGCTCCGGCATCACCTTCGCCGTCTATGGGTCGGACGATGCGGTCGAACGGCTGATCCCGTTCGATATCCTGCCGCGCATCATCGCGGCCGAGGAATGGCGCCGCCTCGAAGCAGGCGTCGAGCAGCGGGTGCGCGCCCTCAACGCCTTCATGTACGACATTTACCATCGCCAGGAAATTCTCGAAGCCGGTATCGTGCCGGAAGAGCTCGTCATCCAGAATTCGGCTTTCGTGCCGGAGATGATGGGGGTCAACCCGCCGCGCGGCATCTACAGCCACATCATCGGCATCGACCTCGTGCGCACGGCCGAAGACCAGTTCATGGTGCTGGAAGACAATACGCGCACGCCCTCCGGCGTCTCCTACATGCTGGAAAATCGCGAAACGATGCTGCATCTGTTTCCAGATCTCTTCAGCCGCAACCGCGTCGCTCCGGTCGAGAACTATCCCGAGCGCCTGTTGAAGACGCTCGAAAGCGTGGCGCCGCAAAATCTCGACGCCGAGCCGGTGATTGCATTGCTCACGCCGGGCTTCCACAACAGCGCCTACTTCGAACACTCGTTCCTCGCCGACCAGATGGGCATCGAGCTGGTCGAAGGCCACGACCTCGTCGTCTCCGACGGCACACTCAATATGAAGACGACCGAGGGTCTGAAGCGCGTCGACGTGCTCTACCGCCGTCTCGACGATGATTATCTGGACCCGCTGGTGTTCAATCCCAATTCGATGCTCGGCGTGCCGGGCGTGTTCGATGTCTATCGCTCGGGCCGGGTCACCATCGTCAACGCGCCCGGCGCCGGCATCGCCGACGACAAGGCGATCTATTGCTACATCCCCAAGATCATCGAGTTCTACACCGGCAAGGCGCCGATCCTTCCCAACGTCGAGACTTTCAACTGCCGCAAGGCGGACGAGCTTCAATTCGTGCTCGAGAACCTGGACAAGCTGGTGGTCAAGGAGGTGCACGGGTCGGGCGGATACGGCATGCTGGTCGGCCCGTCGTCGAGTGCGGGTGAGATCGAGACGTTCAGGGCGAAGCTGCTTGCCAATCCGTCGAATTACATTGCTCAGCCGACGCTGGCGCTTTCGACCTGTCCGACACTCGCCGGTGACAGGATCGCGCCGCGCCATCTCGATCTCAGACCCTTCGTGCTCATCGGTGATACCGTCCGGCTGGTGCCCGGCGGGCTGACGCGCGTGGCGCTGCGCCAGGGCTCACTCGTCGTCAATTCGAGTCAGGGCGGCGGCACCAAGGACACCTGGGTGCTGCAGGACTGATGATGCCATGCTAGGACGCGCCGCAAACGATCTGTATTGGCTGGCCCGTTATATCGAGCGGGCGGAAAACATGGCCCGCCTTGTCGAGGTTGGCTATCGCATCGTGCTGCTGCCGCGGGCGGGCGAGGGCTTCCATGAGGAATGGCGCTCGACGCTCGAAAGCGCTGGTTGTCTGTCGCTGTATCAGGCGCGGCACGGCACTCTGGAAACGCGCCGCGTCATAGATTTCATGCTGTTCGATGTCGAAAATCCATCGAGCGTCGCCTCCTGCGTTGCGACCGCGCGGCGTAACGGGCGGGCACAGCGCACCGCGCTCACCCGTGACATGTGGGAAAGCCTCAACGACGCGTGGATCGAATTCAACAAGATCAAACCGTCGTCGGTCACGTCGAATTCTCTGCCCGGTCTGTTGGATTGGATCCGCTCGCGCTCGGCGCTCTATCGCGGCGCGCTGCTCAACACCATCCTGCGCAACGACACGTTCTATTTCAGCCAGATCGGCACATTCATCGAGCGAGCGGACAGCACGGCGCGTCTGCTTGACGTCAAATATTACCATCTGCTGCCGTCGAGCGAGATGGTCGGCAGCGGTACGGACAACTACCAATGGGGCGCGATCCTGCGCGCAGTCTCGGCCCATCGCAGCTATCGCTGGGTCTACAAGGACAGCTACAAACCGTGGAAGATCGCGGAGTATCTGATCCTCAACCGGCAGATGCCGCGTTCGCTGCGCTCCTCCTATGACGAACTTAATCTCGCGTTGACCGAGCTTGGCCAGTACTACGGCAAGTGCCATGCCTGCCATGCGGCGGCGGCCGCCACCCGCGACGTTCTGATGGAGAGCGACATCCAGCAGATTTTCTCGACCGGCCTTCACGAGTTTGTGCAAGACTTCATCACCCGTAACAAGGACCTCGGGACCGGGATTTCCGAGGCCTATCATTTCAGCTCGTGACGGGAGACTTGGTCATGCGCCTCGCGATCGGACATGTTACCCGCTACACGTATACGGAGCCGTCGCGGTTTTTGACCCAGGCGCTGCGATTGTCACCGCCCTCGTTCAACGGACAGCGCGTCATCGAGTGGTCCATCCAGTCGCCCGGCATCGAGCGGGCGGCGAAGTTTCGCGATGGGTTCGGCAATCAGGTGCATCTCGTCAATCTGAGCGCGCTGCATCAGGAAGTGTTGATCGCCGGCAAAGGTGTGATCGAGACCAGCGACACCGCAGGCGTGGTCAAGGGACTGTCGGAGCCATCGCCGCCGCGCGTCTATCTGAGAGCGACGCCGCCGACCATGGCGGGCGCGGCGATCAAGGATCTCGCCGCGCCGGTCGGGTCGCGGCCGGGACTCGACGGCCTGCACGAGCTGATGCGTCGGGTGCGCGATGCCGTGGACTATGAGATCGGCATCACGCATCAGCACACCAGCGCCGAAGACGCGCTGACCGACGGCAAGGGCGTGTGCCAGGATCACGCCCACATTTTTATTGCCGCCGCTCGCCATCTGGGTGTGCCGGCCCGCTACGTTAACGGCTATCTTTACTCTGATTGCGGGCAGACCGCGGCCGCACACCATGCCTGGGCCGAGGCTTTTGTGCCGCAACTGGGCTGGGTTGGTTTCGATCCCGCCAACCGCGTCTGCCCGACTGATCATTACATCCGGCTGGCCACCGGCCTCGATGCCGCCTCTGCCGCACCGATCCGTGGAAGCCGCCGCGGCGGGGCCGAGGAAGCTCTTGACGTGACCGTTCAAGTTCAGCAGCACAGTGTCCAGCAATAGCTGTTGAACGGGAGACGGTGCGATGACTTATGGCGTGGCGATGCGCCTCGACCGCGGGCTTGTGTTTGCCGCCGACACGCGTACCAATGCCGGCGTCGACAACATCGCGCAGTATCGCAAGCTGAAGTCGTGGCACGTCCAGGGCGATCGCGTCCTGGTGATGTTGAGCGCCGGCAATCTCGCGGTGACGCAGGCGGTGATCAGTCTGTTGAACGAACAGATCGACGATCCGGCGCATGAAGCGCAGACGCTGATGAACGTGCCCAACATGTACCGCGCCGCCCGCGTCGTCGGTGAGGCCATCCGCGAGGCCCGCCGCATCGATGGGCCCTCGCTCGAAGCCAGCAAAACCGGATTCAACGCCTCGGTGATCTTCGGCGGCCAGATCGGGTCGGAGAGACCGCGGCTGTTTCAGATCTATTCGGAAGGCAATTTCATCGAGGCCTCCGACGATACGCCGTTTCTGCAGATCGGCGAGCACAAGTACGGCAAGCCGATCTTGGATCGTGTGGCGCGGCCCGCCATGCGGTTGGGCGAGGCCGCCAAACTGATGCTGCTGTCGTTCGATTCGACGCTGCGGTCGAACTTGTCTGTCGGCATGCCGATCGATATTCTCGTCTACGAGCGCGACAGCCTCGACATCCGCCGGGAAAAGCGAATCAACGCGGAGGACGAGTATTTCAAGCGGCTCTCCGACCAGTGGTCGGACGCGCTGCGACAGGCATTCTCGAAAATCGAGGAATTCAAGGTCTGAGATGACGGTGCGGCCGCCTCACCCGCCACGTCGCCCATTGCCGCGAGGCCGCGCATCAGTTAGCTCGTTGCCGACGGGGTCAGCCGGGGAGCAAAGCTCGTGAAAATCTGCATGATCGGCGCGGGCTATGTCGGCTTGGTTTCGGCCGCCTGCTTTTCGGAATTCGGCTGGAGCGTCGTCTGCGTCGACAAGGATCCGGCACGGCTCGCCGAGCTCAACGCCGGCAAATCGCCGATCTACGAGCCGGGCCTTGACGATCTCATGCAGCGCAACATGCAGGCCGGCCGGCTCATTTTCACCGGCACGCTCGGGCCCGCGGTGGCCGATGCAGATGTCGTCTTTCTCGCCGTCGGCACGCCCATGCGGCGCGGCGACGGCTATGCCGATCTCTCGTACGTCTATTCCGCGGTCGAAGAGCTGGCGCCGCATTTGAACGGCTTCACAGTCATCACCACCAAGTCGACGGTGCCGGTCGGCACCAGCCGCGAGATCGAGCGCCGCCTCAAGGAGGCGCGGCCCGATGCCGACGTCGCCATCTGCTCCAATCCCGAGTTTCTCCGTGAAGGGTCGGCGATCCAGGATTTCACCCACCCCGATCGTGTCCTCGTCGGCACCGATAGCGCCAAGGCGCGCGAGGTGATGGATCGCGTCTATAGTCCGCTGGCCCTGCGTGGCTCGCCGGTGATGTTCGTGGCCCGCGAATCTGCCGAACTCGCCAAGTACGCAGCCAACGCATTTCTCGCCATGAAGATCAGCTTCATCAACGAAGTTGCCGATCTGTGCGAGGAAGTCGGCGCCGACGTGCAGGAGGTCGCATCGGCCATCGGCAAGGACCGCCGCATCGGCGACAAGTTCCTGCATCCGGGACCCGGGTACGGCGGATCGTGTTTTCCCAAGGACGTCTCGGCGTTGATCCGCACCGGCCGCGAGAACAAGGCGCCGCTGTCGATCATCGAGCAGGTCGAGCGCGTCAATCACGAGCGCAAGATCGCCATGGCCAGCCGCATCGAAGCGGCGGCGGGCGGCAACCTGCGCGGCAAAACGGTTGCGCTGCTGGGTGTGACGTTCAAACCCAATACCGACGATATGCGCGATGCGCCGAGCCTCGTGATCGTGCCGATGCTGCAGGAGCGTGGCGCGGCGGTTCGCGTGTTCGACCCGCAGGGCCGCAAGCAGGCCGAGCCGCTGCTGCCGGGCGTCACCTGGTGCAGAAGCGCGCTCGACGCCGCCGCAGGCGCGCACGTTCTTGCAGTCGTGACGGAGTGGAACGAGTTCCGCGCGCTCGATCTCGACGCCGCACGCAAGGCCATGGCCGGTACGGGGCTGGTCGATCTGCGCAACGTCTTTCAGCCGGCTCAGGCGCGCGACGCGGGCTTCGACTATTCGAGCATCGGCCGCATATGACGGGGCGGCCGCTCTCTCAGAGTTCCTTGAACGCCTTGGCGAATTGATCTTCGATCGGCTTCAAGAGATATGATAGCGCCGAGCGCGACGACGTCTTGATCTGCACTTCGGCCGGCATGCCGGGCACCAGCTTTAGGCCGGCGAGCGTCTTCATGTCCTCATCTGGAATTTCGACGCGCGCGACGTAATAGGAGATGTTGTGCTGCTGATCCCTGGTCAGATCGGCGGCGATGTTGGAAATACGGCCGCTGACCATCGGGGTTGTGCGCTGGTTGAAGGCGGGAAAGCGGATCTTGGCGTCGGTGTGCTGGCGCGCCTGATCGATATCCTGCGGCGCGATCTTGGCTTCGACCACCAGCTTGTCGCCCTCCGGTACGATCACCATCAACGGCTCGGCCGTGTTGATGACGCCGCCGACGGTGAACACCGACATCTCGTGCACGATACCGTCGACGGGGCTCTTGAGGTCGATCCGTTTCAACTGGTCCTCGGCGGCGACGCGGCGCTCGGACAATTCGACGATCCGCCCCTCGGTTTCGCGCAATTCCTTGCCGACGTCGCTCTTGGCCTCGCGGTCGATGGAGATGCGCTGCACTTCGGTTTCGGCGATCTTCTGTTTGGCCGAACCTGCCGCGGCTCTGAGCTGAGCCAGCTCGCCGCGCAGCCGTGCGCCTTCGCGGCGCAGCGCATTCATTTTTGAAGTGGTGACGAGCTGCTTGGATTCCAGGCCTTCGAGGCTTTTCAATTCGGCGCCGATCAAATCGATCTCGCTCTTCTTCGCTTCCGATTGGAGGACGAGGCCGGCAATCTCCTCTTCGAGTCCGGCGATACGCTCGCCGAGCTGTTCTTTCTGGCTCTTGCGCGCGCCTACCCGCGTCTCGAACAGGGATTGTTCGCCGGTGATGATCTGCGCCACGGTCGGATCGTCGTGCCGGGCGGTGAGGTCGGCCGGAAACGATACATCGTCGACATCGTCGCGCTCGGCCCTGAGCCGCGCCTGCCGGCCGAGTAGTTCGTCGACCTGCTTGGTGATGAGCTGCAGACCGGCGCGCGTCACCGTTTCGTCCAGGCGGACGAGCAAATCGCCCGCTTTCACGTGGTCGCCGTTCTTGACATAGATCCTGCCGACCACACCGCCAGTCGGGTGCTGGATCTTCTTGACGTTGGTGGCGACGACGACGGTGCCCCCGGCGATCACCGCGCCATCGAGTTCGGTCGTTGCCGCCCATCCGCCGATGCCGCCGACGAGGCCGAACACGGTCAGGAAACCGAGTAGTAGATAGTTGCGCACAGACGTCATGCGCCGGTTGAACGTGGGACGCATAGGGGCCTTCGGCATGACCGGCGGCTGCATGGGCGGTGGAGCCTGTATCTGCGGAGCGGTGCTGGAGACGGCTGTGGTCGTCATGCGCTGTCCTTCGTCTGGCTACCCGGCTGAGGCGGCGCATCGATGCGGGGAACGGGCTCGCCGGCATTCACGCCGGGCGGGACGGTCTGCAGGATGTTGCGCAAAACTTCGTCCTTGGGGCCGAACGCGCGAGCCTGACCGTTGGCGAGCACGAGCACCTTGTTGACGGCGGCAAGCGCCGAGGGCCGATGCGCGATGACCACGGCAATGCCGCCCCGCTTGCGGATCGACAAGATCGCTTCGGTCAGCGCGGCGTCGCCTGCCGAATCGAGACTGGCATTGGGTTCGTCGAGCACCACGAGGAAGGGATCGCCATAGAGCGCGCGGGCCAGCGCCACGCGCTGGCGCTCGCCGCCCGAAAGCGAACGGCCGGCTTCGCCGATGCGGGTCTGATAGCCCTGGCTGAGCCTTACGATCAAATCGTGCGAGCCTGCCGCCATGGCCGCGGCGACGACCGATTCACTGGTCGCGTCGGGATCGAAGCGGGCGATGTTTTCGGCCACCGTGCCGTCGAACAATTCGACGTCCTGCGGCATGTAGCCGATGTGCCGGCCGAGCTTTTCAGGCCGCCACTGGGAGAGCGAGGCGCCATCGAGGCGCACCGAGCCCGCAGGATTGATCGGCCGCCAGACGCCGACCAGCGCGCGGGCAAGCGTGGATTTGCCGGAACCGCTCGGGCCGATGACGCCCAAGCCGTCGCCGCGTTCAAGCGTGAAGGCAAGGCCGCGCAGAATCGGCTCGGCCTGTCCCGGCGGGGCGACGACGAGAGCTTCGACCTGCAGCGACTTTTTGGGCGCCGGCAGATCGATCACATCGGTATCGATCGTCGCCGCGGCCATCAGTAGATCGCCGAGGCGCTTGGCGCTCTGGCGGGCGGCAATGAAGCCGCGCCAATGGGCTATGGCGGTCTCGATCGGCGCTAGTGATCGAGAAACGGCAATCGAGGCCGCGATGATGGCGCCGGGCGACAGTTCATTCTGGATAACGAGATAGCCGCCGAGGCCGAGCACGGCCGATTGCAGCAGCATGCGGAAAACTTTGGTAATGTTGCCGATGCCGCCAGCCGCGTCGGAGGCTTTCAGCTGATACGACAGATACTCGTCATTCAAATGCTCGTAGCGGCGGCCGATGTGCGGTGAGAGCCCCATGGCGTGGATTGATTCCGCATTGCGCCGCGCCGTTTCCGCGAGCGCCATCCGCTGGCCGCCGGCCGCGCTGGCAGATTTGAGCGGTGCATTGCTTCGATATTCGGTCAGAAGCGTCAGGATCATCAGCAGCAGCGCGCCGCAGACGGCGACGAGCGCCAGCGTTGGATGCAGCAGATAGACGAAGAACACGTAGATTGGCATCCACGGCAAATCGAAGAGTGCGGTGAGGCCGAGCCCCGACATGAAGTTGCGCACCTGATCGAGATCGCGCAGCGGCAGCATGCCGTCGCCGCCGCCGCGGCTGCGCAGCGGCAGAATCTGAATGGCCGAGAACACGGCCGGGCTCAGCGTCGTATCGATGCGCGTGCCAACGCGGCTCATGATGCGCGAACGCAGAAATTCCAGGATGCCGTTGATGATGTAGAGCCCGAGCATCAGGATCGACAGGCCGATCAGCGTCGGAACCGATTGCGACGGCAGCACCCGGTCATAAACTTGAAGCATGTAGAATGAGCCGGCGAGGGCCAGAATGTTGATAACGCCGGAGAACAGCGCTACGCCCATCAGGATCGGGCTGAACTTCAACAACAGCGCTCCGACCGGATGTTTTTTTCCGCCCGGCATGGCTTGCTTGTTTGGCATCATGGTCGCCGCTAGTTCCCGCTTACCTGCAAATCCGCGCCGGCCGGCCGGCAGTCACGAACTTCAATATTTTCAATCTATAGCACACGGAACAATCAGGTTTTAGTTTGCCCGCCTGATGGCAGGGCGCCGGTGCAACGGCCTTGCCACGCCGGTGTCTTGCCCGCTTGACCCTGACAACAGTCCTACAATTCCATTAATATTGTGCTCCGACAGCCGCTTAATCGCCGGTCGGGAAAGCGGTACAACGGTGCCGGCGTAGACCACAAAAAAGCTGGACCGGGGATTGGCCGGCCGGTTCGGGTCGCCCCTGCTTTGCGTTCGAGCGCGCGATCTGAATTAACCTTTGTGTCACGACCGCCTGGTGTGGCGATGGTGGCGTGGCGATGCTGGCGCAGCGCAAAAAGCCACGCGCGAACGAAGGGGATACCACCTACAACCACCGCAAAATCCGTGACCCGGGCTCGCTATTCACCGCAGGAATAGATTACAACTAAAGTCGGATAGCAGCGACGCATTGGGATCGGCGAGCAGGCGCACGCCGGAGTTTGACGCGGCGTTTCGGGAGAGGCGATGACGGTAACGCTTGAACAGTACTTGAAGGACTGGACGCTCGACGGTGCCACCCGCGGTGCCGTGTCCGCGACGGTTCAGGCCATCGCCCGCTCGAGCATTGCGGTTTCCGAACTGGTGTCGAAAGGGGCGCTGGCCGGCAAGCTCGGCCGGGTGACGGCGAGAGCCGGCGAATTCGACGAGCAGAAAGAAATCGACGTTATCGCCAACGATTCTCTGATTGCAGAACTGCGCGCCGCGCCTGTCGCTGCCTTTGCATCTGAAGAACTTGCCGAACCGGTGACGCTCGACGCCACGGCGCCGCTGCTCGTCGCCTCCGATCCGCTGGACGGATCGTCCAATGTCGATGCAAATGTGTCGTTTGGCATGATATTTTCGGTGCTGCCGCGCCATCCCTCGTCGACGGGTGCAGCCGCTTTTTTGAGGCCCGGTTCACATCAGCTTGCGGCGGGGTTCACGGTCTATGGACCCCAGACGGTGTTGGCCCTCACCGTCGGCAGCGGTACGCACGTCTTCACCCTCGACAGGGAAACGCGCCAATACGTTCTGACCAACCGCGCCGTCTCGATTCCGAGCGTGACCAAGGAATTCTCCATCAATTCCTCGAATGCGCGGTTCTGGGATGAGCCGATCCGGATTTATATCCACGATTGTGAGAATGGGTCGAGCGGACCGCGCGGTTTCGATTTCAATATGCGCTGGACAGGATCGCCGGTCGCCGACGCCTATCGCATTTTGACCCGCGGCGGCATCTATCTTTATCCGGGAGATAGCCGCAAAGGCTTCCACCAGGGCCGCATCCGGCTGATCTACGAGGCCAACCCCATCGGCTTCGTCATCGAGCAGGCGGGCGGCCGGGCGACGACGGGCAAGGAGCGTTTGCTCGACGTGGTGCCGGTCGAATTGCACCAAAAGGCGCCGCTGATTTTCGGATCGATCGACGAAGTCGACCGTGTCGGCCGTCTCTACAGCGGCTGCGATCTGAAGGGCGAGCGTTCGCCGCTGTTCGGCAGGCGCGGTTTGTTCAGGGCCTATTCGTAATTTTCTCCAATCCGGTTCCGTCGTTTCCAGCCAAGGCCCTCATCCGCACATGTCGATCAAGCATCCCATCATATCCGTCACCGGGTCTTCAGGATCGGGCACGACCTCGGTCAGGCAGACGTTCGAGCACATTTTCCGGCGCGAACAGGTCAACGCTGCGTTCGTTCAAGGCGATGCGTTTCATCGCTATGACCGGGCGGATATGGAAACGGCGATGGCAGAAGCCGCCAAGCGCGGCAACGTGCATTTTTCGCATTTCGGTGCTGAAGCCAATTTGCTGTCCGAGCTTGAAGACCTGTTTCGAACCTACGCGACCACCGGCACCGGGCGCATCCGCCAGTATGTCCACACCGAGGCGGAAGCAAAGCAGTTGAATTGCCCGTCCGGCTGTTTCACGGCCTGGAGCGACATTCAGCCGGGCACCGACCTGTTGCTCTACGAGGGCCTGCATGGCGCCGTGATCAAGGACGGCATTAACATCGCCCAGTATGCCGACTTGAAAATCGGCGTGGTGCCGGTGATCAACCTGGAATGGATCCAGAAGATCGATCGCGACCGCTCGCAGCGCGGATATACGACGGAAGAGGTGACGGCCGCCATTCTGCGCCGGATGCCCGACTACGTGAATATGATCTGCCCGCAGTTCACCGAGACCGACATCAACTTCCAGCGTATTCCGACCGTCGATACGTCCAATCCGTTCGTTGCCCGCTGGATTCCGACGCCGGACGAATCCATGGTCATCATCCGCTTCAGAGACCCGCGCGGCATCGATTTCCCCTATCTGCTGTCGATGATCCCTGACAGCTTCATGTCGCGGGCCAACTCGTTTGTTATCCCCGGCAGCAAGCTTGATCTGTGCATGCAGCTCATCCTGACGCCGCTCATCATGCAGCTGGTCGAACGCAAGCGCCGCGCGTAATCGAGGTGAAAAAGCCCGTGTCCACGGCTGGCGGACGAGGCGAATCCCCGTTATGTGGGATGTGAAACACGAACGTCGATCGAGGCCAAGCCGTGCAGCCGTCCGTCCTTATTGCCCCTTCGATTTTGTCGGCGGATTTCGGCCGGCTGGCGGAGGAGATTGCAGCCGTCGATGCCGCAGGCGCCGATTGGATCCATTGCGACGTGATGGATGGACACTTCGTGCCCAACATCACCTTCGGCCCGCCCGTCATCAAGGCGGTGCGCGGTGCATCAAAGAAGATTTTCGATGTGCATTTGATGATCGCGCCGGCCGATCCCTATTTCGCCGCCTTCGCCGATGCGGGTGCCGACATCATTACCGTGCACGCCGAAGCGGGCCCTCATCTCGACCGCTCGCTGCAGGCCATCCGCGCGCTCGGCAAGAAAGCCGGCGTGTCGCTCAATCCGTCGACGCCGGAAAGCGTCATCGAATATGTGCTCGACCGTCTCGATCTCATCCTGCTCATGACCGTCAACCCCGGCTTCGGCGGCCAAGCCTTCATTCCCGCCGTGGTGGACAAGGTTCGCCGCATCAAGAAAATGATCGGCAACCGCAAGATCGATATCGAGATCGACGGCGGTGTGACGCCGGAAACGGCACCGCTGGTCGCGGCCGCCGGCGCCAATGTGCTGGTCGCCGGTTCGGCCGTGTTCAAAGGCAATGGCCGCGATGCCTATGCGGCGAACATTGCCGCCATCCGCAAGGCGGCCAACGGCGCGCGTTGAACCGGTACAAGCGTTTCGCGTCCGGATCATCCCATGAAGTTTGATACGCCGCTGCCAATCGACGACGTGCTTGATGAGGTGCGCGCAGCCCTTCGAGAGCCGCCGGCGCGCGCCGTGCTGGTTGCGCCGCCCGGCGCCGGCAAGACCACCCGCGTGCCGCTGGCATTGCTCGAAGAAGCGTGGCTCGTGGGCAAGAAGGTCCTGGTCTTGGAACCCCGGCGGATCGCCGCCCGCGGCGCGGCGCAGCGCATGGCGGTGACATTGGGCGAGCGGCTCGGCGAAACCATCGGATTGAGAGCGCGCCTATCGTCGGTGACGGGCCCAAATGTGCGCGTCGAAGTTATTACCGAAGGCGTTTTCACCCGCATGATCCTCGATGATCCCGAGCTGTCAGGCATCGGCGCGGTCCTGTTCGACGAATTTCATGAGCGCTCGCTCGATGCCGACCTCGGCCTGGCGCTGGCGCTCGATGCGGCGGGCGCGCTCAGGCCCGATCTGCGCATCCTCGTCATGTCGGCAACGCTCGACGGCGCCCGCGTTGCCAAGCTGCTGGGCGAATGTTCCGTGATCCGAAGCGAGGGCCGGGCCTTTCCGGTCGCCATGCGCTACGTTGGCCGCAAGTCCGATCGCATCGACGACGACATGACGAGCGCCATTCAACGCGCGCTTGCCGATGAAACAGGGTCGATCCTGGCGTTTCTTCCGGGCCAAGGAGAAATCCAACGCGTCGCCGAACGTCTCGGCGAACGCGTGGACCGATCCGGCGTCGATGTGGTGGCGCTCTACGGCGCACTCGACGCGGCGACGCAGGACCGGGCCATTTCACCCGCCAAGCCGCCGCTGCGCAAAGTTGTGCTCGCCACATCCATTGCCGAAACCTCGATCACGATAGAAGGCGTTCGCGTCGTGATCGACAGCGGGCTTGCCCGTGTGCCCCGCTTCGAGCCCGACATCGGCGTGACGCGGCTCGAAACCGTGCGGGTGTCGCGCGCTGCCGCCGAACAGCGCGCCGGGCGAGCGGGCCGCATCGAGCCCGGCATCTGCTACCGGCTGTGGGACGAACCTGAGACGCAGGGGCTCGTGCCATTCGCCGAGCCGGAAATCAAATCAGCCGATCTCTCCGGTCTGCTGCTCGATTGCGCCGAATGGGGCGCGGCCGATCCTCGGGCGCTCGCCTGGCTCGATCCGCCGGCGGAAGGCGTGCTCACCGCAACGCGCTCCGACCTGCAGGCGATCGGCGCGCTTGACGGCGATGGCCACATCACATCCGTGGGCAGAAAGCTGCGCGCGCTCCCATTGCCGCCGCGACTGTCGCGAATGCTGCTCAGCGCCGCGGAAGTAGGCGAAGGAGCGCGTGCGGCGGAGATCGCCGCCGTCCTGGTCGAGCGCGGCATCGGCGGCAACGATGCCGATCTGACGACCCGGCTTGAGAATTTCCACCGCGACCGGGGGCGGCGCGCAACCGACTTGCGGCGCTTGGCACAGGACTGGGCCCGGCGTGCCGCCCCGAAAGGTTCGGTGTTGAACAGCTCCGAGCCTCTTTCGGTCGCAGCCATTCTGGCATTGGCCTACCCGGATCGGATCGCCAGAGCGCGCGGAAATTCCGGCCAATTCCTCCTCGCCAACGGCCGCGCGGCGCAGATCGACGCCACGCATCATCTGGCCCGCGCGCCCTATCTGGTGATTGCCGAACTGCAGGGCCGCGCCGCGGCAACCCGCATTCTGCTCGCCGCCGCCACCGATGAAGCCGATGTCCTGACGTTTGCCGGCGCGCGGATTGTGAGCGCCGATGAGGTGGCATTCGATATCGCAGCCCGTGCCGTGCGCGCCCGCCGCGTCCGCCGCCTCGGTGCGATCACGCTGTCGGCCGAACAGCTGGCCGTTCCGCAGGGTGACGAGACGGCCGACGCGCTCGCCAAGGGCATTGCGGCGCTCGGCGTTGCCACGCTTCCCTGGTCCAAGGCGCAGCAGCAGTTGCGCCAGCGTGTCGCTTTTCTTCGCTCAGCTGGCGGCGACTGGCCGGATCTTTCCGACGAAGCGCTCAATCGGTCGACCAGCACATGGCTGCAGCCATATCTTTCGCGGGTCACACGCGCAGCAGATGTCGATGCGGAGCTTCTCGGTCAAGCACTCGACGGCTTGTTGCCGTGGAATTTGCGCGACCGTCTCGACAAGGAAGCGCCGACCCATTTCGAAGCGCCGACCGGCAACCGTCACGCGCTCGATTACGAAGGTGCGGGCGCACCGGCGCTGCATATCCGCGTACAGGAACTCTTCGGATTGAAAACTCATCCGGCCATCGCCGGCGGCAAGCTGCCGTTGACGCTGTATCTGCTCTCGCCTGCGCACCGGGCGATCCAGATCACGCGCGATCTACCGGGATTCTGGGCCGGATCGTGGGCGGCGGTGCGCGCCGATATGCGCGGGCAATATCCCAAGCACATCTGGCCGGAAAAGCCGGAAGACGCGCTGCCGACGACGCGCGCCAAGCCGCGCGGCACCTAGAACGCATCGCGCAGGCGATAGTAGACCATGCCGAGCGCCAGCATCTGATTGCCGGCCCAGCGGCCGACGGGCAGCCGCGTGTGGCGGATCTTGTCGAACAGATCTAAGCGCTCGGTCGTGCCCATGATGGCGTCGGCGACGATGCGGGCTGCGACATGGGTGGCGTTGAGGCCGTGGCCGCAATAGCCCTGCATGTAGTAGACATTCGGCTCCAGGCGGCCGATGGCCGGGACGCGGTTCAATACGATGCCGATGCGGCCGCCCCAGGTGTAGTCGATCTTGGCCTTCGCGAGCTGCGGAAAGATCTCGATTAGACGCGGTCTCAGCGCCTGCACCAGATCCTTGGGATCGCGGTTGGAATAATTACAGCGGCCGCCGAACAGCATGCGCCGGTCGTCGGACAGGCGGAAATAGTCGAGCACGATGTTGCTATCGCAGACGGCAAGATCGCGCGGATTGAGCGAACGTGCGGTTGATTCATCGAGCGGCTCGGTGGCGATGATGTAGCTGCCGGTCGGGAACATCAAACCACGCAGTTTTCCGCGCTTAAAGTTGTGATGCGCATCGCCTGCTAGAACGATGGACGCCGCCTCGACGCGCCCTCTGGCAGTTGCAGCAAAAGGCTTGGCGCCGCCGCCGAAGTCGGTGACGAGCGTGTTCTCGAAGATTTTGACGCCGAGCGATGCGGCGGCGCGCGCTTCGCCCATGCACAGGTTCAGCGGGTGGAGGTGACCGCTGCGCCGGTCGATCAGTCCGCCATGGTAGACGCCGGTATCGAGCACGTTTCGGAGGTCCTTGGGCTCGACGATTTCGAACGAGTCACCGTCGCCGTCCTTCACGAGTTCGTCGTAGTAGGTGCGGATGCCATCCATGTGCCGTGGCTTGGCGGCAGCTTCCATCCAGCCGTGCTTCAGCGAGCAGTCGATGTTGTAGGTCTTGATCCGGCTTTCGATGATGTCGTGACCGAGATAGCGGATGTCGCGCAGCAGCTTCGCGCCATCGCTGCCGAGCTGGCGCTTCAATTCCTCTTCGCCCGAGTAGCCGGAGATCATCTGCCCGCCGTTGCGGCCAGACGACCCCCAGCCGATCCGGTTGGCTTCGAGCAGCACGACCGAGTAGCCGCGCTCTGCCAGATTGAGCGCGGTCGCAACGCCAGAGAACCCGCCGCCGATCACGCACACGTCGGCTTTCAACTGCCCTTCGAGTTCGGGATAGCGCGTGCGGTCGTTGACGGTCGCGGCGTAATAGGAGGAGACGTGAGGCTCGGCCATGGACGGCAGATGCTCCGCATGGGGAAGGACCAAGGTCCGGTTACAACAGAGTTATTTTGTGATCACAAATGCCAGGGCGAGTCAATCTTCCGGCCGGTTACAGCCGGTTGGTCGCGGCTGACCGGGCCGGAAAATCGCGTTTTCATGGCACTATTTGCGAAACTTCCGGGCTGTTGGAGGCCAGGAACCGCTTGACGGGCATCAGAAGATCAGTCAGATTATTTGTGATCACAAAGTGAGCGGGCACTAGCCCCGTTCAGGTCTCCGTCCAGTCGCGTGGACGGCGTGGACGCTGCCACCACCGTCGACCGTGATCACCTCGAGACGCCCGTTTTCGCCCCGGCTTCCCTTGCAATTGAGGACGCGCCGGATCGCTGGAGCGTGCGTCTCGTGGATGCTGGCCGTCCGCAGGCCTGCGGACGAGCGTGCAACTTATGCAGCGAGCCTCTCACCATGGAGCAGTCAACCCGCGCCTCTCAAGCCACTGCCACCGTCAGCGCGTCCGGGGGGGAAGCCACATCCTCCACCTTAGCCGAATGCGGCGATCAAGCCTTTCGCAATTTCAATGCCCGGCAACGCTGGCCAGAGATGAGCTATGCCGGTGCACTCAGCTTTCTGCGCCGCCCCTACAGCCGCGATCTGAGTGGCGTCGATGCCGTTGTCTGCGGCGTGCCGTTTGACGGGGCGACGAGCAACCGGCCCGGAACGCGGTTCGGACCACGGGCCATCCGTGCCGCATCAGTCGAGTTGGGGTCCACCGACTCCTTCCCGTTCGCAGGCAATCCGTTTGAACATCTCTCAACCATCGACTACGGCGATTTCTACCTGGACCCGCACGTTCCAGCTGAAATCGCCGAGAGCATTCGCAGCCAGGCCAGCGAGGTCCTCAACAGCGGTGCCGCTCTGCTGACGCTCGGCGGCGATCATTTCATCAGCTATCCACTTCTGGCCGCGCACGCTGAGCGTCATGGACCGCTGGCGCTGATCCAGTTCGACGCGCATTGCGATACCTGGCCCGACGATGGCCGTAGGATCGATCACGGTACGATGTTCCTGCGCGCGGCGCGCGATGGCATCATCGATGCGTCCCGCTCGATCCATGTCGGCATCCGCACGCACAATGCGGAAGCTCACGGTTTCAAGGTTCTGACCGCGCCATGGATCCACCGGCACGGTGTCGATGCCGTGATTGCCGAGATCAAGGCCCGCGTGGGCGATGCGAAAGCCTATCTGAGCTTCGATATCGATTGCCTCGATCCGGCGTTTGCGCCGGGCACGGGTACGCCGGTCGCCGGAGGTCTGCTGTCGTGGCAGGCGCTGGAAATCCTGCGTGGATTGGGTGGCCTTGCGATCTGCGGCGCCGACATCGTCGAGGTCTCACCGCCCTACGATCATGCGGAAATCACCGCGCTTGCCGGAGCAACCGTCGCCCACGACATCCTCTGTCTGTGGGCAACCGGGAAGCGCGGCGTCTAGCTGACGCCGCGCTTGCAAGCGGTCTGCGATCGCCGGTGGCGGCGTTAGCCCGCCCCGGCGTCAACCTTGCGGGTCTCGGCCTTCTGGCGCAACGCCGAGCGTTTGGTCATGATCGAGGCGGCAAGGACGCCAACCGTCACGAATGCGATCATCAACGTCGAGATGGCATTGATTTCGGGCGTCACGCCGAGGCGTACCTGGCTGTAGATCTTCATCGGCAGCGTGGTGGCGCCGGGGCCCGTGGCGAAGCTTGCAATCACGAGGTCGTCGAGTGACAGCGTGAAGGCCAGCAGCCAGGCTGAGATCACCGCCGGAGCGATGATCGGCAGCGTCACCTGGAAGAAGGTGTTGACCGGCGTGGCGCCCAGATCCATCGCCGCTTCCTCGACCGACTTGTCGAAGTCGAGCAGTCGGGATTGCACCACCACGGCGGCAAAGCACATCGCGAAAGTGATGTGGGCAATCACCACTGTCCAAAAGCCGCGGTCCAGCCCGATAGCGACGAACAGCAGCAACAGCGACAGGCCGGTGATGACCTCCGGCATGACAAGCGGTGCGAAGATCAGGCCCGAAAAGACTGTCTGACCTTTGAACCGGCCGAAGCGGACTAGAACGATCGCCGCCAAGGTGCCGAGGATGGTGGCGATCGTTGCCGAGACGAGGGCGACTCGCAGCGTCACCCACGCGGCATTCATGATGCTCTCGTTCTCGAATACGCTGGCATACCACTTGGTCGACCAGCCGCCCCACACCGTCACCAGCTTCGACTCGTTGAACGAGTAGATCACCAGCAACAGGATCGGGATGTAGAGGAATGCGAACCCGAGCGCGATCGAGGTGGCATTGAACCAGGAGAACTGGGATTTCATCGCACGGCCTCCCGCTCATTCTGCTGCTGCTTCTGGAACAGGACGATGGGTATGACGAGGACGAGCAGCAGCACGACGGCGACGGCGGATGAGACCGGCCAGTCACGATTGGCGAAGAACTCGTTCCACAGCGTCTTGCCGATCATCAGCGTTTCGGAGCCGCCGAGCAGATCGGGGATGACGAATTCGCCGACGGCGGGAATGAAGACCAGCAGGCAGCCGGCGAAGACGCCCGGCAGCGACAGTGGGAACGTGACCTGCCAGAACGCCTTCCACGGTGGACAGCCCAGATCCTGAGCCGCCTCGAGCAGGCTGGGCTTGATCTTTTCAAGGCTCGAATAGAGCGGCAGGATCATGAACGGAAGGTACGAGTAGATGATGCCGATATAGACCGCGAGGTTGGTGTTCATGATCGTCAGCGGCTCATTGATTATGCCAAAGTTCATGAGCCACATGTTGAGCAGGCCTTCCTTCTTCAGGATGCCGATCCAGGCATAGACGCGGATCAGAAACGAGGTCCAGAAGGGCAGGATCACGAACATCATCAGCGTCGGTTGCCATTCCTTCGGCGCCTTGGCCATGCCGTAGGCGATCGGATAGGCGACGAGCAGCGTCAGAAAGGTCGAGATGCCCGCGATTTTGACGCTCGAGAAGTAGGCGTTCGTGTAAAGCGGATCGCTGAAGATGAAACTGTAGTTCTCGAAGTCGAGCTTGCTGAAGAAGTCCTTGATGCCTTCAAACCCGGCCGAAAAGTCCATCGTCGGCGTATACGGCGGGATGGCGGTGGCGATATCGGACAGCGAAATCTTGATGACGATGAAGAACGGAATGAGGAAGAAGACGATCAGCCAGAGGTAAGGGGCTGCGATGACGGGCCAGCGGCTTTTCATTTTGGATGTCTCCTGGACGGTTGAGGCGCGCCTTCGCTATCGGGTCAAAAGCACGCCGGAGTCCGCCGGCCATTCGAGCCAAACGCTGTCTTCCCAGCTGATCGGCCGTTCCACGGTATGGGCAGAGTTGGCTCTGAGAGCCGTGACGCGCTGACCATTTCCGGTCCGCACGTGATAGTGAGAAATAGAACCCAGATAGCCGACATCGTCGACCTTGCCGGGGACGACGTTGCAGGGGCTCGAAGGCTTCTCCAGACTGATGCGCAACTTTTCAGGCCGGATCGCCAGCCAGACCTGCTGACCGGGCTCAACCTTGGCGCTGGCGCGCACCTTCATGGCTGCATCTCCGCCGGTCCAGGCGAGATCGGCATATCCGTCGGAGACGCCCGTCACCTTGCCTTCGAAAATATTCACGTCGCCGATGAACTGGGCGACGTAGCGAGATTCAGGTGCTTCATAGATGTCGCCCGGCGTCGCGATCTGCACCAGTTCGCCGTGATCCATCACGGCGATGCGGCTCGCGACCGTCATCGCCTCTTCCTGGTCGTGGGTGACGATGATGAAGGTCGTCCCCGTGGTCTCCTGAATGCGCATCAGCTCGAACTGGGCCTGCTGGCGCAGGCGCTTGTCGAGGGCACCGAGCGGTTCGTCGAGCAGCATGATCCGGGGCTTCTTGGCGATGGCGCGGGCCAGTGCCACACGCTGCTGCTGGCCGCCGGATAACTGGTGCGGCTTGCGCTTTGCGAATTTCTGCAGCTCGACAAGGTTCATGGCTTCGTTGACGCGCTGCGCGATTTCATCCTTGGCCATGCCTTCCTGGCGCAGGCCGAAGCCGATGTTGCTTTCGACCGTCATGTGCGGGAAGAGCGCGTAGGACTGGAACATCATGTTGATCTTCTCGCGCTCGTACGGCGCCAGATCGGTGATGTCAGTGCCATCGACGATGATGCGGCCCTCGGTCGGCGACTCAAATCCTGCCAGCATTCTGAGCAACGTGGACTTGCCGCAGCCCGAGGGTCCGAGAAGAGCGAAGAACTCGCGGTCATAGATGTCGAGGTTGCAATTCTTGACGGCGACGAAGTCGCCGAACTGTTTGGTGACATTCTGAAAGCGAACGATGGGAACCTTGTTGGGGTCCTTCCAGGGCGCGAAGCCGGATTGGGGTGCGGCCGACCGCGGGCCGGCCTTGGTCATCGTGGCGGTGCCGCCGCTCGCGCTGCTTGTCCCACTCGCTTGTGCGCCCGACATGTTATCCCATCCTCGCTTTTTTGATTGTGTGATATGCGTCAGCCGCCGCCGGCGGAGCGCGGACTGTGAAACGAGAACCGCGCCGGAGCGGTTGGCTTCGGCGCGGTTCTTTAGTCTTAGTTATTTGCCCGTGACGATCTTGGTCCAGGCGCGGGTGACGGTCCGCTGTGTCTTGGGATCGTAGGACTTCTTGACGAACAGTTTTTTCAACGTTGCAGCGTCGGGATAGACGCTGGTGTTGTTCTTCACCTCGTCGGTCAGATGCGCCTGCGAGGCAAGGTTGGCGTTGGCATAGCTGATGTAGTTCGAAGCCTTGGCGATGACTTCCGGACGCATCAGGTAGTCGAGGAAAATGTGGGCTTCTTCGACGTTCTTGGCATCCTTCGGAATCGCCATCATGTCGAACCACATCATCGTGCCTTCCTTCGGCAGGATGTAGTTGATCACGTGACCGTTCTTGGCTTCTTCGGCGCGCCCGCCAGCCTGGATGATGTCACCAGACCAGCCGAGAGCCAGGCAGATGTCGCCGTTCGCCAGAGCGTTGATGTATTCGGATGAGTGGAACTTCTGGATGTAGGGACGGACCTTCTCAATGAGATCGGTCGCCTTCTTGATCTCTTCCGGTTTGTTGGTGTTGGGATCGATACCCAGATAGTTCAATGCCGGAGGAATGACGTCCTCGGGGCTGTCGAGCACGAAGATACCGCAGCCCTTGAGCTTCTCGGCGTTCTCAGGCTTGAACAGCAAGTCCCAGGAGTCGAGCGGTGCATCGGGCAACGCTGCTTTTACCTTGGCCTCATTGTAGCCAAGGCCCGTCGTGCCCCACATATAGTCGATCGCATATTCGTTGCCCGGATCGAATACGGAGACGCGCTCCTGAATTTCCGGCCACATGTGCTTCAGATTGGGGATCTTGGACTTATCAAGCTTCTGGAATACGCCGGCTTGAATCTGGCGCGACAGGAACGAGCCCGTCGGCACGACGATGTCATAGCCGCTGCCGCCGGCAAGCAACTTGGTTTCCAAAACCTCGTTGCTGTCGAAGACGTCGTAGACGACCTTGATACCCGTTTCCTTGGTGAACTCGGTCAGGATTTCCTGATCGATATAGTCGGACCAGTTGAAGACCCTGACCTCGCGGTCCGCAGCGTAAGATGCAGCCGAGACTGCCATGGCAGCCGCAGCCACTGCGCCAGCCAGGATCCGGCCAAACCCGTCAATTTTCTTCATTAGAGACACCTCCTGCAACGCTACCGGCGGGCACCCGCTGCTGTTATGCGCACGCGATGCAGGGTGAACCTCGGCACGTTTGTTTATTGTGATCACAAATTTCGCGGGCTACAAGTCTTTCTGTTATGCAACACACTAATGCCGGCCGCATACGAATGCGGCAGTGCAACCGTTTTTGCCCGGATCAGTTTTTTAACCAGACGTTTTTTTCGTACACGTTGGGGCCCGGAGGACTTGCAGCATTGAAGAAACGCAGCGACCCTCTCGCCGATGCCGGTCTTCATCTTGCGGTGCCACGCAGCGCGGCGGCCACTACCCACGAGAGCGTCTATCGTAAACTTAAAGAGCGCATTCTGTTCGGCCACTTCCGGCCCGGAAGCGCCGTAACGCTGCGCGGACTTGCCGAAGATCTAGGCGTCAGCCCCATGCCGGTCCGCGATGCCGTGCGCCGGCTGATTGCCGAGCGGGCCCTGCAGATGCAGGATAACCGGCGGGTCCTCATCCCGCCGATGACGCGTTTGCGCTTCGAGCAGGTGCTGTTTGCACGCCGGGCCTTGGAGCCGGAGCTTGCGGCCCGGGCGCTGATGCGGCTGACGGCGGCGGAAATCGATGCCATCGAGGCGATCGACGAGAGCATGGGAACGTACATGGCGCGCGGCGAAGTCGATGCGTATATGCGCGCCAACTTCCACTTCCATTTTGCCATTTACGAGCACGCCCACTCGGAAGTGCTACTCGCCCTCGTCGAAAGCGTGTGGCTCCAGTTCGGTCCTTTCATGCACATGGCCTATGCGCGGATCGGCACGTCGACGCTAGAGGATCACCACGAGGCAGCGATCAGGGCGATGCGGCGCGGGGACGAGGCAGGGCTCAGAACCGCCATCGATGCCGATATCGGCCAGGGGATGGGGTTCATCGGCGACGGCGCGCTGGAGCGCATCCAATAGCCCGGATTGCGCCACCAACTAGAAGAATTTTGTAGCCATTATGTAATTATAATCAATGCGTTACGTTCAGGATGGGCGGCTTGCCTGCCGACCTCAGCTTGAGTTCGCCTGGATTTTGTGATCACAATTTGCCCCGGCGTTGCATCCCGGCCAGGGCTCGTTTGCCCTGCATCACGCGCACCGAAATTCGGGAATTCGCTGTCTGGGCTATCGTCGGTCCAGATCAAGACCAGCCCAAGACCGGCTCAAGACCAGCCCACGATCTGGGCGGCGCACGTCCCGCGTGTGGCATCGCAAGTAGTGAAGACGAAGACCGGGGCTCGCCTTTAGAGCCCGATGACAACAAACAATCAGGTGAGACATGACTCCCGACAACGGCCAGGCCCCCTCCGAAGCTGAGGACTTCGAAGTTGGCGCCCTGCCCGAAACGCTCAAGGCTTGGCTTCGCCACCACAGGATCGAAGAGATCGACTGCGCGGTGCCGGATATTGCCGGCGTCGCCCGCGGCAAGACCATGCCGGCGGAAAAGTTCGTCAAACTCGATCCGGTGCATTTGCCGATATCGATTTTCCACCAGACCATCACTGGCGACTACGTCGGCTTCGAAGAGGACGGTCAGGCGCTCTATGCCGAGAACGACCTGATGATGGTGCCGGATCTATCGACCATCCGGCCGGCGCCTTGGGCCTCGAGCCCGACCGCTCAGGTCATTCACGATGCAACCTGGCAGAACGGCGATCCGGTCGAAATCGCGCCGCGTCAGGTGCTGCGCCGCATCGTCGAGCTTTATCGCAAGGAAGGCTGGGTGCCCGTGGTCGCACCCGAACTCGAATTCTATCTGACCAAGACCAATCCCGATCCCGATTATCCGCTGGAACCGCCGACGGGCCGCTCCGGGCGCAAGGGGGCCGGGCGTCAGGCCTACAGCCTAGGCGCGGTGGATGAATACGATCGCATTGTCGACGACATCTACGAGTTTGCCGAGCGGCAGTACCTGAAGATCGATACGATCATTCAGGAGGGCGGCGCGGCGCAACTTGAGATCAACCTGCTGCATGGCGATCCGGTCGAACTCGCCGATCAGGTGTTCCTGTTCAAGCGCACCATCCGTGAAGCTGCGTTCAAACACGGCTGCTACGCGACGTTCATGGCCAAGCCGCTCGAGAACGAGCCGGGCAGCGCCATGCACATTCACCAGAGCATCATCGACGTGAAATCCGGGCGTAACATCTTCACCGCCGATGACGGTTCGCCATCGCGCCTGTTCCACCACTTCCTGGCCGGGCAACAGACCTACCTGCCGGCGGCGATGTGTCTGCTTGCGCCCTACGTCAATTCGTACCGGCGGCTGGTGCCGAACGGCGCTGCGCCTATCAACGTTGAATGGGGGATCGACAATCGCTCAGCCGGGCTGCGCGTGCCGATCTCGTCGGAAAATGCCCGCCGCGTCGAGAACCGGCTGGCGGGCGCCGATTCCAATCCTTATCTCGCGCTCGCCGCTTCCCTCGCCTGCGGTTATCTCGGCATGAAGGGTGCGATGGAGCCGCGAGCCGCCGTCATCGGCAACGCCTATCGCAACGATCATCAGTTGCCGCGTGGCCTGCTCGAAGCCTTGAACGAGTTCGAGGAGAGCGAAGATCTGCATAAAGTGCTCGGCCCGCGCTTCTGCCATGTCTACATGGCGTTGAAGCGTTCGGAGTTCGAGGAATTCATGCGCGTCATCAGTCCGTGGGAGCGCGAGCACCTGCTGCTCAGCGTTTAACGGAACTTTAGTTCCTCTCGTTGTGAGCTCAACCGCGGCCGCCTGCTGAAACGCAGCGCGGCCGCGCTTCGGTATCAAACCCGTGAACAGGTCTGTGGAGCGCGGCCGCGAAGGGGGCCCCGGATACGCACAACCTCATTCCGGGGGCCCGAAAGACTTAACCTGAAATTCCTTGCCACAAAGCAAACGGCGGCGGCGGGTCCAGCATTTTTGCGTCGGCGTGGACACCGGTTCGCCGGAAGAGCGCTCGGAAAAACAAAAAAAGCGATAGCATCCCCCCGAGTGTCAGGGAGCGGAACACGCTCTAGGCGCGCGACTGCCGGTTCTTCAGCAGCCAAGCGACCAGGGGCACGGTCAAAGGATGCGGGAGAATTTTTAACGCGATCTGCATTGCGCGATTGAACAGGTGAGGGACGATGACCCTTTGCCCGAAAATGAATCCGCGATAGGCGCTCGCAGCAACGCGTTCCGGCGAGAGTGATGGCAAAAGCGAGCGGTAAAGCGCATTATCGGCACTCATGGCGGCGTGAAAATTCGTGTCAACGGGACCTGGTGCGACGACGCTGATGCGCACACCGAAGCCGGAGGCTTCCGCTGCCAGCGCCTCGGTCAAGGAAATCACATAGGCTTTGCTGGCGTAGTACGCGGCCTGATGCGGTCCCGGCGCATAGCCGCCGAGCGAAGCCAGATTCAAAATGCCACCGCGCCGTCTCTGCAGCATCTCTGGCAGCGCCTTGCGGCTGAGGCGCGTCAAAGCTGTAACGTTTAGCGCAATAAGGTCGCCGAGTTGTTCGTCGTCGTGCAGGGCAAACGGTCCTGAGAGGCCGATGGCGGCGTTGTTGACGAGCACGTCGAGGTAAAGCCCTTCATCCGTCAACCGCCGCTCGATGATATCGAATGCATCTTGCTGTGTGACGTCACACGCAATAGAGATTACGCGAGTTCCGGCCGGCTGCGACATCGCCTGTGCCGCCGCTTCCAGCGCGCCGGCTGTGCGGCTGACGATCGCGACGCGATAACCGGCTGTCGCGAAGCGCTGGGCCATGGCGCTGCCGATGCCGCGTGATCCGCCGGTGACGACGACGGCGGGTGCCAGATGATCGACCCTGCCGCGGGCCGCGGCTACTGCAGGGGTCATGGTTGCCTTTCGCCGGTTCCATAGGTTGGCGAGGCGTATTCCGAGCCCTTCTTCGACATCGCCCATCACTACGTCCCAGGGCGCGCTGAAGCGAACTCGAATTATGGGGTAGCCGCAGCGCCCGCGTACGCACCCCACGATGGCGGAAGGATGTTGGCGTCATCATCAACCGCAGAGGTCTTGTGCCACAGGTCGTATTGCAGCTGAAGGGCCAGCCAATAGCGCGGGCAGAGCGCAAACACCTTGCCAAGCCGCGCGGCGAGCGCCGTGTCGATGCCGGTGCGCTCGGCGACGAGGTCGGCAGCCTGCTCGGAAGTCATATCGAGCTTCTGCGCCAGATCGGCGACGGACAGGCGATAATAAGGCAGCAGGTCCTCGCGCAGGATCTCGCCGGGATGGGAGGGACCAACGTCGGCGCGATCGCAGTGGGCTTTGAAGGGCGTCATGGTGAGAAGGGTCATGGGGCGGGGCGTTCTCGTTTGTCTTTTTTGACTGACGGGGCTAGTCGCGGTTGCGATCCGCGCCAGGAGACAAACCCTGCCAGGCGTGCGGAATGAGGGCGGCCCAATGGTGAAAACCGGGCGGCGGCTTGAACGTCCGTTCATCAAGACAGGCCGGCTCGTTTTTTGATGTGGGACGAACACCGGGACCGGCCACCGCCGGGCCGCCGGCCGATGGGCCTCAAATCACGATCCAAATATCGCAATATTGCTGATTGGATGGTGCCGCCTGCGTGACTCGAACACGCGACCCCGTCATTACGAATGACGTGCTCTACCGGCTGAGCTAAGGCGGCTTACCATGCGGCGCAGTCGCTGCCGCGCCGTGAGGTGGGGAGGGATAGCCGGAGAGGCCTACAATTGCAAGCGTCCCCGGTGTCCCGTCCGGCCGCTACCCATCACCTTTTTACGGTGCGATAGGCCCGCGGCGGATAAATGTCATCGCCGCTCGACGCTGGGTCGTCGTCGGGGCCCGGGTCATCCGGGGCGTGCGGGGCCACGAAAATTTTGGCCTCCGAGCGCGCATCGCCGTTGGCCGATGGCTTGGTGCGCACCGTGGTCCGGTCTTCGGCGGCCGCGCTCGAATGGACGATGGCTACGTCGGCCAGCCGTCCCTTCGAAATTGCCGCATCGTCATCACTGGTGGCAACCGGCGGCCGGTCTCGCGCCGGGGCTGAAGCCGCCTGAGCCGGTATGCCGGTTTGAGCCGGGGGTGACGTGCGCACGGTCACCGCTTCCGCATCGACGGCTTTTGAACGATCGGGTGCCGCAGCCGCCGGGGGTGCGTTTGCCGGTGCGATCTCCGCATCGTCATCATCGACTGACGTCTTGGATTGTTCGCTGCGCTCAACTTCGCCCTGCGGCGCGCTGATGGCCAGCATCTCCTCAAGCCGTTCGACCACCAGATCCGTACTCGATTTTTCGAGGACCTCGACGGGCACGCGCCATTGGAAGGCATCGAGCGCGCCGGAGACAGGCGAAATCGCTTCCCACCGGTTGGAGACGACGCCTTCCGTGGTCCAGACCGGATCGCGCGCGGCGCTCGCGGCCCGTGCCAGCCATTCGCGAACCCTGCCCTTATCGCCGCTGTCGCCTGCTTCGATGTGTGCCATCAGCGTGGCCACGCGTTGCGTCAGGCGCGTTGCGAGCAGAGGTTCGAGCGCTTGGCGGGCTTCGGTCCACATCCGCGCGTCGATGGCGGTCGTCGCCACCGCGATCGGGCTTTCGATCGAATGCGGGTTCAGCGCCGCGAGCTGGCGGATGCGGTCGAAGCGGTCTCGCGTGCTGTCGCCGACGCGTGCGTAGGCATAAGCGGCGGCAAGTTCAGGATGGGGAGCCTTCGCCCACGTCTTCTGGATCACCTTGGCGGCTTTTCCGGTGTTACCCTTGGAGGCGAGAATGCGGCCCGCGACTGCCGCGGCTGGCACGAGATCGGGAGCGAGCGCATGGGCTTCAAGCGCCAACGCGAGCGCCTTGTCGGTTTCGTTCTCTTCCGCGTCCTGTGCCTGCGCGGCGAGCAGCACGGCCCGCTTGCGGTCGGCAGCCGTCTTTTCGATGTGGCCATTGCGCTTGGCGACGGCGAGGGTCTCGAGAGCGCCGGCCCAGTTGCGGTCCTTGCATTGATGGGTGAAGAGCGCGTCCGCCGACCAGCCGAGCTTGGGATTTGACGAGAGCGCGCGGCCCGCGAACTGACGGGCCGCTTCGCCCGCCCCTTCGCGCTCGGCTTCGAGATAAAGACCGCGCAAGCCAAGCTGCTCGGTGTCGGGCGAGGACAGCATCGATTCGAATATCCTCCGCGCCGTCGCCCGGTCGCCGGACAGTTGGGCCGCCTGGGCACGCAGCAGATGTGTCAGCGGCTCGTGCGGCAACGCTTTGCGCGCCTGCAGAGCGTAGCGCGTCGCCAGCGCCTGATCGCCGGCGCCGATGGCGATCATGCCGCTTGAAAGTGCTTCCAGTCCCTTTTTCTGCCGGCGGCGAACCATCCGGTTGCCGATGGCCGCAGGGCTGTTCCAGACCGCGCGCAGCAGCGACCACAGGAAAATCGCGATGCCGGTCGCCGCAACCAGGATGACGACGGCGCGAAACACCGAGGTTTCGATGTCGTAGCCCTGCCATTGGACATTGAGCGTGCCTGGCCGGTCGGCAAGCCAAGCAAGACCGGTGGCGATGGCCGCGACCGACAGAAGATAGATAACGAGACGAACCATGACGCGAACCCTTGGCCTGAGGCCTTATTGCGTGGCTTTCGGCGCGGCATCGGCGCCGGTCGTGCCGTTGTTGAGAGACGTCTTTAGCTGGGCTTCCAGCGCGGCGACTGCGGTATCGACGCCGGCGCGCGCGGCAACTTTGTCAAGGAACGGTTGAGCGGCTTCCGCGGCTTTGGGCGAGAGTTCCTTGGCGGCGGTGAGTACGTCTCCAAGCCGGCCCTCGTTAAGAGCAAGTTCCATCCGGCCGACCACTGCCTCAGCGCTCTTGTCCGTGCTGTCGTGGCTGACCTTGCGCACGCGCACCACCGACTTGGCGCCGGCAATCAGGCGGTCGACAACGCCGCCTTCGACCGGCTCGGCTTCCGCATCGATGGCCTTGTTGGCGGCTTCGCGGAAATCCTTGTTGAGATCGGCGAGCGGCGGCACGCCCTGATCCTTGAATTTGTCCAGCGCCGAGAGGTCGACCTTGCCGGCCGCGATCTTTTGCACGTCGGCAAGTTCAACCGCGTACTTCTGGCCGCGCTCGATCACGCGTTTCAGGTTCTGCAGTTCGAGCGACAGAAGCACGCGTTCGGCGTTTGACCGGCGGTCATCCTCAGCCTTGACGACGTTGCCCAACGACTTTTCGAGCGTTGCGACTTTCTCTGTGACAGGGCCAACAGCCGCGGCGATGTCCGCGGGCTTAGCCACTTCCGTCTTCATCGTTTCAAGCGCCGCCTTGAGCGCAACTTGATCCTCGCGGGCAAGGCGCAGCGCTTCACTCAAACGGTCGTTGTCGAGCTTCATCGCCTCGATGCGCTCGGCGATGCGGGCGGCCTCCGACTTGACCGATGCGACGTCCTTGTCGATGCGCACGGTTCCGGACTTCGCTGCTTCACTCGTTTCCAGGGCCGAGGTCAGCCGAACTGAAACATCGTCCGACACGCTCTTGCGCAGTTCGGTCAGCTTGGTCTCTAGACTGGTTTCGAGATCGGCGACCTTGCCGGTCAAGGCGGCGAGCTGTTCGAGCCGGCCGGCGTTGGGATCGTTGGCGCCGGCATCTGAGAGCGACTTCAATTGCCCTTCGACTTTGACGAGCCGTTCAATGAACTGCGGCGCGCCGCTGTCACTTGCGGCCGATGCCAGTGCGGCTTTGGTCTCCGCGACGAGGTGCGATTGGGCTTCGGCGAGATAGGGCACTTGCTTGGCGGTCGTTTCGACGGCGGCGAGGCGCTGTTCGATCGCTGCAAGGTCAACACCTCCGGCAGGCGCCGCTTGCTTCTTTTCGACCGACGCCAACCGGCGTTCGAGCGAGGCGGTGTCGTCGGCGATCCGCGACGTCGAGCCGTGCAGCCCAAGCTGTGGCAACGCCCACTCCGAAGCGGAGATGGCGAGGATGCCGCCGATCAGGCCTGCTGCGAGGTGGCTCAAGAACCCGCCACGCTTTTTGACGACGACCGTTTCATGGGCGAAAGGCGATGCCGGGCGTGCTGCCGGATTAGGACGCGGCCCATCGCTCGCAGCGGCTGTCGCAGTACTTGCCACTGAGGCGGCCGATGCGGCTTCTGTCTTTGCGGCGGGCTTTTGTGTGGCCTGCTGAGCGGCCCCGGCTTTGCCTTGCGCATTGGAATCCGCGCGCGAGGCGTTGGCGCTGACGCCGGCGCTGACGGCGGCAGCATAAGCGGAGGCTGCGAGCGGCAGCGGCACATCCTTGGCTTCGATGGGCCGGCCGGCGATAGCGCTTGCGGCAAGGCGCGCGGCTTCGGCCGCGATGTCTTTTGACGACTTTTCAGAAATGGACGTGACCTTGATCTCGGTCGCCTTCAAGTCGAGCGTCGCATAGGGCCGCTTGACGGATTTGGGGTCGTTAGCCGATGCGGGGTTAGGGGAATTCTTCTTGTCGTCTGCCATAGCAGCGTACGCCTCTCAACTGAACAAACTCGCATGACCGCTCCCGAGGTGTCACGCGTTCCATCATACGTATGCGAGACGTGTGAGACCACACGCCGTGCACGCTTCTTGTCGTCATATTGCTGCCGAACCTCCGGGGAGAAGCTCAGCGAAATTCGCAGGACGCTCACCGCCCACTGCCAGGGGCAGGGCGCCAACTAGCACAAGTCTACTACTCTGCGGCGGACTTTGCAGCCAGATCAAAGGTCAGAGCAAGCATTTGTTCTGCGTTCGGCGATGAAGCAATTTCAATTTTTAGGCTTCTGTCAGGGCCTAAAGTCTGAGCGACCGCGGCCGACAGTGCCAGATGCACGACTTTGGTCAAATCAGGCTTAACCGGCAGCCGTTGAAGTGCCGCTTTCCACGCCCGGGCCGTCTCCGGCGACATCAGAATGACGGCATCGGCACTGCCGTCGGCGAGGGTCCGGGCCACAGCCTCAGGCAGGGTTTGGGCTGCAACCCTGGTGTAGACCTCGACCTGGCGCAGCGCCACGCCAAGAGTCGCGAGCGCGCCCGAAAGATCGAAAGCTTGGCGGTTGCCGGCAAGATGAAGCAGGAGACCCTTCGCCGCTGGATGCTGAGCGATGACGCTGGTCAGGTTTGCCGCGGTGCCCGGCCCTTCGATGACATCGCGGAACCCCATCGTCTTGGCATGTGCCGCCGTCGCCGGGCCGACCGTGAACACCGGCAGATCTGCGATGCGGCCGGCCAGGCCCTCGTGGCCTATGGCCTTCAAGGCGTTGCGGCTTGTGACGACAACGCCGCTGATGCCATCGAATATGGAGGGTTCGACCGGCTTGAACGCGATGCTCATCATCGGCGCGAGGCTGACGGTGATGCCACGAGCCTCCAGCGCGGCGCGCATCGAAGCGTTGTCGTCCTCTGGCCGCGTGAGGATGACATGCATCAGAACGCCGGCCTCCCGAGTGCTTCGGCGGCTCCGAGCTTCAGGATCTGCTCGGCGGCACTGGCACCGATTTCGAGCGCCTGTTCGGGCGGGCCGATGCGTTCGACGTTCAATTCGCGCTTGCCGTCGATGGAAAGCACCTGTCCCCAAAATACGAGGTGTGGGCCTTTCAACCAGGCGTGGCCCGCAATCGGCGTGCGGCACGAGCCTTCGAGTCTGGCGAGAAACGCGCGTTCGATGGTCACGGCAAGCGCCGTCGGCTGGTGATTGAGCGGCGCGATCATATCGGCCGTGCGCTCGTCACCAGCGCGGATTTCCAAGCCGATGGCACCTTGCGCCACCGCCGGCAGCATCTGCGAAATCGGTACCGCCGAGGTGATCCGATCGGCCATGCCGAGCCGCTTCAAACCGGCAACGGCGAGAAACGTTGCTTCCGCCACACCGTCCTCGAGCTTTTTCAGCCGCGTCTGCACGTTGCCGCGAAAGCCGACGACCTTGAGGTCGGGCCGGGTGTTCAGCAATTGGGCTTGCCGGCGCAGCGATGAGGTGCCGACGGTCGCGCCCTGAGGCACCGCATCGAGGTTTGGATATTTGAGAGAGATGAACGCATCGCGCACGTCTTCTCGTTCCAGAACCGCGCCGATGCGCAAGCCGTCCGGCAGCGCCGTCTGCATGTCCTTCATCGAATGCACGGCAAGGTCGATCTCGTTGGCGAGCAGCGCTTCTTCGATCTCCTTGGTGAACAGGCCCTTGCCGCCGATTTCGGCCAGCGGCCGGTCGAGAATGCGGTCGCCGGAAGTCTTGATGACGGAAATTTCGATCAGATCGGGCGCAAGTCCATGGGCCTTGGCAAGCCGGTCGCGCACCTCATGCGCCTGGGCGAGCGCCAAGGGCGAGCCACGGGTTCCGAGGCGAAGAGCGGTGGCTGGCACGAGGCATTCTCCGTGTGATGGTCCGGCCCGCTGGCCGGGCAAGCGTGTCGGGCCATGCTTGCCGGAACAGGCTTGGCGGACTATGAGCGGCGGTATTAATGGCTGAACGTCAGCCGCTTGCCAACCTGAGATGGCCTGAAAATTTGATGAGCGATGAATACGTTAAGGCCGCAGGTGGCCGGCTCGTCCTCGGTCTTGAGACGAGTTGCGACGAAACGGCCGCGGCCGTGGTGGAACGAGATGCCTCGGGCGCGGGGCGGATACTGTCCAACGTCGTTCGTTCGCAGTTCGATGATCACAAGGCGTTCGGCGGTGTCGTGCCCGAGATCGCCGCCCGCGCCCATGTCGACTGTCTCGATCAGATCGTGGGCCGTGCCCTCGCCGATGCCGGCGTTGCCCTTGGCGACATCGATGCCGTGGCCGCGGCCTCGGGCCCAGGTCTCATCGGCGGCCTGATCGTCGGTGCGATCACCGGCAAGGCGCTGGCGCTTGCCGCGAGCAAGCCGTTTCTCGCCATCAATCATCTCGAAGCTCACGCGCTGACCGCTGGGCTGACCGACGGCATCAGGCCGCCCTACCTGATGCTGCTCGTCTCGGGCGGGCATACGCAGCTCCTGTTTGTCGCGGGCGTCGGCCGCTATCGCAGGCTGGCAACCACCATCGACGATGCACTGGGCGAGGCCTTCGACAAGACCGCCAAACTTTTAGGCTTGCCGATGCCGGGCGGCCCGGCGGTCGAGCGCGTGGCGCTCAAAGGAAACGGCTCGCGCTTCAAGTTGCCGCGCCCAATGCTCGGCCGCGAAGATCCGCATTTCTCGTTCGCCGGATTGAAGACGGCGGTTCGCCACGCGGCCCAGCCGCTGGCCCCACTGCGTGAACAGGATATTGCCGACCTGTGCGCCTCGTTTCAGCAGGCCGTGTGCGAGAGCGTGGCAGACCGGGTGCGCCTCGCGATGCTGACGGCGGCCGAAGCATTCGCGCCGGGCGCCGAAAGGCCGTTTGTCGTGGCCGGTGGCGTGGCCGCCAACGCGGTGCTGAAGCGGACACTTGAAGGCGTCGCGCAGCAGAACGGCTATCGCTTTTCGGCTCCACCGCTGGCGCTGTGCACCGACAACGGCGCCATGATCGCCTGGGCCGGAGCCGAGCGTCTGGCGCTGGGGCACATCGATACCCTTGCCGCACCGGTCAAGCCGCGCTGGCCGCTCGACCCTGAAGCGCCTGCCGCCATCGGCGCCGGCGTCAAGGCCTGAGCGGCATCATCCTTGATCATGCGCCGGTCGCCCTGGCGTGTTACAAGCCAGCCGACGAGAGAGGTTCGCGGTGAATATCACTTCTGTCAGCGTCATCGGCGGCGGCGCCTGGGGCACGGCCCTGGCGCAAACACTGGCCCATGGCGGCAAGCGCGTGACGCTGTGGGCGCGCGAGGACACCGTCATCGACGATGTCAATTCCCGCCACGTCAACCGCACGTTTCTTCCGGGCATCGAACTGGAAGGATCGATCGCCGCGACAGGCAGCCTGGCGGAAGCGGCCAAGTCCGATGCGCTGCTGATGGTCGTGCCGGCCCAGCATGTGCGCTCGGTGTCACAGGAACTCGCGCGGTCCATTGCCGAGGGCCAGCCGGTCGCCATGTGCGCCAAGGGCATCGAGCAGGCCAGCGGCAAGCTGATGCACGACGTGGTGGCGGAGGTGCTGCCCAAGGCGCAATACGCGGTGCTTTCGGGTCCGAGCTTCGCGTCCGACATTGCCCGCGGCCTGCCAGCGGCTTTGACGCTCGCCTGCCGCAACGAAGCAATTGGCCGTAGGCTCGCATCCGAACTCTCCTCGCGGCAGATGCGGCTCTACTGGTCGAGCGACGTCGCGGGCGCGGAACTCGGCGGCGCGGTGAAAAACGTACTCGCCATCGCCGCCGGCATCGTCGAAGGCCGTGGGCTGGGGGCCAGCGCACACGCCGCGCTCGTCACCCGCGGCTTTGCCGAATTGCGCCGGTTCGGCGAGGCGATGGGCGCCAGGACCGAAACTCTGCTTGGCCTGTCGGGCCTGGGCGATCTGGTCCTCACTTGCGGCAGCCCGCAGTCCCGCAACATGAGTCTCGGCCGGGCGCTGGGCGAGGGGCAGAAGCTCGCCGACATTCTTGGTGGCCGCACGGCCGTGACCGAAGGGGTCTATACGGCTGCCGCGGTCGTCCGCCTCGCTCGCGAAAAGCACATCGAGATGCCGATTGCCGAGGCCGTGCACGCCATTATCGAGGGGCGCATTTCGGTCGAGGATGCGATTTTGGGTCTGATGCTGCGCCCGCTGAAGGCCGAGGACTGAGCCGGCCTACCGCATCCGCCAGACGCTGAACGGCGAGGCCGGATCGGCCAACGGAACAGCTTCTAGAAAGTCTGGTGCCCGGCCTGCCACGAGATCGGCGCGCAGCGTTCCGCTCCACTCGGGACCGGAGACGAACGGTGCATCGAGGCCGCGGCAGATCACGACGTAGTCGATCTTTTCTTTGCGCAGCAGGTCCGCCGCCGTTTGCGCGTCGCGGGCGGCGAAGATGTGATGGTTGATGATGATCGCATCGGCAATTCTGTGATAGGGCGCCGACAGAACGCGATGCGGCGTCAGCGCGACGATGTAGGCGCCCAGATCGATTCGCCCCGCCATCAGGCCCGGCGGCAGGGTTGAAAGTTCGCTCACGGTGGCGGACTTCATGCAGGCTTCGGCGTCGTAGCGCACGTCGTCGGCGACGATCCTCGGCGTGTCGAGCAGTTTCTCGAGCGACTTCGATCCGCCAAGCAGCACGCCCTGGCTCAGCAACAAGGCGGCGGCGAACTGTGTAGTACCGCGTCCGATCTCTCCGAAGCCATCGAGGCGGCTGATCCAGCGCGCCAGCGGCGGAATGGCGATGAAGCTCGCATAGGCGACGTACTTGTATTGCCAGCAGGCAAAGGCCACGAAACTTGCGACCGCAACCGCCATGAAGATGTCCGCGCCCGTCGTCTTCGAGATGGCGCGGCGCATTTGCGCCACCACGCCTAGCAGGAAGAACAGCACGAGGCCGAGCGACTGTTCGATCTTGCCTTGCGTCAGGTCGGCCAGAATGCTGCGGCTTTCCGCGACCTGATCGAGCCAGATGGGCTTCAACCCGGCCGGCAACTGGCCAAGCGGACCGGCGAGGCACTTGGGCTCGAGTGCGGCATAGAGGGCAAGGCCGGAAATAGCGGGCGCCGCCGCAATCGACAGGCGCTGCATCGGTGTGAGGTGCGGCAGGGAGAGCGCCGCCAAGAGGCCCGATCCGGCGAGCAGCGCCAGGAACACGAGGTTCAACGAAATCGCGTCGCAACGGACATCGAACCAGTGCGACGGGGCAACCGAGATCAGGAAGCCGGCAACAAGTACCGCCATCAAAGCCAGCGTGAACGCTCGCACTGCCTCAGCCGGGGCGCGGCCAAAAAGGCCGAGCGCCGCGACCGCGGTGGCAATGGCGACGGCGGGGGCCAGCGCTTCATATCCAATGACGAGCGACAGACCGGTCAGCGCGCCCGCAACCCGCCACGCCTTCTCATCGCCGTACCAGGCCCAGATCAGCGCCGCCGCCGAAACCGTGGCGGCGATCATGACGTTGTGGTGGTCGATGCGTCCGGCGTCGAATTGATAGAGCCCGAGCGGACAAAGAGCCGCGAGAAGAAGTGCGATCCTCCCTGCGGTTTCGCCCGCGACTTTAGCCGTTGCGCGGAAGAGAACCCACATCACCGGCGCAACGATGAGAAGCGGATAGAGTGCCCGGGTGAAAACCTCGGCCCGCTCGACGGACGTGAAAAGTGCAAAGGTCTTGATCAGCGCTGCCAGCACCAGATCGATCAGCCGTGACCAGTGCGAAAGCATGCCGCCCTCGCCGCCCATCGTCGCTGTCCAGGTGTCGAACCACGCCTTTCCAGCCATGAACTCGCGCACTTGCACGAGCCTCGTGGCATCGTCCATGTCGCCCAAATCAGCGGAAAGCCCTTGCCCCGTCGTCGCGATGGCCTTTGCGGCCACGACGGCGAAGGCCAGCGCCCACCAGGCGATGGGCGGCAGCGGCGTCGCGCGCCAGCCGAGCCGCTTGGCGTCGGCTGCTTTCAACACGGAGGCAATCATGAAAATTCCCGGAATTCGACCGCCTCACCGTAGTCGCAAGCCCTTAGGGAGCGGTAAACCGGCACAAGTGGCGGCCACGTTTGATCCGTGAACAAAGTCTTACGCCGTTCGATCAATCATTTGCGGTCGCGTACACCATCCTCTCAGCAATTATTTACCGTTCCTGCCTAGTGTCGATTGCGAGGTGGAGCGCCCGTCCCGTTGGCGCGCGCCACCGATGGCTGAGCCAGTATCGGAATCGCAGGCGTCTTCATGTCCCACAGTGATGTTTTTGTTATTGGTGCCGGCCCGGCCGGGCTGACCGCGTCCTACCTGCTGACCAAGCAGGGCATTTCCACGACGGTCATCGAGGTTGACCCGGCTTATGTCGGTGGCATCAGCCGTACCGCCAATTACAAAGACTTCCTGTTCGATATCGGCGGCCACCGCTTCTTCTCGAAATCCAAGGAAGTCGTCGATCTGTGGAACGAGATCCTGCCGCAGGATTTCATCTCGCGTCCGCGCCTCTCCCGCATCTACTACGACGGCAAATACTATTCCTATCCGCTCAAAGCCTTCGAAGCGCTGTCCAACCTCGGCGTCATCGAAAGTTCGATGTGCGTGCTCTCGTTCATGTACAAGCAGGCCTTCCCGAACGAGAAGCCTGAAACCTTCCATGACTGGGTGGCAAACCAGTTCGGCGAGCGCCTGTTCTCGATCTTTTTCAAAACCTACACCGAAAAGGTGTGGGGTATGAGCTGCGATGAAATTTCCGCCGACTGGGCGGCTCAGCGCATCAAGGGCCTCGACCTGTGGTCGGCCATGGCGAACGCACTGCGCAATTCGATCAAGCCCGCCGGTGTCAAGGACGGCACGGACGCGAACGATGGCGCGGTGATCAAAACGCTGATCGACAGTTTCCGCTATCCGCGCCGCGGCCCGGGCATGATGTGGGACGAAGCCGCCCGCAAGACCCGCGCCCAGGGCGGCACCATCCACATGAACACGCGCCTGCTCTCCCTGTCGTTCGATAAGAGCAAGTCGCTCTGGTCGATCACCGGCATGGACGGCAATGGTGAAGTCACGCATTTCACCGCAAATCACGTCATTTCGTCGGCTCCGATCAAAGAGCTGATCCACGCATTCACCGAGACGCCGGCCTGCGCCTCTTATGCCGACAAGCTGCGTTATCGCGATTTCATCACGGTCGCCGTCGTCGTCGACAAGCCGGACCTGTTCCCCGACAACTGGATTTACATCCACGAGCCGTCGGTCAAGGTCGGCCGCATTCAGAACTTCCGCTCCTGGTCGCCCGAAATGGTGCCGGACGAAAAGCTCGCCTGCCTCGGCCTCGAGTACTTCTGCTTCGAGGGTGACGGCCTGTGGACCGCGAGCGACGAAGACCTGATGGCGCTCGCCAGGAAGGAACTGGCTCAGATCGGCCTTGCAACGGAAGCCGAGTGCATCGACGGCTGCGTCGTGCGCCAGAAGAAGGCCTATCCGGTCTACGACGAAAGCTACAAGACCAACGTCGAAGCCATCCGCGCCGACCTTGCCGCCAATTTCCCCTCGCTGCACCTCGTCGGCCGCAACGGCATGCACAAGTACAACAACCAGGACCACGCGATGATGACCGCCATGCTGACGGTCAAGAACATCGCGGCTGGTGAACTTATTTACGACATCTGGAACGTCAACGAGGACGCGGAGTATCACGAGGAAGGCCACTCCGGCGCGGAGGAAGCCTTGAAGAGCGTGCGGATGGTGCCGCGCCGCGTGGGGACGGCGGCGTGAACCTCGCATCCCTCAAGGAGTTGGCCACGGCCCACGCCGGTGAACTCGTCCAGTTTGCCGGCTACGTCGCTGTCAGCGGCTGTGCCTTGTGCGTCGACGTTTCGATCTACTGGCTGCTTCTCAAGATATCGCACTACGCGTTTGTTGCCGCGGCCGGTGGCTACGTGTTCGGCGTCTTGGCCCACTACATGATGTCGTCGCGCATCATCTTCCGCCATCGCTTCGACAAGCGCGGTGTGGTCGAGGAAGCGCCGACGCTCGCCAAGTTCTTTGCCGCTGGCGCGACGGGTCTGGTTGTGACCGCTGCCGTCGTCGGCGTTCTTGCCGACTTGATGGGCTTTCATCCGATGCTGGCGAAGTTCGCAGCTGCCGGATGCTCGTTCATCGTCGTGTTCCTCAGTCTGAGATTTTTCGTATTCAACCAGCCGGTCAAGGCGCCGGCGCCTGCCGTCTAAAGAGAGGCACCTCATGTTCATCGCCAACTACGGCTTGAAGAGCCTGGTGCAGAAGGCCGCCATGGTCGCACGCCTGCCGATCGCCTATTCGGCCGATCATCCCTACACCGGTCTGAAAGAGCGGGCGCATAGAGAGACCCTCGATTTCATCATCGAGCAGATGCCGGATTCGCTCGCCTTCGATACCCCGCGCGAGCTGATGCATCACGCCCTGTCGCGCGTCACCGTCGATGGGCTCTACGCTGAGTTCGGCGTTAACGAGGGCGGCACGATCTCCTATATCGCCAAGCAGAAGCCGGGCCGCACCATTCACGGTTTCGACAGCTTCGAAGGACTGCCAGAGGATTGGTCCGGCAACGCCATGGCGGCCGGATATTTCAATCGCAAGGGCCGTCTGCCCAAGGTCCCGTCGAATGTCGTTCTCCATCCGGGCTGGTTCGATGCCACGGCGCCGAAGTTCGCGGCCGAAAATGCCGGTCCCATCGCATTTCTGCACGTCGATTGCGATCTCTATTCCTCGACGAAGACCATCTTCGACGCCCTTGGCGGGCGGATCGTGCCAGGCTCCGTCATCATGTTCGACGAGTACTTCAACTACCCCAATTGGAAGGCTCACGAGCACAAGGCGTTCACCGAATATCAAGCCGCTACTGGTAGAAGCTTCAAGTACATCGGCTACTCCATCCAGCAGGTGGCCGTGGTGGCGCTCTAAGGGCGCTACTCCCTTTTTGTGTCGCGTCTTAAACCCCGCACGTTCGCGTGCGGGGTTTTTGTTTTGCCGCCTTGTGAGCCAGCGCCAATGCCGCTAAGGCACCACGGAACCCGTGTCCTTGAAGGTCCCACGCTGATGCCGAGTTATTGGCTGCTCAAATCCGAGCCCGACGTCTTTTCGTGGGACATGCTCAAGGCCAAGGGCAAGGCGGGCGAGGAATGGAGCGGGGTGCGCAATTATCAGGCTCGCAACAACATGCGGGCGATGAAGGTGGGGGATCTCGGTTTCTTCTACCACTCCAACATCGGCAAGGAGATCGTCGGCATCTTGAAGATCATCAGGCCTGCGCACCCCGATTCAACCGATGAGACCGGAACGTGGGAGTGTGTCGACGTCGCCGCCATGGCCGGCATGACTCGGCCTGTGCCGATCGAGAGCGTCAAAGCCAATCCGGCGCTTCAGAGCATGGTGCTCGTCAACAATTCGCGCCTTTCGGTCCAGCCGGTCACCGGCGCCGAATGGACGGAGATTTGCCGGATGGGTGGAATTGATGTGAAAAAGGTCTCGCCGTGACGACAGCAGACAGCGGGAATGCAGCCGCGCCGGATCCGGCGGCGTTCATTATGGCGAACACGCGGCTGCTTACTCCGCCGCTCGTTCCCGAAATCAAGCTGCATCTCGCCGAAGAGGCGGTTCCGATCTGGCAAAAGACGGAAGAAGAACTGGGCGAGATGAATGTACCGCCGCCCTACTGGGCCTTCGCGTGGGCGGGGGGACAGGCCCTGGCCCGCTATATCCTCGACACACCAGCGCTCGTTGCCGGCAAGCAGGTCGTGGATCTCGGCTCCGGCTCGGGCTTAACGGCGATTGCCGCGCGGCTTGCCGGTGCCTCTCATGTGCTTGCCGCCGATATCGATGTCTTCGCGGTGGCTGCCATACAACTTAACGCCGCCGTCAACGGCGTCACCGTCGAGGCGACGTCGCAAGATCTTCTGGCGGGCAGTCCGGCACCTTGCGGCGTGGTGCTCATCGGCGACCTGTTTTATGAGCGCCAGCTCGCCGGCCGGGTTCTTAAGTATATAGATCAGGTGAAATCGCAGGGAGCCTCTATTTTCATCGGCGATCCTCAGCGCAACTACTTTCCCCGCGGCCGGTTTGAACGCCAGGCGGACTATCGGGTGCCGGTGACGCGGGAGCTGGAGGATGCTGAAATTAAGCATTCAGCCGTCTGGCGGGCGTAAAACTGCGCCCTGACAGGATGGCAGACCGGATCAAAGCCGGTCCCTTGGCGCCCGCGCGGCGCGCGGCCCTGGCCGCCCTTTCCACTCTTCCGACTTTCGATCAATATGTATGAGACCGGTCAGCAGCGCATAGTTGCATCTTCGGTACATAACATAAGAACATCGCGGTCAAAGCGATGTCCAAGGAGGAAGCCCCGCCATGACAGATAAGGTCTACCCCGTACCCGCAGAGTGGGCGAAGCGCGCCCACATCGACGCCGGCAAGTACAAGGACATGTACGAGCGCTCGGTCAAGGACCCGGCGGGCTTCTGGGGTGAGCAAGGCAAGCGGCTGGAGTGGATCAAGCCCTACACCAAGGTAAAGAACACCTCGTTCGCGCCGGGCAATGTTGCCATCAAGTGGTTCGAGGACGGCACGCTCAACGTCTCCGCCAACTGCATCGACCGTCATCTTAAAACACGCGGCGATCAGGTTGCCATCATCTGGGAAGGCGACAATCCGAACGAAAGCGAACAGATCACCTATCGCCAGCTCTATGAGCGCGTGCAGCGGTTTGCCAACGTGCTGAAGAAGTTTGGCGTCAAGAAGGGCGATCGCGTCACCATCTACCTGCCGATGATTCCCGAAGCGGCCTACGCCATGCTGGCCTGCGCCCGTGTCGGAGCGATCCATTCGATCGTATTCGGCGGCTTCTCTCCCGACAGCTTGCAGAACCGCGTCGAGGACGCCGAATCGAAGCTCATCATCACGGCGGATGAAAGTCTGCGCGGCGGCAAACCCGTGCCGCTCAAGAAGAACGCCGATATCGCGCTCGCAAAGTGCAAGGGCGACGAGAAGGTGCTGGTCGTCCGCCGCACCGGCAACCCTGTGCCGATGACGGAAGGCCGTGACTTCTGGCTGCACGAGGAAATCGTCAAGGTCGACGCCGATTGCCCGCCGGTTGAAATGAACGCCGAAGATCCGCTGTTCATTCTTTATACTTCAGGTTCGACCGGCAAACCCAAAGGCGTCGTGCACTCGACCGGCGGCTACCTCGTCTACGCGTCGATGACGCATCAATATGTGTTCGATTACGACGACGGTGATATCTACTGGTGCACGGCCGACGTCGGCTGGGTCACCGGCCACAGCTACATCGTTTACGGGCCGCTCGCCAACGGCGCCACCACACTGATGTTCGAGGGCATTCCTACTTACCCGACGGCTTCGCGGTTCTGGCATGTCGTCGACAAGTGGAAGGTCAACATCTTCTATACGGCGCCGACCGCCATCCGCTCGCTGATGGGTGCGGGCGACGATCTCGTCAAGCGCACCGAACGCACCTCTCTGCGCGTGCTGGGTTCTGTCGGCGAGCCGATCAACCCGGAAGCCTGGGAGTGGTATTATCACGTCGTCGGTGATGGCCGCTGCCCGATCGTCGATACGTGGTGGCAGACGGAAACCGGCGGAATTCTCATTACCCCGCTGCCCGGTGCCGTCG